>OGLJ01001682.1_pt1 | contig 16995 bp, 21 predicted proteins | sample 1572801 | NCBI WGS metagenome assembly OGLJ01 (sample SAMEA2581877, study PRJEB24529) | metagenome | biome: Human gut stool | place: China | collected 2011
AGCCGTATATCCCGACGGTCGGCGCGCGTGTCATGAGCCTCTCCTCGCCGGAGAACAAAATGTCCAAGTCCGACAAAGACCCCAACGGCACCGTGTACCTGCTCGACCGTCCGGAGGACATCATGCGCAAGTTCAAAAAGGCCATCACCGACTCCGACACCGAGCGCTGCGTGCGCTTCGACGTGGAGAGCAAGCCCGGCGTGGCCAACCTCATGAGCATCTACTCTGCCTGCACCGGCAAGAGCTTTGCGCAGATCGAGGCGGAGTTTGAAGGCAAAGGCTACGGCGCGTTCAAGCCCGCAGTCGGTGAGGCCGTCGTCGAGACGCTGCGCCCCATCCGCGAAGAGAGCGAACGTCTGCTCAAGGACAAGGCCTACCTTGAGAGCGTGTACAAGGCCGGCGCGGAAAAGGCATCCTACATCGCAAACAAGACGCTGCGCAAGGTCTACAAGAAGGTCGGCTTCGTCGCCAAATAATCTTTACATTATTGGAGATCGATTCTCATGTTTCTTAACACTGCTGTCTGGATCAAAGTCATGCTCGCGATCCTCGTCGCCTTCGTGGTCAGCATTGCCCTGACCCCGTTCGTCAAGCGGCTGGCCGTGAAGGTCGGCGCCGTGGACGTGCCCGGCGAGGCGCGGCGCGTGCACGACCATCCCATCCCCCGCATGGGCGGTCTGGCCATTTTTCTGGGCTTCATCGTCTCGACGCTCCTGTTTGCGGACATCACGCAGGAGGTGCGCGGCATTCTCATCGGGTCGATCATCATCGTCATCACCGGCGTGATCGACGACATCGTCTCGCTGCGCGCGTGGACAAAGTTTCTGATCCAGATCCTCGCCGCCGTCATCGCCGTGCTGCACGGTGTGGTCATCAACGTCGTGTCGAACCCGAACGTGTTCAGCAATCAGGAGGCCATTGTCCTCGGCTGGGTCGCGATCCCGCTGACCGTGCTGTGGATCGTCGGCATCACCAACTCCGTCAACCTCATCGACGGACTCGACGGTCTGGCCGTCGGCGTGTCGACCATCAGCTGCGTGACGATCCTTGTTGTGGCGCTGCTCGTGTCCGAGCCGAACGTGGCGCTCATCGTCGCGGCGCTCGCCGGCGCATGCATCGGCTTTATGCCCTACAACCTCAACCCCGCCCGCATCTTCATGGGCGACACCGGTTCCCTACTGCTCGGCTATGTGCTGGCAACGGTGTCGGTGCTCGGCCTGTTCAAGTTCTACGCCATCGTGACATTCGTCGTGCCGGTGCTCGCACTGGCGGTGCCGCTGTCGGACACGCTCTTTGCGTTCTGCCGCCGCATCCTGCACGGTCAGAGCCCGTTTCACGCCGACCGCGGCCACTTCCACCACAAGCTCATGGATCTCGGCCTGAACCAGAAGCAGGCCGTCGCGATCCTGTATGCCATCAGCGCCACGCTCGGCCTCGCCGCCGTCGTGCTCACGACGAAGGGCACGATCCGTATCGCGCTGCTGATCCTTGCGCTGCTGATCGGCTTTGTCGTGTGCGCCTTTATCCGCAAGAGCGTGCACAAGCATCACCTTGACGTGGAGCTGCAGGAGGCAAAGGCCGCGGCAGAAGCGGAGACTGCCGCAGCAGCCGAAAACACTGCGCCTGTACAGGAGGGCAATGATGAGCAAACGCATTAAAGTCATGTCCGTCTTCGGCACACGGCCGGAGGCGATCAAAATGGCACCGCTCGTACTCGAGCTGCAAAAGCATCCGGAGCTTGAGAGCGTCGTGTGCATCACGGCGCAGCACCGCGAGATGCTCGACTCCGTCATGGACTGCTTCGGCATCCGGGCGGACTATGATTTGAACATCATGCAGCAGGGTCAGGACCTGACCGCGATCACGACACGCGTGCTTGAGCGTATGCGCGACGTGCTCAGCGAGGTGCAGCCGGACATCGTGCTTGTCCACGGCGACACCACAACGACGTTCGCCGGCGCGCTTGCCGCGTTTTACGCCAAGATCCCGGTCGGCCATGTGGAGGCCGGTCTGCGCACGTATGACCGCTGGTCCCCCTTCCCGGAGGAGATGAACCGTGCACTTGTCGGACGCATCGCCACGCTGCACTTCGCGCCGACCGCGAACAATGCCCGCAACCTTGAACGCGAGGCCGTGGAGGGCGACATTTTCGTCACCGGCAACACCGTCATCGACGCCATGAACTACACCGTGCGCGGCGAGCAGTTTGTCTCCGACGAGCTGCAGCAGGTCGATTTCTCGCACCGGGTCATCGCCATGACCTGCCACCGGCGGGAAAATTACGGCGAGCCCATGCGCAGCATCTTCACCGCCGTGCGCCGTCTGGCGCTCGACTACCCGGACGTGGAGATCGTCTATCCCGTGCACCTGAGCCCCGTCGTGCGCGACACGGCCAGGGGGCTGCTCGGCGGTGTGCCGAACATCCGGCTCATCGCGCCGCTCGACGCCGTGGATATGCACCGGCTCATGGCGCGCAGCTACATGGTCATGACCGACTCCGGCGGCATTCAGGAGGAAGCTCCCGCGCTCGGCAAGCCCGTGCTCGTGCTCCGGCGCGAGACGGAGCGTCCGGAGGCCGTCACCGCCGGCACCGTGAAGCTCGCCGGAACGGACACGGAGAACATCTACCGTCTGGCCGCCGAGCTGCTCGACGATCCGGCCGCCTATGACCGCATGGCCAAGGCCGTCAACCCCTATGGCGACGGACAGGCCTGCCCGCGCATCGCGCAGGCGATCCTGAGCCACTTCCTGCCGGATGTGCAGCCGCCCGAGCCGTTTGCGCCCGCACGCTAAAGAAACAGCATCCCGCCGAGGATGAACAGCAGCTCCTTGTCGCCGCTCTCGCGGTAGAGGAGATACAGCACCAGAATCAGCAGCAGATCCTCCGACTCGAGGTCTGCAAGCGAAAACTGCTGCTGCAAGCCGCCGCCGGTCGTACCCGGCGGCGGCTTTTGCTTTGCAGCCGGCGGCATGCTCGGCCGCGGGCGGAACTCCGCATGCGGCGCGTCCGGCATACGCTCCACCTGTCCGCTGTTGCCCTGATAGCGATTATACATCGTCGTCCTCCCCCATCTCCCCGGCGGCTAGCTCCGCGAGCGATGCGAGCCGCGCGAGCTTCATGGCGCGGTCGATCTTGCGGCGGCGCTTTTCGGCCAGATACGGCTTCATGGCTTCGAGCAGATGGCGGCTGGCAGAGTCACGGCCGCTGCCGCGCACAGCCGAGAGCATCCGGCGCAGCTGTCCTGCGTCGAAGCCGGGCTCCGGCTGCGGCTCGGACGGCGGCTGTGTCTCACCGCCGTCGCCCACGAGCGAGGACGCCAGCTGCGCGATCCTGCCGAGCTGCTGCGGGTCATGCAGCAGTGCATCGAGCTTTTCGCCAAGCTCATCCATCCTGCATCGCGTCCTTCACTTTTCCGGCCAGACGCTGCCCCGCGTCCGTGCTGAGCACCTGCGTGAGGATCTGCCGCAGCAGCTCGGTGTCGCCCGTGCGCGCCGCCTGTTCGATCTTCTGCGCATCGAGCGCATCGGCAAATCGCTGCCCATCGGTCGAATCGGCGATCGCCTGCAGCCGCTGCAGGCGCCCGTCGCGCGCGAGCTCCTGCTTCAGCGCATCCAAGTCCTTCATATCGGTCACGCTCCAGTCGGGGCGGCTTGACTTTGCAGGCCGCGTCCCGTATAATGCGGATAGCCCGGCAGTACCGGGTATCCTGCTTTATTGTATTCTATGACCTATACAGAGGTGACTTGCCACGAAGGTGCTTGTTTTTTCCGATTCTCACGGCCGAACGCTCGGCATGGTGCGCGCCGTCCGTCAGCAGCAGCCGGACGCCGTGTTCCACCTCGGCGACTGCGAGCGCGACACGCAGCGGCTGGAAAAGGAGTTTCCCGATCTGCCGCTCTACCGCGTGTGCGGCAACTGCGACCGCGAGCCGGTCAATCCCGAGGTGCTGCAGTGCACGCTCGACGGCGTGAAGTTTTTCTGCACGCACGGTGACCGCTACGGCGTGAAGTATACGCTCGACGCGCTGCTCAACGCGGCCTACTTCGCCGGGGCGGACATCGTGCTCTTCGGCCACACGCACCGTGCGCTCAGCGAGACGATGCAGGGGCTCTATGTCGTCAACCCCGGCACGGCGGGCGTCGGCGCGATGTGCACCTACGCCTGCATCGAGACACGAGACGGCGCGATCCGCAGCGCCGGCATCCACGCCATTCCGGAAGCATAAAGCATGCGCCCCCGGCCTGCCGCCGGGGGCGCATGATTTCTCATGTCTACTTTTCGCGAAACGTCACATAGAGCGTGTGGTTGCTGTCGACGTTCATAAACGAGTAGCTCGTCAGCGGCAGGACGGTCATCCCGTCGATGACCAGCGTTGCGACCTCGTAGCCCTCCTTCGGGGTGATCGTGAACGACACACTGCCGCCCTCGGCCACCTTCTGATTACCGCTCGGACTGACACTGCCGCCGGCGCCGCACGTGACCGTGACGGTGAATTCCTTCTTCTCCGGCCCGTTGGAGATGGTGACATAGATCGTCGTGCCGGGCTTGACCATCGTACCGCCGACCGGGCTCTGGCGCGCAACGGAGCCCTTTTGCACATTGTCATCGTAGGCCGTGCCATTTTTCTCCACAGTGACGCCGAGGCTTTTGGCCGTCGCCTGCGCCTGCTCGAACGAGAGGCCGACAAAGCTCGGGATCGCGACCGGGGTGTCCTCCGGAGCGGTGGTCTCCTCCTTCGGTCCGAGCGAGACAACGAATGCAACTGTCTGCCGGTGCTTGAGCTGCGTGCCCTCATTCACGTCCTGCCGGATGACGATGCCCTTGGTCTCACTGCTGTTTTCATAGGTGATGCTCGGCTCCGCGTCAAGCTCCGCAAGCTGCGCCTTGGCCGACTCCTCGGTCTGACCGACGAGGTTGGGCAGGATGCGCTCGCTGCCCTTGTGGAAATTAAACACGCCGGATAGTGCGCAGATCACGACCGTGACGAGCGCGAGCATCGCCGTGATCGCGGTGACTGTCAGGCGCCGGCGCTCGCTCATGCGCCGGACGCGGTGGCGGCGTGTAATTTTGGGTTGACTCATATTTTTTCCTCCGGATCAACAGGATGGATAGAAATTTCGATGAAACAAGTATATAATAGCATAGACGCAGCGTTTTGACAAATGTTCGTTTTTGGGAGGATCATTGCATGAAAAAAATCGCACTCGTGACCGGCGCATCGCGCGGCATCGGCAAGGCGGCCGCATTGGCGCTGGCGCGCGACGGCTGGACGGTACACGTCAACTACATACAGTCGCAGGCGGCTGCCGAGGCAGTCGCGGCGCAGACCGGCGGACTTGCCATCCGCGCCGACGTGAGCGACGCGCAGGCCGTCGCCGCCATGTTCGAGCAGACTGGTCCGGTCGATCTGCTGGTGAATAACGCCGGCATCGCGGTCTACGGTCTGCTGACGGATCTCGACCCCGACGTGTGGCAGCGGCTCTTTGACGTCAACGTCACGGGCACCTACAATTGCTGCCGGTTCGCCATCCCGCCGATGGTGCACGAAAAGGCCGGACATCATCAACCTCACCTCCATCCTCGGCATGAACGGCGCCTCGTGTGAGGCGGCCTATTCGGCCACGAAGGGCGCGATCGTCGCATTCACGAAGGCGATGGCAAAGGAGCTCGGCCCGTCCGGCATCCGCGTTAACTGCGTCGCCCCCGGCTGCATTGACACGGACATGATCGCAAACCTCAGCCCCGAGGACAAGGCGGAGCTCGCAGAGAGCACGTCCCTCGGGCGCATGGGTACGGCGGAGGAAGTCGGCGATGCGATCGCGCTGCTGGCGAGCGAGCGCGCCCGCTTCGTGACCGGGCAGGTGTTCGGCGTGGACGGCGGACTGCTCATCTGAATCAGGCGCAAAAAAACAGGTGCATACCGTTCCGGTATGCACCTGTTTCAGCTTATCAAAGAGCCTCGCAGAGTTTCGCCGCCGCAGCGGCGAAAGAACGTTCCATCTCATTCCGCCTTCGGCGCGTTGGGCGCGGTATTGCCGGGCTTGGCATTGCCGGACGCTGCGGACTTATTGCGTCCGCGGCCGCCGCGATGCCGGCGGCGGTGATTGTCCGCGCGCTTTTCACCGCTCTGCGCAGCGCCGTCGGCCGGCTTAGCCGCCGGAGCTTGCGCGCGGCTGCGCTCCGGATGCTCACCTGCCGGTTTATCACCGGGCTTGCGTGCGCCGGGCTTGCGGTTGGACTGGGACTTCTGGCGCTGCGGCTGCTTGGGCTTTGCGCCCTCCTTCGCACCGTCCTTCGCGCCCTCCTTTGCGGCGTGCTCCGCCCTCGGGGCAGTCTGCGCATCGGCAGGCTTCTCCCCGCCGTGGCCGCGGGAGCGGCGGCGCGGGCGCTTTTTCTTCTCGCCCTGCTCGGCGCTCGCGCCATCGGGCTTCTTGTCACCGTAGACATCATCCGCAAACAGCTGCGGCAGCGCCCACGGGTCTTCCTTCGGCTCCTCATCGCGCACCGGCTTCGGCCGATCCTTGAGCAGCGACGGCAGCGGTTCGCCCGGCTTCGGGCGGCCGCCGGGGATCACGGCGATCTCGTCGGCCTGATAGCTTTTGAACACATCCTCACCCTGACCGTCAAGCTTGACCTTCAGGCTGCTGCGCAGGATGTTGACCGACGACACTGTGCCGTAGCCCGCAGGTGTCTCGACAAAGGCGCCGACCTTCGGCACGGCCTTGACCAGATCCTCATACGCCGCCTGCTCATAGCGCAGGCAGCACATCAGGCGGCCGCAGGCGCCGGAGATCTTCGACGGGTTGAGCGACATGGACTGCACCTTCGCCATCTTCGTCGAGACGGGCTGAAAGTCGTCCAGAAACTGGCTGCAGCAGTACGGACGGCCGCAGATGCCGATGCCGCCGAGCATCTTTGCCTCATCGCGCACGCCGATCTGGCGCAGCTCGATGCGGTTGCGGAACACGGAGGCGAGATCCTTGACCAGCTCGCGGAAGTCAACACGCCCGTCGGACGTAAAGAAGAACATAGTCTTGTTGCCCTCGAAGCTGCACTCGACGTCCACGAGCTTCATATCCAGACCGTGCTCGGCGATTTTCTGCCTGCAGATCTGAAACGCCTCTTTTTCGCGGCGGCGGTTGATCTCCTCGATGCGCAGGTCGTCCTTTGTGGCGATGCGCGCAAGCGAGCGCAGCGGCTGCACGACCGTCTCGTCCGGCACGAAGTGGTTTCCGAGAACGCACTCTGCCAACTCCAAGCCGCGCGAGGTCTCGACGACGACCTTGTCGCCCGTGCGCACGGCGATTCCGTGCGGGTCAAAGAAATAGACCTTGCCGCGGTTTTTGAATTTCACACTGATTACTTCTGTCAATTTGGTATCCTCACTTCTGAACACGCGCCTGCACGCCGGAAACGGACAGCAGGCCAAAGATATGCTTTACGCTGACGTTGGCGCGGCGGTATTGCTCACAGGTCTCGATCAGGCGCAGCTGCTGCGCGCACAGCGTCTCCGGCAAAAGCGTCTGCCCCGGCTGCGCCAGCAGCTCCACGAGCCGGTGCTGCACCGCGGGCAAAAACTCCGCAAGCGTCTGCGCCTCCATGCCCTCGTGCGCGAGACACCAGCGCAGGAGCGTCATGCGATCCTGCGACGCGACCGCGTGCAGGTAATCGTCCGCCAAAGTGCGCATCTCCTCCGACTCCAGCGGCTGCTCGGTCGGGTCGCGCAGCAGCGCGCAGCGCGAGCGCACCGTCGTCAGCAGCGAATCCGGGCTTGCGGCCGCAAGAATGAACGCCGCGCTGCGCGGCGGTTCCTCCAGCAGCTTCAAAAACGCATTCTGCGCATTGAGATTCATCAGCTCTGCCTGACGCAGAACGTAGACCTTCTTTTCCGCCTCGCTCGGCAGGATGTATGCCGTGGCCGCAACACTGCGGATCTGATCGACCTTGATCACAGGGGTCTTGCCGCTGCGATCCGGCTCGACATAGATCACGTCTGGATGCACATGGTCATAGACCTTGCGGCAGTCCCGGCACGCGCGGCACGGGCGCACGCCGTCGCTGCGGCAGAGCATGGCCGCCGTCAGATCGAGAGCCAGCCGCTCGCGCGCCTGCTCAGACTGCGACACGACGATATACGAATGCAGCAGATGCTCCTGCGGTTGAAATTGCAGCATACGCGCGCTCCTTTCCAGCATACATTGTTTATTTTACCCGCTGCGGCCGGTTTCGTCAATCACATTTGCGGGTGAAAACAAAAAAGCCCGTGCCCAACCCGCGCGCGCAGACACAAAAAAGCAGACAGCACAGCGGCTGTCTGCTTTTTCAGATGTACGTGCTCAGGTGTTCTTCTCGAGGTAATCCACGACCTGACGGACGGTGGTCAGCTCAGCCGCCTTCTCGTCTTCGATCGTGATGCCGTAGGCATCCTCGATGGACATGACCAGCTCCACGACGTCGAGCGAATCCGCACCGAGATCGTCCGCGATGTTGGTGTCCATGGTGATGGTGTTTTCGTCCACCTCAAACTGGTGGGCAAGCAGTTTTCTCACTTGTTCGAACATAATACCGTTTCCTCCTAAGTCTCTCGTCAGCTCCACTCGCGGCTGACCGGTTTGTTGCTGGGGCGCTGCGGCTTCTCATAGGAGACCACAACGCGGCGGTTCGGCTCGGTACCGGTCGAACTCGTCGTCACGCCTTCGTAGTCCTGCAGCGCCGTGTGGATAACGTGACGCTCATAAGAATTCATCGGCTCAAGCGCCATGCTGCGCTTGTACTTGACGGCCTTGGCGGCCATCTTCTCGGCCAGACGCACAAGCGACTCCTCGCGCTTGGCGCGGTAGCTCTCGGCATCGACGCTGATGTGCATGTGCTTATCGCTGCCGCGGTTGACCGCATAGTTGGTCAGGTGCTGGATGGCATCGAGCGTCTCGCCGCGGCGGCCGATGACGGCGCCCATACCGCTGCCGGACAGATTCACGTTCACACCGCCGTTGTCACGCGCGGTGATGTCGATCTGCGCCTGAATGCCCATATGCTCAAGCAGGCCGCTGACGAACGTGCGGATGCGCGCATAGCTCTCCGGCTCGTCCGCCGGTGCGGCGGGTTCCACGCTCGCCTCCGGCTCGGCGGCCGGCGCCTGCGCCTCGGCGGGCGCAGCCTCCTGCTCCGCTTCCTCATCCGGCGCCTCATACTGCACGCGGATCACCGCAGGGCTGGCACCGATGCCGAGGAAGCCGGACTTGGCGCGCTCAACGATCTCAACGGAAACATCATCCCGGTCAAGGCCAAGCTCCTCGAGCGCGGCGGCAATGGCCGCCTCTTCCGTCTTGCCGGACTTTTCCAGTGTTTTTAACATCATTCAGTACTCTCCTGTTTTCCTTCGGAACCCTCGGACACCGGCTGCTCTGTCTGCGGAGCGGCAGTCGCGTCCGACTGATAATGGTCCCGCGCATAGGCACGGCCACGCGCATAGCGGCGGTTGCCGACCTGAGACTCCGGCACAGCATTCGGCTCGACGCCGAGACGCTCGCGGCGGGCAGCGCGCTCTTCACGCATCGCCGCAGCCTTGCGCTCGTCATCCTTCTGCTTCTGGCTGGCCTGGATCTTCTTCTTACTGGTGTTGGGGTTGACGACGGTCTCACCGGCAGCTTTCAGGCGCTCGGTCTCGAGACGCTTGCGCTCAAGTTCGGCATCACGCTCTTTTTCGCGCGCGATGCGCTCGGCGTCGAGCTTGTCGAGCTGCTTGTTGAAGACCTTCGTCAGGCTGACATCACGCAGGATGCCGAGGATGCTGTTGACGATCCAGTAAATACCCAGAGCGGCCGGCATCGTGTAGCAGATCCACAGCGACACGAGCGGCATCATGAGCATCATGGTCTTGTTGGTCGCAGCGGCCTGCTGGTTGCCGGCGGGCTGCGGGGTCATCGACGTGCTGATCTTCATCGACAGCCACGACAGCAGCGCCGAAATGATCGGGATCAGGAACAGACCGAGCGCCGGAAGCCAGACGGCCTTGTTGCTCCAGTCAAACGTCCAGATCTTGAACGACGGCTGCTGGCCCATGTTCAGGCCGATGAAGGAATAGTCCAGATCCAGCAGCTTGCCGGAATAATCGCCGAGGGCGCCGGTCACGGCGTCCCAGTTCTGATGGATCAGGTCGGCGATCTGGATCTCCTGATAGGCGGATTTCGCCTGTGCGACATAGCCCGCATTGGTCGTGACCCAGTCGGTCAGCTGCGTGACTGCTTCCGCGCCAAGGCCCATCATCTTCGTCAGCGGCTGACGGATGACGCTGTAGAGCGCAATCAGGATCGGGAACGGGATCAAGCTCCAGAGGCAGCCGGACATCGGGTTGATCTTCTCTTCCCGATAGAGCTTGGCCATCTCCTCATTGAGCTTTTGCTGGTTTCCCTCGTGCCGGCGCTGAAGCTCCGTGATCCGCGGCTGAAGGCGGCTGGTACGCATCATGCTCTTCTTGCTCTTGGCCATGAACGGAAGCAAAATCAGGTTCACGACGACGCCGAAGAGGACGACCGCCCAACCGTAGCTGCCGGTCAGATCGTAGAGCGCTTTGAGCAGCCAGGCAAAGGGTGCAGTAATCCAGGACATAAGACGACTCCAATTCTTAAATTCTTAGGATTTCCCCGGTCATGGCACCGGGTCGTAAAATTCGTGCTCGCCCGTATGGAACGGGTGGCAGCGGCATATGCGCTTGACGGCGAGCCACGAGCCCTTGAGCGCTCCGTATTTCTGCAGAGCCTCGAGCGCATACTCCGAGCAGGTCGGAATGAACCGGCAGCAGGGCGGCTTGAGCGGCGAAATGTACCGGCGGTAAAACTCCACGAGAGCGATGAGCAGACGCTTCATGCGCCGCCATCCCCTTCCGTCAGCAGGCCAAGCTTGGCGCAGGCCGACAAAAACGCAGTCTCGAGCTGATGATAGTCCGCCGCGCACGCGCGCACGCGCGAAACGACGACCAGATCATATCCGCGCGCGATCTCCCGCTCATGCAGGCGATAGATCTCCCGCAGGCGGCGGCGGATGCGATTGCGCACAACGGCATGGCCGACTTTGTTGGACACGGTGTAGCCGATGCGGCTGCGGCCCGAATGGTTTTTCCGGCAGTAAACCACCAGATAGGCGTTGGCGCAGCTTTTCCCCTTCGAGTACAGACGCCGGAATTCATAGTTCTTTTTGAGTGTGCTGGTAAATTCCAAAAGTCTCCCCCGATTCTCTCCGATGCAGCTTCCGGACAAATGCCTTTAGGGCGGAAAGTTCCCGCCCTGAAAAACATCATTAAGAAGTCTGCCTGCTCACGCGCAACAACTCAGTAGGTGAGCTGCTTTCTGCCCTTCGCTCTGCGGCGGGACAGAACCTTGCGGCCGTTGGCGGTCGCCATTCTCTTGCGGAAGCCGTGCTCTTTTTTGCGCTGACGCTTCTTGGGCTGGTAGGTACGGAACATGGTGATTTCTCCTTTCGATCATACTCAACAGCGGCTTGTGCCGCCGTAGTTGGCAAAAAGTATCCGACGCCAGACGTCTGACGCCGGATACACATTATACTATACAAAATTCCAGTCTGTCAACCTTCATTTTTCGCATTCGCCGCACCATGCAGATCCTCGCCGGTGATGTACTTTTTCAGCGGCTTCCAGAGCAGCGCGCCGATCACGAGCACGAGCACCATGTCGATGAGCATAAAGCTGCCGTTATACAGTGCCGAGTAGAACCACGGCGTCGTCATCGTCAGGCCGAAGAAGGTCTCGGGCATGTATTCCGCCCAGACCGTCGCACCGACGACATAGTGTACGAGAAAGCGCGCCACGCTGCCCACGACCGTGCCATAGAAAAAGCCGCCCTTGAGCTTCGCGCACGAGCCGGCAAGACCGAGTGCCGTGAATGCGAGCAGATAGTCGCCGATGAGAGACTGCCACGTCCACGCATACGTGCTGCTCAGCAGCGCCTGCAGAATGCTGTAGGCAAAGCTCGCAAGCATGCCGGGGCCGAATCCCCAGCGCGCGCAGTACAGGAAGATCGGCAGCATCTCGATCGTGATCGAGCCGCCCTGCGGCAGCTCATAGAGCTTGAGATAGCTCAGCACCTGAGCAAGCGCGATAAAGATCGCGCCCTCGCACAGCGCGCGCAGGCGCAGATGGGACTTCGTTTGGGTCATATCATTTCCTCCTCAAAGAAAAAACTGCATTGCCGAAACAATGCAGTCCATAGAAAACGATAAAAATATATAGATTTCGTTTCCTACGCCGGCATTATCCGGATCAGGTCTGCGGGTCTCGAGCTTCGCTTCGCTCGTCTCAGCCGGGAATTACCCAGCCCCCCGATATTCCGTATTTATTTATACACGCCCGCGTGCGCTTTGTCAAGTCACTGCGCGTCGGAGCGCGTGTATGTATCCGCGATCCTGGCGAGCATCTCCTGCATTTCCTGCCGCGCCGACGGCGGCGAGAGGATCTCCACGTCCGTGCCGAAGCCGAAGAGCCACGCGTAGAACTTCGGGCTCGTGACCACGTTGAGCGAGACGGTGAAATGCTCCGCCCCGTCGGCGACCACGATCACGTCCTTGCCGAAGCGGTCGAGCACCGAGCCGATCAAATGATTGGCAAAGCGCAGACGCACCGTGCGCTCCTCGCCGGTGAACATGCTGAACACTTTTTTTGTATACGCAGACAGGTCCTGCTCGGAAAAGTCCTCCATGCCCTCGCGCGGCGCATCGAGCGCGGAGATATCCGTCATCTTGTCCACGCGGTAGTGCTTGCGCAGCTGCGCCTCAGCGTCCCACGCCAGCAGGTAGTAGTTCTCGTTATCCCACATCAGCGCCATCGGGCTGACGATGTAGAACGCACCGTCCTTACGGTAGTGGCGCTGCTTGTCGATCGTGTACTCAAAGTAGTGGAAGCGGATCTGCCGGTCGCGGGAAATGGCATCGGCGATCTCGTCCACATTATAATATACGCTCTCGTTCATGCTCTTGACGCGGCCGCGGACATAGACCTGCCGCTGCAGGAGCTGCGCGTCGTAAATGCTCGCAAGGCCTTCGATCTTCTTGATGAGCGCCAGCGTCTTTTTGTGCGTGATGAATTTCGACGACTGCACGCTGTCGACCAGCAGCTTCAGCTCCGGTACTTCAAACGAGCGTGCGCCAATGTAATACCCGGTCGTGCGCGACTTCGTCTGCACAATGTCCAGCCCGAAGGTGCGCAGGGACTCCAGATCGTTATAGATGCTCTTGCGCTCCGCCGCAACGCCGTGTCTGGCAAGCTCCGAGATCATCTCCGGTACGGTCATCGGGTGGCGTTCATCCGTCTGCTGCAGCAGGATCTCCATCAGGTACAGCAGCTTTAATTTCTGGTTCGGTGATTTCGGCATAGCTCCCTCTCTTCTCTGCTTCCGCGCACATATCCAACTCATGGAACGGTTGCATTTTATCACAAATATCTGTCACAAAAAAGCACCCATGCAGAAAGTGCGCAGTTTTCTGCATAATTTACATCGTTTTTGGCACCCGGATACAGTTTTCGGAGACGGCTTCCAGCATGATCGTTCCAGTTCTGCATGCAGCTGCGCTCTGCCTCCCTCCCCGGTTTCCTACATCATAGCAAAAGGAGAGTCCCATAATCAGGACTCTCCTTTTCCTGTCGCAAAAAAGCGCAAAAGCGGGCAGCGCATACGCACCGCCCGCCGATCAATCGGAAGCTGTTATTCAGAAGCTGCAGCCGTGCTGCTCCTGTGCCGCAGACGCGCGCTGCCCACGTCAATACCCCAGACGAGCAGCACGAAGCCGAGGAAGATCGCGCTCACATCACTCCACGCATACTGGTTCATGGCGAAGATGAGCGGCGCGCCGATACCGCCGGCGCCGACAAGGCCGAGCACGGATGCCTCACGGATATTGACATCGAACCGGTAGAGCACAGCCGAGGAAAACGCCGGGCCGAGCTGCGGCAGCACTGCATAGCGAATGCGCGGCAGCAGCGAGACGCCCATGGCGCGCAGCGCGTCGTAGGCGCGAAAATCCAGCGACTCGATCGCCTCAGTGAAGCGCTTGCTGAGCAGGCCGATGCTGCACACCGCGAGCGTCAACACACCGGTGAACGCACCGGGGCCGGAGACGCGGATGAAGATGAGCCCGTAGATCAGAAACGGCACGGAGCGGATCGCCACGATCAGCACCCGGAACAGCAGCGCAACTGGGCGCGGCAGCAGCTTCGGCGTGCTCAAAAACGCCAGCGGTGCCGCAAGCAGTGCGCCGAGGCCGGTGCCGGCCAGCGCGATGCCAACCGTCTCAAGCAGCAGCCAGCCGAGCCCGTCCTTGCCGGTGCCGAAGAAAAAGCCCCAGTCCGGATGCAGCAGCCCATCGCCCATCGCCGCGAGCACACTTTTACTCGTATGCGCCAGATCCGGCGCTTCGATGCCCGCCGTGCAGACGACCACGCACACCAGCACCGCCGCCCAGAGCACACGCTTTGCCCTGCGCGGGACATTGCGCTCGCCGCGAATCATACGTCCAAGCACGTGACTGAGCCACTCGATACAGCAGACGGTCACAAACAGGCACACAAGGATCGCGCCGACGCGGCCGTACTCCCGCCACGAGATCTTCTCATTGAGCAGCAGACCGATGCCGCCCGCGCCGACATAGCCGAGGATGGCGCTGTGGCGCACATTCGTCTCGAGCAGGTAGAGCGCGTTGGTCAGATAGCCGGAGGCGATCTCCGGCACGACGGCGCGCGCATAGGCACGCGCCGGGGACGCGCCCATGGCGCACAGCGCGCGGTAGGGCGCGAGCGTGAGCGTCTCGATGTCCTCATAGGTCAGGCGCGTCATGACCGCAAGCGTAAAGACCGTGATGGCAACCGTGCCGGAAAACGTGCCGAGGCCAAACAGAAACGTCGCCAGCAGCGCAAGGATCAGCGCCGGGAACGAGCGCAGCACCTGCACCAGAAAACGCAGCACCGCGCGCGCCGGCGCGGGACACGGCAGATTGTGCGCGCACAGCGGCGCGAAGACGAGCGCCAGCGCGACGCCCAGCGCCGTACCGGTGACAGACATACGCAATGTCGCCAGCAGCGGCGCCACGATCGCGGACAGGTAGCTCCAGTCCGGCGGGAAGAGCTGCGCGGCAATGTCGCGCAGGTGCGCCCGCCGCGCCCAGAACACCGCTGGGTCGCAGCCCGTCAGCCAAAAGGCAAGCACAAACAGCGCGAGCACACTCAGTGCCCGCGCCCAGCGTTTTGCACGCGCACGCGTCATGGCGCGGCCTCGCTTTCCGCGCCGCCGTAGATGCGCGCAAGATCCGCGTCCGTCACGGCATCAGGCGCGCAGTCAAGCACGATCCGCCCCGCATGCAGACCGAGGAGCCGGGAGGAAACCGCCCGGCTCTGGTCGAGATTATGACTGTTCATGAGGATGGCGACACCCTCGGTGCGCGATATATCCTGCAGCAGCGCGAGGATCTGCCGCCCGGTGACCGGGTCAAGTGAAGCGACCGGTTCGTCTGCGAGCAGCAGCGCAGGCTTTCGCATGAGCGCGCGCGCGATGGCGACGCGCTGCTTCTGCCCGCCGGACAGGCTGCAGACCGGCTCATCGCACTTATCGGCAAGGCCGACGCGCGCGAGCAGCCGCTCGGCTTCCGCCGTCTGTGCACGGGAAAACAGCCCCAGCAGCGAAGCCTGCAGCGACATATCCGGCAGGCAGGCATTGAGCACGTTCTGCCGGCAGGTGACCGGCTCGACGAGCGCAAAGTCCTGATAGATCGTGCCGATGCGCTTTTGCACCGCGCGCTTTTTGCGCCCGCGGGCGCGGGAAAACGGCTGGCCGCCGATGCACACTTCCCCGCTGTCGCACGGCAGCGTGCCGTTGAGAATGCGAAAGAGCGTCGTCTTCCCCGCGCCGGACGGGCCGATGACAGACACGAACTCGCCCGCCTCCAGCCCAAAGGTCACATCCGTCAGGACCGGCGGCCGAGCGCCGAAGCGCTTGCAGATGTGTGCAGCTTCCAGCAGCATGGTGTTACTTCCCCGCCGACTTGAGCATGGCCTGCGCGGCGCGCTCGCCGTCGTAGTCGGAATCCTTGCCCCAGGTGTAGCCGACCTGGCTGAAGACGCTGATGATCTGCTTGCCCTCGTCGGTCTGGGCGATCTCGATGAACGCCTCGCCGAGCGCCTTGCGGAATGCCTCATCCGCCATGAGATCGGAGTGCTTACTGTAGGCGATCATGTCGTTGTAGATGCCCTCGGTCACGCCGATGACGCCGGTCTGCTCGACCATGGGCGCCGTACCGCCGAACTTCTCCTGCCAGTTGGGCGCGTTCTTGATGCGGATGTGGCCAAAGGAGACCATCACATCCGCCTGACCGGTGGCCAGACGCGCAAGCGACGTGCTGTGGGAATCAGACTGCACCACGTGATCGAGATCCGCAATGGTCTTGCCGTAGTGCTCCTGCAGCCAGAGGCTCGGATAGATGTAGCCGGACGCGGACGTCGGGGCGAGCACGGACCAGGTCGCACCGTTGAGATCATCCCACGTCAGCTCCTCGCCGCTATTGACCTTTGCCAGCAGCGCCTGACCCTTGGCGCTCGGACCGGCCAGAATGATCGAGCGGTAGTAGGTGGTCATATCCTGCGTGTTCTCCTCGAGCTTGCCGTCATTCCAGTCGGCGGCGTTCTCGGAGTCCTTGTTGATGCCGTAGCGCAGCGCCGTGAGCAGCACGTCGCAGTCATCGGAAAACAGGACGTAGTTGCCGCCGGAGATGAAGCCGATATCCGCGCTGCCGGCGCTGAGCGCCTCGCCCACGGCGGTGTAGCTCGTGCCGACGGTCATGTCGATGTTCTGCACGTCATAGCCCTTTTCGAGGAGCTTCGCCTTGAGCAGCGCCTCAAGCGGCTCGGTCGCCGTCGTGATCTGGTCGGCGTCCGCATACGGGGAGAACGCGATCTTCAGGCTCTCGACCGTCTTTGCACCGCTGCCGCTGCCGCTGTC
>OGLJ01001704.1_pt1 | contig 16775 bp, 9 predicted proteins | sample 1572801 | NCBI WGS metagenome assembly OGLJ01 (sample SAMEA2581877, study PRJEB24529) | metagenome | biome: Human gut stool | place: China | collected 2011
TGTCCAAAACAAAAACGGAAACGGACATGTTTGGTAAACCTTACGGTTAATCGGAGGGGCCGCCGAAAAGACGGAATTCCCTTCGCCAATGGTGTCGTCCGGCATTGCAACGACAGACCGCTTCGTACTTGCCCGAAGCTTGTCTGCTTCTGCCGTTTCCGGAGTTCGGAGCTGAGGAAGCACCCCGGAGCGGGTCTTGTAACCCGACGACAACGTAGTTCTCCTTTCGGATCACTGAGGCCGGTCAACCGGCTTGATTGCTCAAGTCTCTCCTTTCAAGGAGGGGTGGTTGACGGGATGTCCTCGGAAGATGAAAAGAGATTCTCCGAGTGTAGCGGTAATCGAGCCGTCGTCGGCGGATCCGATCGACGTCCGCCCCCGAAACGACGACGAGGCACCCCTTTCGGAGTGCCTCGTCGCTGAACATCACGCTCTCGGGCCGGTCGGACCGGCCCGAGTGCTCAAACCGATCGATCAATAACGGCCGCCGTTCGGATAGCGGTCGTGGCGCAGGGCGCGTTCTTCGATCTCGGTCGAGTGCGGGAGCCCCGTTTCGGCCGTGTGGCCGGGCAGAGACGAGACGATTTCCGCAAGGGTCGAACTCAGCTGCGGGAAGAGTTCCGACTTCAGAACGACGCGCATCAGGTCGGCGACCGTGCCGGAACCCGTCTTGTCCATGATCGAGGCGCGGTGCGCTTCGACGGTTTTGATCGAGATCCCGAGGTCGTCGGCGATTTGCTTGTTCAAGCGCCCGTGCACGATGCGGTCGAGCACCTGCTGTTCGCGCGGCGTCAGCTTTTCGATGAGCGAGCGGTTTTGGAGCATCTCAAGGCGGCGACGGCGGATTTCGCGGGCGCGCTCCAGCATGCGGTTGACGAGTTCCTTCACCTGCTGCTGCTTGAAGGGCTTCTGGATGAAGTCGACCGCCCCCTTCTTGAAGGCTTCGACCGCCTGCGGCACGTCGCCGTGGCCGGTGATGAAGATGAAGGGCGCGTCGACGCGACGCTTGAGGAGGTGATCCTGAACGTCCGCACCCGACATGCCGGGCATGCGCAGGTCGCACAGAATCACGGACGGAACGTTTTCGTTGAACTGCGCGATGAACGTTTCGCCGCTTTCGTAATCTTCGACGCGGTAGTCGTTGGCTTCGAGTAGCCACTTGAGCGAATCGCGCACGTCAAGGTCGTCGTCGACGATGTAGACGATGCCGGGCACGTTCGGCGAATCGGCGCCGTAGTCGTAAGGAAGCATTCTGAGCAGTCTCCTCGAAATAATTGCTCTAAAAGTTTAACGGGCTTGCGGCGACGTGGTCTCGGCGCCGCAGGCTCTTCCTTAGGGTCGGGTGGTATCGAACGGTCTCAGGCCTCGCCCGTCCAGACGGGTACGGTAAAGGAGAACGTGGCGCCGCCCCCAGGAGTGTCGGTGATGCCGAGCCGGCCCCCGTGAAGCTCCGCAATCGAGCGGCAGATGTTGAGCCCCATTCCCATGCCTTCGGACTTCGTCGAGTAGAAGGCGTCGAAAAGCCGCGCTTTTTCCTCGTCGGAAATGCCCGGACCGTGGTCGATGACCTCAAAGCGTACCATGTTTTGAGACGCTTCAAGGCGTGCGACCCGTACCCGAATCGTGTGGTTGTCGCTTTCGAAAACAGCTTCCATGGCGTTTTTAAGGAGATTCAGGAGAAGCTGCTCCAACATTACTTCGTCGCCGCGGAGCGTGGGAAGACCCTCCTCGAGGTCGATCTCCAGGCGTGCGTTGAGTTTCCGGGCCTGAATGTTGGCGAGTTCCATCGTTTCCTGAATCACCTTCGAGACGAGCACGGGCTCGAGCTTCGCGTCCGTCTTCTTTGCAAAGCCCCGGATGCGCTGGATGATCTTCCCCGCGCGCACCGCCTGGTTTTCGATGCGCTCGAACGCCGTCCGACACCGCTCGTTCGAAAGCGTCCCGTTGTCGAGCATCGTGTAGGCACCCCCGGCGTAATTGGAAATGGCCGCAAGCGGTTGATTGAGTTCGTGTGCGAGGGAGCTCGCCATCTCGCCCATCGTCACGAGTCGCTGCGTTGCTTCGGCGCGTCGCAGTTGTTGCTCGCGGGCGATTTCGAGTTCGCGTCGCGCCGTGATGTCGGTTGCGATCATGAGGCGCGCGTTTTCGCCCTTCGTCCAAACAAGGGGCTGCACGCGCACGTCGAACCACCGCTCGGTCGTCTCGTCGTAGAGACCTTCGCGGTGTTCGGCTTCGGGCAACGTTCTGAGCTTCTCGAGAAGCCGTACGGCCCCTTCGGACGTGCGGCCGAAAAGCCGATCGTAGCCGCGGTTCGCAAAATAAAGTTCGTCCGAGTCGGAGAGTACCGCGAGGGACGAATTCAACGACTGCACGACGCGCGTGAAGCGGTCGTTCGCAGCCAACACCTCTTCACGCGCGAGCGCTTGCGCGGTCACGTCGTAAAGCGCTCCGATGTAGCCGAGGCTGCGCCCGTTTTCGTCTTCGAGCGAGGAAAGACGCACTTCGGCGTGAAAGACTTCACCCGACTTGCGCCGTGCGAGGAACGTGACGGGCTCGGGAGTGGGGTTGCCCGCTTTGAGAATCCCGTCGAGCTGCTCGTGAATGTCTTCGAGCCAATAGGTGTAGGGCGGTCGCTGCCCGAGAAGGTCCGAGGCTTCGCAGCCGAGAATCTTCTGGAAGGTTTCGTTCACGTAAATGATGCGCCCTTCGCGGTCCGTCACGCGCAATCCCACAACGGCCGATTCCGACATGGCGCGTCGAAGCGAATATTCGGCCGCAAGGAGGCGGTGCGAGCGGTGCTGCTGGCGCTGGTAGTAAAAGAGCCACGCAAGCGTCAGCGCGAGCATGACCGAAAGGCCCGCAACGAGAAAGACGGGCACCTTGTTCGTGGCGGAGAGCGCATGATCGAAGCTCGTCCCGACGATCGTCGTTTTGACGTCGCTCCGGCGGCCGAGGAGCGTGAGCGGCGCCTCATACCGTACGGCGTTTTCCGCGTCCGTCGACTGCTCGCGGTCGCCTTCGAGCACGTAGTTGCCGTTTTCAAGAAAGACGAAGCGGTAGCGGTCGTTCGAGGAAAAACGCACGGCGCTCGTCAAAAGTCGCGAAAGGTCGACGCGCGCAACCAGCACCTGTTGCGAGGAAGGTGTCGGCACGATCAAGTCCGCATAGACGAGCTGCGTGTCCTTGAGCGTGTAGAGCGGCGTGATTTCGGACGTGTCCGTAATGAACACCCGGGCGACGGCGGCCGTGAGTTCCTTGTCGCTGAGACGCGCTCCGACCTGACGACGATCGATCGTGGGCGAGACGCTTGAGGTCCACGAGCGGATCACTTCGTTTTCTCGCGTGACGAGCGCGATTGATGTCACCTCGCGGCGCTCCTCCATGAGGGTCGTCGCGGAGAGTTCGGCGCTCGCCATCGGAAAGCGTCCGTTTTGCACCTGCATGAGGCGCATGCTCGTTTTCTGAAGCAGCTCGGCCGTACCGAGAATGCGCGACTCCAACGACTGCACGACGAGGTCGGTCGACTGTTGCAGACGGATTTCTTCGGCGCGCCGCTCCGAGTCGATGACGAGAAACGAGACCACGATCAGACAGGCGGCAAGGAGAATGAGCGCGGCCCAGCTCGCCCAGAGGCCGTACTTCGTGACTTTGGGAATCTGCTCCGAAGTGGTGAGCTTTTGAAAGGCGTCGGCGACCGCCGTGACGGAGGAATCGGCTGGCATCGGTACGAAAATCGGGTGAAAACAAACAAAACGATTCTAACGGAGCGCTTCAAGGGGAAGCACCTCGGGATCTCTCGAAAGGTCGGCGGCAAGGCGCCTCGGAGGCACGTCGACCGAGCATGGTGAGGACTCGGGGAACGCAAAAACGAGTAAGTGTGTCCCTTTTCCGTTATTGTGACCTTATCGGCTTCTGTTGCGGCGTATAAACACGCCTCGAAAACGAAAAAGCCGTCCGTCGAAGGCCCCGTGCGGTCGGGCTTCGATAAAATGTGCGCCGAGACATCTTTCACTTTCGTCGAGGACGTGCTTCGCACGCCTCGTACATTCCGATACACGCTATGACCACCGATCAAAACGCCCTGAAGCGCGCCGTTGCGCGCGCCGCGCTCGAGTACGTCGAAGACGGCCGCATCCTCGGCGTCGGCACGGGTTCCACCGTCGACTGCTTCATCGATCTGCTTCCCGAAATCCGCGAGCGGATTCCGGCCTGCGTTTCGAGCTCGGAACGCTCCACGAAGCGCCTCGAAGCGCTCGGCTTCAAGGTGCTCGACATGAACGACGTCGAAGAGATCGGCGTCTACGTCGACGGCGCCGACGAAATTGATCCCTCGTTCGCGATGGTGAAGGGCGGGGGCGGCGCGCTCACGCGCGAAAAGATCGTCGCGTCCGTCTCGAAGACCTTCGTGTGCATCGCGGACGCGTCGAAGCAGGTTGAGGTGCTCGGGCGCTTTCCGCTCCCCGTCGAAGTGATCCCGATGGCGGCCCGCGCGGTGAAGGCGAAGCTCGAAGCGCTCGGTGCAACCGTGACGCTCCGAGACTTCGTTACCGACAACGGCAACGCCATTCTCGACGCGAAGGGGCTCTCGATTGCGGAACCCGAAAAGCTCGAGGCCGAAATCAACATGTGGCCGGGTGTCGTTACGGTGGGCCTTTTCGCCGCGCGCGGCGCGGACGTGCTCCTTCTCGGCACGGCCGAAGGCGTGAAGACCTTCAAGAAGGGCGACTGATCGACCCGTTTGGAAAAGAGCGCTTGCCGGAGCGCTCCGAAAACCCAAAGGCCCCGGCCGCGAGGAATGCGGTTTCGGGGCCTTTTTTCAAGGACGTTTCGCGCGCTTATGGAGAAAGCGCGCGGACGACTTACTGCGCGGGCGGCACGTAGTTGGGCACCGTCATTCCTTCGGCGTCGCCGAAGAAATAGCGCTCGCACTGTGCCATGAGATGCTGGCGGGCCGAGAGGTCGGCGAGGTTGAGGCCGTACTCGTTCACCATCATCGTCTGAAGACGGGTCCATTCGTCCCAGGCTTCCTTGCTGACGTTGCGCCAGATCTTCACGCCGAGTTCGCCGGGGAAGGGGGGGTATTGGAGCCCTTCGGCTTCTTTCTTCAGTTTGACGCACTGGACCATGCGGGCCATGGCGGTCCTCCTAATCTCGTTGGTGTGTGGATGGGCGAAGGCTCGCACGGGCGGTCTTCGCGGCTTTGTTGCGGACGCATCTCGGAAAAGAAAACGCCCTTCGGACCCGAGGGCCCGGCGACGGCGTTCGGAGACGGTCGTTTTTCCGAAGTCTACCGCGGGAAGCGCCCGCAACGAGGAAGAAAGTTCGCAAAGCCGTTAACATGTCGGCCTCAAACGATTTCACCAGTTTTTTGGAAAGGCATTCCCGCATGTCGAATCGAGCTCTCTTTGCCGCATTCAACAAGGTCCGCACGGACGTCGAGGGGGCGCTCGAAGCTTCCCGCAAGCGCGAGGAGGAAAAGCGCCTTCGCGAAGAGGCGCTGGCCCGCGAGGAAAAGCGCCGGGAGCGCGAAGCGCGTCAGCGCGGCCAGACCCCCGCGCAGAGCGCCCCGAAGTCCCCGGCTTGCGCCGGCAAGCTCTCCAAGTCCGTCGCGTCCTCTCCGTCTTCTTCGTCCGCTTGCGTTTCGAAGCCCGCCAAGTCTGCGATGTCCGCCCCTACCCGCCCGGATGCCGACCGCGTTCCCGTGCGCGAACCCAACGCGGCGACGAGCGCCTTCGGCGCGATGCTCGCGGGCGCGGCCCGCGAAAAAGGAGCCCTTTTCCGCCGGGCGGATGCGCTGAAAAGCGAAGGAAGCGCCGCCCCCGAGGGCAAAGCGCAAGCGACGACCCGCTCCTGCGATGCGCGCCCCGTGCGCAATCGCGCCGAATCGGGGAATGCCTCTCGGGGCGACACCCGACGCGAAACGATGCAGGACGCGAAGCGCGACGGCAAAAACGAATCGAGCCATGAGGCGAAGCGCGAAGCCCGAGAAAACCGCGAACCCCGCAGCGCTCGTCCCAAGGCGCTCGTGCGTCTCTCGGAGCGCTTGTCCTCGCGGAGTGCCGAAGCCCGCAGTCGTGCATCCGCTTCGGACGGGAGCGACGCCGAGCACGCCCGTCGCGCGCTCGATCGGCGCAAGGGCGAGCGCCGCCCGAGGCTCTCCTTTGCCGAGCGTCAGAATCCGATTCCGAAAATCGAGCTCGCCCCGGGGCTTCCCGTCTCGGCGCGCGCCGACGAAGTGCGCAAGGCCATCGAAGAAAACCGCGTGGTGGTCGTCTGCGGCGAAACGGGTTCGGGCAAAACCACGCAGCTTCCGAAGATCGCGCTCCTTGCGGGGCGGGGTCGTACGGGTATGATCGCCCACACGCAACCCCGACGCATTGCGGCGAGTTCCATCGCGCGGCGCATTGCGGAAGAAATGAAGACGCCGCTCGGCGAAGTCGTGGGCTTCAAAGTGCGCTTTACGGATCAAACGTCTCCCGGAGCAACCGTCAAACTCATGACGGACGGGATTTTGCTTGCCGAAACCCAAACGGACCCCATGCTCGCCGCTTACGACACGATCATCATCGACGAAGCGCACGAGCGGTCGATCAACATCGACTTTCTCCTCGGGTACCTGAAGCGCCTTCTGCAAAAGCGCAGCGACCTCAAGGTGATCGTCACCTCGGCGACGATCGACGCGGAGCGCTTTGCGGAGCACTTCGCGATCGACGGCAAGAAGGCGCCCGTTCTCACGATTTCGGGTCGCACCTACCCCGTCGAAGTCCGCTACCGCCCGATCGAAGACGCGGACGAAACGGACGACCATACGCTTCTGGGCGCAATCGACGACGCCTGCTCGGAACTCGAAGCCGAAGGGCGCGGCGACATTCTCGTCTTTCTCCCGGGCGAACACGAAATCCGCGAAGCCGCGGACTGGCTCCGAAAGAGCCGTCCGGCGACGACGGAAATTCTGCCCCTTTACGCGCGGCTTTCCGCCTCGGAGCAGGAACGCGTCTTCCGTCCGGGCGGCGCGCGCCGCATCGTTTTGGCAACGAACGTCGCGGAAACGTCCGTGACGGTACCGGGGATCCGGTACGTGGTCGATACGGGCCTCGCGCGCGTCAAACGCTACTCCTACCGCTCGAAAGTGGAGCAGCTTCTCGTCGAACCCGTGAGTCAGGCTTCCGCCAATCAGCGCGCGGGCCGTTGCGGTCGCGTTGCGGACGGGATTTGCATTCGTCTTTACGATGAAAACGACTTCAACCGTCGTGCGCCCTTTACGGACCCCGAAATCGTTCGCACGAACCTGGCGGGCGTGATCCTGCGGGCCATGAGTCTCAAGCTCGGCGACGTGCGCGAATTTCCCTTCGTCGAAGCGCCTCCGCCGCGCGCGATTGCGGACGGCTACCAGATCCTGCAGGAATTGGGGGCGGTCGACTCCGAAGGGGCTCTGACGGAAGTCGGGCGACAGCTTGCGAAACTCCCCGTCGACCCGAAGTTGGGGCGCATGCTCCTTGCGGGGAGCCGCTTCGGCGCCCTGCGCGAAGTGCTTCTCATCACTTCGGGCCTTTCGGTGCAGGATCCGCGCGAGCGCCCCGTCGACGAGCAGCAGGCGGCCGATCAGGCGCACAAAACGTTTGCCGACGAGAAGTCCGACTTCCTCTCCTACGTGAAGCTCTGGGACTGGTTCGCGAAAGCCAAGGCCGAGAAAGTCTCGAACCGGAAGTTCGAAACGGAACTGAAGAAAAAGTACCTGTCGCCGCGTCGTCTTCGCGAATGGGTCGACGTCGAGCGTCAGTTGGAGGGACTTGTCACCGAACTCGGCTGGCACATCAACACGGCGCCCGCCACCTTTGAAGAAGTGCACCGTGCGCTTTTGACGGGGCTTTTGGGCAACATCGGTTCCAAAACGGTCGAGAGCGACTTCCGTGCGCCCCCGCACGCGGGGGCGCGCGGGATCAAATTCTGGATTTGGCCGGGCTCGGTGCGTGCCAAAAAGGGCGGGCGCTGGATTTTCGCGGGCCAGATCATGGAAACCTCGAAACTCTACGCGCGGTGCGTCGCCGAAATCGAACCCGAATGGATCGAGCAGGCGGCCGAGGGCCTTTTGAAGAAAGCCTGGTCGGAACCCCACTGGGAAAAGCGCCGAGGCGAAGTGGTCGCCTTCGAGCGCGCGACCCTCTACGGTCTCACGATCTATCAGGGGCGTCGCACGGCCTTTGCGCCTCACGATCCGAAGCTCGCGCGCGAACTCTTCATTCGCGAAGCGCTCGTGAACGGCGAACTCGACGCGAAGGCCCCCTTCTACCACCACAACCGCCGGCTCGTTGCGGAAATCCGCGAGCTCGAACACAAGACCCGTCGCCCCGACGTGCTCGTCGACGACGAACTGATTTTCGAGTTCTACGACAAGGTGATCCCCGAGCACGTTTCGTCGGTCCGTACGCTCGAGGCGTGGTTGAAAGTGCTCTCGCCCGACGAGGAAAAGCGCCTTCGCCTTTCGAAGGACGAACTCATGCGGCACGAGGCGGCGGGAGCCGCCACGGCCTACTTCCCGAAGTCTCTGGAGATGGCGGGCGTGGCGATGCCGCTCACTTACCACTTCGAGCCCGGCTCGGTGCGCGACGGCGTGACGCTCACCGTCCCCTTGTTCGCTCTCAACCAGGTCGATGCCGTGCGCTGCGAGTGGCTCGTCCCCGGGATGATGAAGGAAAAAGCGCAGGTGCTCCTCAAAACGCTCCCGCAGAAAGTGCGCCGCAACTGCGTGCCGCTTGCGGACTACGCGGCGGGCTTTTGCGAACGGCACGCCGACGCGGCGACGCGCACGCGGCCGTTCGTCGAAGCGCTCGAAGCGGACGTGCGCGAAACGACGGGCGTCCCCTGCCGTGCGAGCGACTTCAAGTCGGAGCAACTTCCCGCGCACCTCATCATGAATTTCAAGGTGGTGGACGAGCACGGGCGTCAGCTCGGCATGGGTCGCAACCTCGCGGAACTGCGCGCCGAACTCGGCGAAGCCGCCCAGGAAACCTTCCGGAGCGTCGCGCAGCAGGACGCGGCCGTGGCGGCGGATTTGTCCGACGCGGTGACGGACTGGGATTTCGGGGAACTCCCCGAACTCATGGAAATCTCCCGCGGGGGGCAAACCCTGATCGGGCATCCGGCACTCGTCGACAAGGGCACGGTCTGTGCGATCGAAGTGTTCGACGATCCGCGCGAAGCGCAAAAAGAGCACGAAAAGGGTCTCCGGCGGCTCTTCCGTTTGTCCCTCAAGGAACAGGTGAAATTTGTCGAACGGAGCCTTCGGGAGCTCGGTCGCGAGCAGATGCAGGCGTCCGTCGTCCCGGGGTTGGCGAGAAACTTCGAAAACATCGAAGAGCTCACGAACGATGTGGTCGACGCGGTGTTGAATGCAACCGCCTTGGCCGATCCCCGTCCCACCGACGAAGCGTCCTTCCGCGAGCGCCGCGAAAGCGTGCGCGGGCGCTTGACGCTCGTGGCGGGGGAGGTGACGCGTTTGCTTGTGGAGATCGTGCGCGAAGCGGCGCCGATTCCCCTGAAGCTCAAGCGCCTGGCGTCGGAGAAGGAGCTCGTCTCGGACGTCACGCAGCAGTTGGAGCGCCTCTTCCCGAAGCATGCTTTTGCGGAGGTGCCGCTGGCGAACCTCATGCACTATCCCCGTTACCTGAAGGCGATCGTCTACCGGCTCGATCGGTACGCGGACGACCCCGAACGGGACCGTACCCGCATGCGGGACGCGGAGCGTCTCACGACCGAGTGGCTCCGGGCGGTCGCGGCGCGGCGCGGCGAGCGCGATCCGCACCTCGTCGAATTCGGGTGGCTTTTGGAAGAGCTGCGCGTCTCGCTTTTCGCGCAGCAACTCCGCACGCCCATGCCCGTGAGCGTGAAGCGACTCGAACGCGTCTGGGCGTCGATCGCCCGCCTCTGAGCGCGCGAGCGGCAGGGAACGTACGCAAGTCCGTGTTTTCATAAAAGGACCTTTTGCAACAAAACGTAAGGGGGAGGGCCTTTCACGGCGGAGCCTCATCCGACGGATGAGTAAAATTGCGGGATGTACTTGCCGGAGGGCGTCGGTTGGCGACGCCCTCCGGCCTTTTCAAATGTGCCAATGCGCCGCATGTGCCCGACGCACGCTCTCGGACCGGACGCCTCGCGCGTCCTTCGGGGCCGCGTCCTCCTCGTCGCCGCGCCTCTCTTCGCCCCCATGCCTTCTGCCGTCTTCTTTCGTCCCGCTTCTTTTTCGTTGAAGTCGCTCGTTCTCGCCGCTTCGGTCTCGGGCCTTTTGTTTGCGAACGGTCTCCACGTGCCCGAAGCGCACGCCGCTCAAACCCCGCAAACGACTCAAACCGCAACGAAGGCCGCAAGCGCCAAGAAGACCTCGACGAAGAAGGCCGCGGCCAAAAAAACCTCGGCCAAGAAAACATCCGCCAAGAAAACGAAGCGAAGCGCGAAGCGCACGTCGCTTCGCCGCCGCACCGGGGCCGCGCCCTCGCAGGCGATGTTGGCGGGCCTGAGAAAGACCGAAGATCCGCTCGCGCTCGGCAGTTCCGTTGCGTACGTGATCGACCAGGATACGGGCGAAGAGCTCGTTGTCAAGAACGCGGACATTCCGCTTCCGATCGCCTCCGTGACGAAACTCATGACGGCGCTCGTCATTGCGGAAAGCGACCTTCCGTTGGACGGCAAGGTGCGCATCACGCGCGAAGACTACGTGCGCTCGAACGCCACGTCGAAACTTCGCAACGGCATGACCATGACGCGCGAAGCGCTCCTGAAGGCGGCGCTCGTTTCGAGCGACAACCGCGCGGCGCACGCGCTTGCGCGCACGTATCCCGGCGGCAAGAAAGCGTTCGTTCGGGCGATGAACGAAAAGGCGGAAGCGCTCGGGATGACGAGCTCTTTCTTTGCGGATCCGACGGGACTCGACAACCGCAACCATTCGAGCGCGCGCGATCTCGGAAAGCTCGTCTCCGCAGTCTACGAGTACCAGACGATCCGTACCGCCTCGACCCTTCCCTCCGCGCGCGTGATCGGCGACCCCTCCTGGAAGATCGGCATCCAGAAGACGGGCTTCACGACCGCGGCGGGCCGCTGCATGGTGGTGCAAAGCGAAGTGGGCGAACGGCGCCTCGTGATGGTGGTCTTGGACAGCCCCGACAACACGCAGCGGGCGCTCGACATGCGTACGATGCGAACCTTCGTCGAAGCCGAAGAGGCCTTCAACCGCGACTTCTCGAACGCGGTGCCGTACGAGCTCTTCTGAGTCACCTCAAGCGCCGAAGTACACGGAACGAGAACAAACGAAAGGCCGCCCGAACGCGTTCGGACGGCCTTTCCTCATTGTTTTTCGCCTCTCCGGGTACGCACGGTGCGTGCCCCGGTACCCGGGGAGGCGGGCGGAATCGTCAGGCTTCGGCCTTCGTTTCCGCCAGGCGTTCCGCCACGATTTCGGCGATGTCGCGCACGAGCGTCTCTTCATCGCCCGTCGTCGCCTTGGCCGATTCGAGCATCGTGAGGCAGTGGGGGCACGCCACCGCGACGCGTCGGGCGCCCGTCTTTTTGAGGTCTTCGAGACGCACGATGTTGACGGGCTTCGGGTTCTTCGTTTCGGCCCACATCTGCCCGCCCCCGGCACCGCAGCAGAGGGTCTTCTCACCCGTTTCCTCGGGGTAGAGGGGACGGGTGGCGGCCTCGAGCACCGAGCGCGGCGCATCGGTGACGCCGTTCAAACGAGCGAGGTAGCAAGGGTCGTGATAGACGGTCGCGGTCGCATCGGGCGATACGCCCGCAAGGCGCCCCGCTTCGATCAACTCCCGAATGAAGGTCGCATGGTCGACGACGGGCACTTCGGGGAAGCCTTCGAAGGTCGGGTATTCGTTCGCGAGCGTGTTGAAGCAGTGCGGGCAGGCCGTCAGGATCCGATCGAACGCATAGTTGGAGAAATTCTCGATGTTTTCCTGAGCGGCCGTCTGGAAGAGGTACTCCTCACCGAGGCGACGCGCGAATTCGCCGTGGCAGCGCTCTTCGCTCATGACGGCAAACTTGACGCCCGCCGCACGCAGAATCGCTACGACGGCGCGCGCGACCTTGCGGGCGCGACGGTCGTAACTCGCCGCGCAGCCCACCCAGTAAAGGACGTCGTAGTGTTCGCCGGGCTCGGCGACGGGCAGATCCAGATCCTTCCCCCAGTCGAGCCGTTCGTAGGGATCGAGCCCCCAGGGGTTCCCGACCGAGGCGGTGTTTTCGAGGGCCGTCGCGGCCCCTTCGGGGAAGGTCCCTTCTTCAAGTGCCAGGTGGCGTCGCATGCGCACGATCAGATCGGGCGTCTGAATTTCCGCGGGGCACGCGCGGGCGCAGGCGCCGCAGGTCGTGCAGGAAAAGAGCTCTTCGTGCGTGACGACGTCGCCCGTGAGACGCTTGCCGTCGTCGGGAAGACCCGCTGCCAGTCGCTCGGCGCGTTCTCGAAGTTTCATCACTACGGTGCGGGGCGCCAAAGGCGTACCCGCACGCACGGCCGGGCACACGTCGTTGCAGCGGCCGCACTCGACACAGCCTTCCAACTGGAAGCGCTCGTCCTGTGAGAGTTGCTCGATGCGCGAAAGCCCGAACGTTTCCTGCTCTTCGATGGCTTCGATCTTGGGAAGACGCCCCAAGGGCTTGGGCTTGCGGTGGAAGATCGAAAGGGGCGTACGGTACATGTGTCCGTAGAAGGTAAGGGGAATCGTCGCGATGAAGGCCAGGGCCGCAAGTCCGTGGACGGTCCAAAGAAGAACGTGTACGTTCTCAAGCCCCGCGCGCTCGATCCCGAGCGCAAGGAACGCCTTCGCGACGACGGAGCCGACGGGCGAGAAGTTCATCCAGAGAGGCTGCTCGACCGCAAGACGCAGACCTTCGACGACGTAACCCGAGAGCACGATGAAGGCAAGCGAGGCATACGCCCACAGAAAGCGGTCCGTGCGGGGAAGCGCGACGCTTTTCATGCGGCGCACGAACCCGATGAGCAGCGCCGCCAGAACGGCTACGCCCGCAATGTCAAGGATGAGCTTGTAGGCAAGGTAAACGTTCCCGCGCAAAAACTGCGTGCCGAGCACGTAGTGGCCGATGTCCCAGTCGAGGGTTGCAAGGGCCGTTCCCAAAAAGAGGAAGAAAAAGCCGAGAACGAGCGCGGCGTGCACGTTCCCGAAGGCCGTTTCCCGAATGCGGTCCGCAAAGAGCACCGCACGCAGGGTGCGTTTGAGCGCTTGCGGGTCCTTTTCGCTCTTCACGGACGGATCTCCGAGCGCGCCCGCGCGCGTGTGTTTCATCCCTCGGACGATGCCCCAGACGCACAGCGCGACGGCGGCAAGCCCGACGACATAGACGCCGATTTCGCCCCAAAGGGGGACGTTCCAAAAGCCGGGACGCACCGGCATGTCGGGGGGTAGGGGTGTGGTCATAGGGCACCTCGGGCCGAAGGGGACCGCTTCGAAGATCGGAGCGGCGAACCTGGGAAAAAACGGGAAAAAGGGAGAGGGACGGAAAGCGGGGGCGCCCGCAAGCGAAAGCCCGAAAGGCTTCCCTTTCCGGGAGTCCTCCCGACGGACGGCTATTCTAACGAAGGGGACGCCGCGCCAACGCGTGCGAAACGGGGACTTTCGCGAGAGGTCCGCCGGGCGGGACGGCTCCCGAGGGTCCGATCCTCGAACGCCGGAAAAACAAAAACCCGCACCGATCGTCATCGGTACGGGTTTTGTGTTTGGTTGCGGGGGAAGGATTTGAACCTCCGACCTTCGGGTTATGAGCCCGACGAGCTACCGGGCTGCTCCACCCCGCGGTAATTCTGTCGTCGCTAATCACTAGCGAGACTTGAATTGTGCCTGAGGACTTTCAGATTGTCAAGGATGAAAATCACGATCGCGGCCAATCATTGGTAACAATTTGTAAGAAAACAAGTGAAAATTTCCTTATTTTGAGTTCAAATTGTTGAAATTCAAGGAAAAAAAGATTTTTTCGGTGGATCCGTTTTGAGGCCGCTTCCATTCGATTTCGATTTCGGATTTCGGGTGACGGTGTTCGTCAAGGCTCCCAGACGTTCCTTCCGAGGCGCGCCCGACCGTCCGTCCGCACCCCCTCACTCCGGCCTCTCTGTTCGCACTTTTCCGGGGTGGGGGGGTACCCCCACCCCGGGGGAGGGCCCCTCGGGAAGTTTTTTGTCGCCTCGTTGCCTGAAGGCGGGTGCGTAAGGTCCGCCGAAAGGAGTAGCGTTTATAATCTCCGCCATTGGTCGGCTTCCCCATTTCATCCCGCGTTCCCACGGGAGGCGGGGCTTTTCCGAGCCCCGGCCCCGACGTCCGATCCGTTTTTCCCCAGGGCGGGGGCGCCAAGTTCGCCTTCGCCCGCAACGACACGGCTTCTTTTTTCTATGACGCTCTACAACATTGCGCGACGCGTTCTTTTCTCAATGAACCCCGAAACGGCTCATGCCGTCACGATGGCCAACCTCGACTGGGTGGTGCACGCGGGGTTGCACAAGCTCATCACCCACATGCCCGACGAAGACCCCGTCACGGTGATGGGCGTTCGCTTCCCGAACACGATCGGTCTTGCGGCCGGCATGGACAAGGACGGCACGCGCGTGAGCGCGTTCGGCGGCCTCGGATTCGGCCACGTTGAAATCGGCACGATCACGCCGCTCGCGCAGCCCGGGAATCCCAAGCCCCGTCTTTTCCGTCTGATCCCCGCCGAAGGCGTCATCAACCGCATGGGCTTCAACAACGAAGGCGTCGTGCAGGTGCTCGAAAACCTCCGCTCGGCGGATGCGTTCCGTCTGCGCGGGGGCGTGCTCGGGATCAATATCGGCAAGAACGCCGTGACCCCGATCGAAAACGCGCTCTCCGACTACGTGAAGTGCCTCGATGCGGTGTACGACCATGCCGACTACATTGCGGTGAACATTTCCTCTCCCAACACGAAGAACCTGCGCACGCTTCAGGGCGAGGGCGAACTCGACCACCTCGTGAAGGGCATCGTCGAAAAGCGCGCCGACCTCAAGGCGGAACGCAACGGCAAGCACGTGCCGATCGCCGTGAAGCTTGCTCCGGACTTGGAAAACGATGAAATCCTCCGTTGCGTCGACACGCTCATGAAGTACGGCATCGACGCCGTGATCGCGACGAACACCACGATCGCCCGCAAGCGCGTCCAGGGTCTTCTGCACGCTGAAGAAACGGGCGGCCTCTCGGGTGCGCCGCTGCGCGAACGTTCGACCGAAGTCGTGCGCCTTGTGGCCGAGCATGTGAAGGGCGAACTCCCGATCATCGCCTCGGGCGGGGTCATGTCGGGCGCGGACGCCGTGGAAAAGATGGAAGCGGGCGCTCAGCTCGTGCAGCTTTTCACGGGCTTCATCTATAAGGGCCCCGCCCTTATCGCCGAATGTTCCGAAGCGGTTGCCGCCTGGCGCCGCGCGCAAGAGAAGCGCTGAGCCCGTTCGGTCGGGGCCCCGGTCCCGAACCCCTGCGTGAAGCCGAAAGCCGACGACACGACAATGAAGAATTAAAAGAAGAAAGACGAAAGGGAGCCCGCGAGGGCTCCCTTTTTTCATTGCGCGCAGCACTTTGAGGCTACGCCGAATGCGTCTTCAGGTGAGCGCCACCATACAACCCGCCCGGGCCCGTGCCGACGTGAGCTTCAAGACGCAGTAGCGGCTCTCGCGCTCCAGCAAAAAAGCGGTGCCGAGCGTCTGCCCCGCGGCGGTAAGGACGGGATAGGGCTCGCCCGCTTCGACCCGGTGGTCCGAGTCGAGGCAGTAAAGGAGCGTGTCGTCCCCGGAGGGCTTGGCGTGGTAGATCCGAAGGTAGCCGCGCTTTCGAAGTTGCGTACGGAGATAAAAACGCAACGACCACCAGGAAAAACCGGCGGCAAGTGCGAGAAGGAGCGTACGTACGGCGGTCGAAAGGGGGTTGAGCCCTGCGTGGCGCATCAGAAATGAGGGGCTTGCCGCATCGAGCGCTTCTTCCGAGGGAAAAACGTCGAGATCGATCTTCGGAGGGGAAAGGTGCACGGACGAATGCCCCGTGACGGAAACCGACACGCCGTAGAGCCCCGAAGGGAGTTGAGGCATGAGGGTGAGGGTCGTGCGCCAGGAGACGCCCTCCGAGAAGCGCCGGGGTTCGAACCGGGTGCCGTTCACGACGATGCGCTCGGTGGCGGGAGAGACGACGATGCGAAGGGCAAGCGGCGAATCGATCGAGGCGTCTTCGAGCGTTCCCGCAAGTTCGACCGACTGACCGCTCACTGCGGCAATGCGATTCGACGGGGTCTTCACGTTGGAATAGAAAGCGTCGACCGAAGCGACCGTACCGAATACGAGTGCGGTCGACATGAGCGCGCCGAGCGTACGGCGTACTCCGAAGAGAATTCGCAGGTATCGGGGAAGAGGCGGCTGGCGGCGGGGCATGGTGATTTCCCTTTCGTCAAAGATTCGGTCGTGAGAGCGCAACGCATGGAACGCAGGCAACGTACGGGGCGTACGCGAAGCGGGAGACCGAAAAGGGCGAAGAGCCGCTCGGTACTCGACAGGCCACTTGATTGTAGGGAAGGGGGAGGGGTAGGACGACGGAGCCTACTGAGTACTCTTCCTCACCTCGGGTGACACGTCGCAAGAAGAGGGACGGGAGAAAAAAATTTCGATCCCCCCTTGACAACCTAAAAACTCTTCTGTAATATTCAAAACTCTTGACGCAACGACGTCAGAAACGTTCTTTAAAAATCAGATTCAACGAACCGATAAGTGTGAA
>OGLJ01001710.1_pt1 | contig 16698 bp, 11 predicted proteins | sample 1572801 | NCBI WGS metagenome assembly OGLJ01 (sample SAMEA2581877, study PRJEB24529) | metagenome | biome: Human gut stool | place: China | collected 2011
TGCTGACCGGCGAGATCTCCGATGAGCTGTTCGGCTACAAGTACACCGACTACGCCCCCACCGCCGATGCCTTCCAGCAGGAGAGCCAGAAGCGCATCCGTGAGCTGTACATGTACGATGTGCTGCGCGCCGACCGCTGCATCTCCTCCAACAGCATCGAGGCCCGCGTGCCCTTTGGTGATTTGGATTTTGTGCGTTACGTCATGGCCATTGACCCGGAAAAGAAGCTGAACAGCTACGGCAAGGGCAAGTATCTGCTGCGCAAGGCCTTTGAGGGCGATTGGCTGCCGCCGGAGATCCTGTGGCGCGAAAAGGCCGCCTTCTCGGATGCTGTAGGCCACAGCATGGTGGACGATATCAAAGAGTACGCCGAGAGCCTTTACACCGACGAGGAGTTCCAGCTGCGCCGGGCAAACTATTCGGCCCACTGCATGCCGTTCACCAAGGAAAGCCTGTTTTACCGCGAAATTTTCGAGAAGTACTACCACGACCAGAGCCGCACCATCGTGGGCTTCTGGATGCCCAACAAGGCATGGCCGAACTGCAACGTCAACGACCCCTCTGCCCGCGTGCTGGCAAACTACGGTGCTTCCGGCGTGTAACGCCAGACCATTTTGAATGCGCTCCGCTTTGCTTTGCGCATGAATAGCGGAAAGAATATTCTATAATTTGTAGATCGGGAAAATCTGCGGATTTTCCCGATCTACTTTTTCACGAGAGGGAACCCTCTCCGTCACCTGCGGTGACACCTCTCCCAAAGGGAGAGGCTCTGGCGAAGCTGGAAGCCTTGCCGCCATGCCAAGGGCTCTCCCTTTGGGAGAGCTGCCGAGCGGAGCGAGGCTGAGAGGGCTAGTTCTTCCCCCGCTGCGCCGCCGCTTCCATAGGAAGCAGGCGCGGCATCCGCCCCTTGCCGTCCAAGCTCCATCTGTGAAAATGCAATGCCGGGCGGTCCGCAGACCGCCCGGCATTGCTCTATTAAAATTATTTTTCCGCTATTCATGCCCAAAGCGCACGCGGCGGGCATTCTAAATTGTTGTGTTACATCCTGATTTTTTGCGCCGCGCGTGCAATGGACGCAAGCAGAGCCACCAGCCGCTTTTCGTCCATCTGGCCGCAGTAGCTGGTGAAGGTGTAGTAGCAGCCCTGCACGCAGAAGGAAAGCACGATCTTACGCACCACATCGGCATCAAACGAGGGGTCGCTCTCCGAGATGCATTTGCTCATTGCAGCTTCCACGCGGTTGATGAACAGCCCCTGACGGGAGCCGGAAAACAGAATGCCGATCTCGGTCTGATTCCGGGTAAACGCCCGGAACATTTCCCGGGTCAGCCACTCGGTGCGCTCGCTTACATCACGGGCGGTCAGCTGCGGCAGGCTTTCCACCACCACCTCCACCATTTCGTCCTCCATGGCGTTGGCCAGCGCATAGATATCCTGATAATGCGCATAAAAGGTGGACTTATTGATGCAGGCCAGATCGCACAGTTCCTTGACCTTGATCTTTTCCAGCGGTTTCTGCGCCCGCAGCTCCATGAATGCCTGCTTGATGGCACGCTCCGTTTTTTCAATGCGAATATCCAGAAAACCCACCTCTTTTGCTTTTTCGTTGATTATCCAACCATTTTCCTGTTTTGCGGATAGACAAGGCCCTCAGCCTTTTTTATACTGGGTCTATCCCCATCCGCATCACTCCTTGCGGTACAGGATGCCTTTTTCTTCCAGCTCTTTTTTGATGCGCTCAAAGCTCCCGGCATCCGGGCAGTGCAGGGTGTGCAGATGCACGCCGCCGGTCATGCGGCTCAAAAGCGCTTCCGGCGTGTCCTTGGCCTGCTGGATGAAGTTGTCCACATCGTAGCGGCTGGCAAGGTTCAGGTTGCCGCGCAGCTCGCCATACAGGCTGTTCTCCACGGCCACATCCACCACGATGCCGCCCTGATCCACCACGGTGTACAGCTCGGTGCGCATCTCGTCCTCGGTGCTGTGCACACAGGCCAGAATGGCGGTATAGCCTTTTTCCGCCGGGTGCAGCTGATAGCCCCGGGGCGTTGCATCGATCTGCGCACCGCCTGCCCGCAGCAGAGCCACATCCCCCACCACGATCTGGCGCGAGACCCCCAGCAAAGCCGCCAGTGCGCTGGCACTGACCGGTGCTTCGGCCCCGCTGAGCCGTTTCAGAATGGATTCTCTGCGCTGCGCTGCATTCATGGTTTTCAAAGCTTCCTTTCCGCTTTACGGTATTATGCTCTTATTGTAGCAAAAGACGGCGGATCATGCAAGAATGCGTTTACTTTTCCAGCTGCAGGATGGTAGCATAATTGGAGGGCAGCTGCACTTTCATGCGGCCCCACTCCATGCTGGTCAAAACGGGCTGTGCGCCCACCGTGTCGGCCAACAGGTCCTTTGCAGAGGATGCCTCCACCGGCAGCTGGAATTCCAGCTGTGCGGGACTGTCGCCGTTGTTCAGCACCACGACGCAGGCCTTTCCATCCAGCACCCGGGCAAAGGCATAGCACTGGGTGGTGAGCTGCAGCTCTTTCACCTCGCCGTCGGTCAGCTCCGGCAGCTCCGCCTTCAGTCTGCCCAGTGCGGCATACACGCTGGTGACAGGGTTGGTGGTCTCAGCGTCCTTGAAGTCGGAAAGTTCCAGGCAGGGGCGCAGCGGCCAGTCGCTTCCCCACTCTTTTTTGCCTTCAATGCCAAATTCTGAGCCATAATAGATGGACGGAATGCCCCAAAGCGTATATACTAGAATTGCAATGTGGCGGATGTGCTCCCGGTTGCGCAGCTTGTTGGGCAGGCGCTCCACATCGTGGTTGTCCGAGAAAAGATACAGCCGGGTGTCGTGGCACAGCCCCTGCAGACGGCGCATGGTGTGGGCGATCTCGAAATAGTTGTGGTCGTTGTGGCCGCTCCACAGGCCCTTGTGCAGCTCGTAGTTGGTCACCGAGTGGAGCATTTCGGGGTTGGCCCACCGGCTGTAATCGCCGTGGATGACCTCGCCCATCAGCCAGAACTCCGGCTTGACCTCGTTGGCCAGGCGGCGCAGGCCCTTCATGAACTCGAAGTCCAGCACGTCGGCTGCATCCAGACGGATGCCGTCGATGTCGAACTCACGGACCCAGAAGCGGATCGTATCGTAGTGGTAGTTCTGGACCTCCGGGTTGCGCTGGTTCAGCTTGACCAGCAGGTTGAAGCCGCCCCAGTTGCCGTAGGAGAAGCCGTCGTTGTACTCGTTGTTGCCCCAGAAATTCACATCGCAGAACCAGTCCTTATACCGGGCGTTCTCGCGGTCCGTTTTCAGGTTCTGGAAGGCGAAGAAGTCGCGGCCCACATGGTTGAACACGCCGTCCACGATGACCTTCTGGCCGCGGGCGTGGCAGTTGGCCACAAACTCCCTGAACTCTTCATTCGTGCCCAGGCGGCGGTCCACCCGGCGGTAGTCGATGGTGTCGTAGCCGTGGGAGCCGCTCTCAAACAGCGGGCCGATATAAATGGCCGTGCAGCCAAGGTCCTCATAAGCGTGTTCGGCCCAGGCGTTCAGTTTTGCAAAGGCACCGGGTGTGGGCTGGCCGTCGTTCTCATGTGCGCAGCCGCACAGCCCCAGCGGATAGATGTGATAAAATACAGCGTTGTCATACCAAGCCATCGTTACAGTCTCTCCCATTCTAGCAGTTTTTCCTGCGCCCGCCGCATACGGGCAACAGAGATAGTATAGCATAGTTCCGGACCAAAGTGTGGAACTTTGCTAATTTTTATACAAAGTCTCCTGCAAAATCAGCAGGTTTGACGATTTCGATTTGGTTTTCTTAGTAACAATGACAAAAAGGAAAGGTGCCTCGCCCTCTCAGGCCGCTTCGCGTCTGCATAAACTGCCACCCCCTCCCACTTGGGGGAGGCGGCATTGCGAAGCAATGGCGGAGAGGGCAGGGCTGTGAATAAAAAAGGAGTTTTTGGCATGGAATTTCCTTCGATCGATCGTTCGTTCTTTCTGGGCGACTGCTTTGACGCCTACCGCACGCTGGGTGCGCATCCCTTCCGGGACGGCTGGCGGTTCGCGGTGTGGGCCCCCAGCGCCGTGGCCGTGGAGATCTGCGGCGGCTTTGACGGCTGGGGCCCCGGTGTGCCCATGCAGCGGGCCGAGACCGGCATCTGGAACGGCTTCGTCCCCGGTCTGCAGGAGGGCGAGATGTACAAGTTCCGCATCCACGGGCGGGACGGCAGCACCGTGATGCGGGCCGACCCCTACGCCTTTGCCACCGAACTGCGCCCCGGCACGGCCAGCATCCTGACCAGACTGGACTTTCCGTTCGACGACCACACCTGGATGGAGCGGCGGGACAAGTGCCGCAACCTGCCCCTGAACATCTACGAGCTCCACGCGGGCAGCTGGAAGCACAAGCCCAACGCCACCTGCGAGGAGGGCTCGGACGGCTGGTACAACTACCGCGAGCTCGCGCGGGAGCTGATCCCCTGGCTGCTGGACCACCGCTTCACCCATGTGGAGCTGCTGCCTCTGGCCGAGCACCCCTTCGACGGCAGCTGGGGCTACCAGACCACCGGCTATTTCTCCGTGACCAGCCGCTACGGCTCCCCGGCCGACTTTGCAGCCTTCGTCAACGCCTGCCACCGGATGGGCATCGGCGTCATCATGGACTTTGTGCCGGTCCACTTTGCCGCCAACGGCGACGCGCTGGCCAACTTTGACGGCACCCATCTGTACGAGTACGACAGCGATGTGGGCCACAGCGAGTGGGGCACCTGCAACTTCAACTACTACCGCCGGGAGGTGTGCAGCTTCCTGAACAGCGCCGCCGCCCTGTGGATGGACGTCTACCACTGCGACGGCATCCGGATGGACGCCATCTCCCGTGCGCTCTACTGGCAGGGCGACCCCAACCGCGGCGTAAACGAGGGTGCGGTCACCTTCCTGCGGAATCTGAACCACGGCCTGAACACACGGTTCCCCACCGGCATCTACACGGCCGAGGACTCCACCAACTTCCTCAAGGTCACGGCCCCCACCCGCTACGACGGCATCGGCTTCGACTACAAGTGGGACATGGGCTGGATGCACGACACGCTGGACTATTTCGCCACCCCCTTCGGCGAGCGCCCGGATGCCTACCACAAGCTCACCTTCAGTATGCAGTATTTCTACAACGAGCTGTATCTGCTGGCGCTGAGCCACGACGAGGTGGTCCACGGCAAAAAGACCATCATCGACAAGCTCTGGGGCACCTACGAGGAAAAGTGCGCCCAGCTGCGCACCCTGTACTTTTACATGTACACCCACCCCGGCAAGAAGCTGAACTTCATGGGCAACGAGCTGGGCCATTTCCGCGAGTGGGACGAGAAGAAAGAGCTGGACTGGGGCCTGATGAAATACCCCTTCCACGACAGCTTCCAGAAATACTTCGCCGAACTCGGCCGCCTTTACGCCACAGAGCCCGCCCTCTACGACGGCGAATACAACCCCGGCTGTTTTGAGTGGGTGGCCAGCGAGAGCCGGGACGAGGGCGTGTACGCCTGGCTGCGCAAGGGCGCGGGCCAGACTCTGCTCTGTGTGATGAACACCCAGAACACCGCCCACAAAAAGTTCCCGCTCTACCTCAAGTTCCCCTGCGGGGCCGAAGAGCTGCTGAACAGCGAGGCCTCCCGCTGGAACGGTGCCGACAAGAGCCGGACCCGGAGCTTCCACACCACGGACGGCGGCGTCTATGGGCGGGACTACACCCTGACCCTCGACCTGCCCGCCATGGGCAGCCGACTGCTCCGTCTGACGCCGGAGGCTCCCCATGCCGAGGCCGCACAGGCTTCGGCCCGGAAGGCTGCTGCTGCCCGGCGCAAGGCCGCTGCAAAGCCCGCAATCAATTCCAAAAAGTAATTTTTTGTTCAAAGTATCCCATCTGCTGAAAATGCAGCGGGATATTTTCCGTTTTGCCGCCGCTGCGGCCTTGCCAGCGCCGGGCAGAACCGTTATACTGTAACATGAACTATCAGGTTTTGTGAGAGGTTTTGTGTTATGGAACAAACACGTTCGGCCCTGCTGAAACGCGGCCTCACCCCCTGGGGCAAAGCGGGGGCCGCGCTCGGCATCGGGGTACTGGTCCTGGCAGCCATCGGGCTGCTCTTCCCCACCGGGGCGGCATTCTTCCCGCTGGTGAGCCTGTGGTGCAGCTGTGCGCTGTTCTACGGGGCGCTGTGGGTGCTGCGGGTGTCCGGCGTCACGCTGGACTTCTTCCACCGGGCCGTCCTTGTGGGCTGCTGGGCGGCGGCGATGCTCTATTTCTACTGGGCGCTGGGGCGGCGCGATTTCGTCTACGCCTGGGACTACGCCAACTACCTCGTCAAGCAGTACAGCGCCGAGGCGGCCTTTGCTGTCGGCCCGGCGGCGGGCTTCGCATACATCTTCGGCTCCTTCGCGGAGGACTACACCAATTTCATCACCCTGTTCACCGAGTTTCCCTTCTGCCTGACGGCCCGCACCGGCGACAGCTATGCGTTCAGTCAGGTGTTCTGCGTCCTGCCCAGCCTGATGGTGCTGCTGGCGGGCGTGGTCATCAAGGTGGGGCAGATGCTCCGGGTGAAGAACCGGTTCTATTACTTTCTCATCGGCTTTTCGTGGCTGCTCACCTTTCCGTTTCTGCGGATGAGCGCGATGCTGGCCCAGCCAGACTGGTTCGGCCTCATCTTCGCCTTCGCCATTCTGGTGCTGACGCTGGACTACCGCTTTGAACAGCTGGAGCCGGGCCGGTTCGCCCTCCTCTTTCTGGCCACGGCAGCGGTCATTCTGACCCGCCGGTGGTATCTCTACTTCGTGGTCGGCTACTACTTTTCCTACGCACTGCTGCTTCTGGTCAGCAGCGCAAAACTCGCCAGGACCGACAAGGCGCTGGCCGTCCGCCGGGTGCGCAACCTCATCGCCTTCGGCCTCTGCGCCCTGGTCGCGATGGTCGCCCTGCTCTGGCCCATGGTCCGCAAGATCCTGGCCTTTGACTACTCCGACCGCTATTCCTACTACAACGTCGGCGGCATGGCCACCGAGCTTTATTACCACACCCTCCGCATCGGCCTGCTGAACTTCATCCTCATCGGGCTGGGCGTCGCAGATGCCTTCCGCCGCAGGCGGTTCGCCCTGCCCGCGCTGGGTGCCTGTGAGCTGGCGGTCAGCCTCGTGCTCTTCACGCGGGTGCAGAACACCGGCTCCCACCAGATGCTCCTCTTCCTCCCCGCCTACTTCCTGCTCTTTCTGGCAGGCGCTGCGGCGCTGGCGGAGGGCATCGAGCACCGCAAGGCCCTTAAGCTGGGCTACTGGGCGTTCACGCTGGTGTTTGCCGTGTCGGTGCGCTGCTCGCCGCTGACGGTGGTGGCCCTGCCCGATCTTCTCATCGACCACTTTCCGCTCAAGAGCACCGCAGAATTTGTCCGGCTCGACGGCCTGACCTGCGACCGCAGGGACCTGAGCCAGCTGCAGGCTGTGACCGAATGGCTCAGCGTCCACCTCGGCGACGGCGAGACCGCGTACATGATCACCGACGACATGCTCTACAACCCCGGCCATCTGCGCAACTGCCTGCTGCCGGAGCAGCCGCTGGACGGCAAACTGCCGGACAGCTTCTCGGTGCCGGGCACCCACAACTTCCCCATGAGCTTCTTTGAAGCACAGTATGTCGTCACCGTTGACCCCTACCCCCTCTCCTACGCATCGGACACGGAGCTGAGCCACAAGCTGAACGCCAAATTCGCCGAGCTGCGGGACGGCACCCACACCCTTGCCGCCACATTCGATATGGGCAACGGCTACACCTTCACCATCTGGGAGCGGGTCGCCGCCCCCACCCGTGCCGAAGTGGAGACCTACCTCCACGTCTTCGACGCCGAAAATGCCCAATACCCCGAAATGTTCTCGCAGGTCGCCGAGAGCTGGCTTGCCGCCCACGGGTTATAACACCGCACCCTCTCATTTTTTGAATAAACGTTCTATCGTCAGAAGGAGTATTGCAAAATGGAAAATCAGCAGAATAATTTCCCCGAAGTAAAGCTCGGACAGTATAAAGGACTGGCCGTCACCCGTCATGTGCGCGGCATTTCCGAGAAGACGCTGGACATCGAAATGGTCCACCAGACCCGGATGCGCGCCACCTACCACAACTCCACCGAGGCCGCGAAGCGCGGCAGCCGGGTGCTGCTGGATTTCGCCGGTTTCATGGACGGCAAGGAGATCCCCGACAGCCGGATGGAGAAGGTCATGGTCGTGCTGGGTGACGGCAAGCTGATGCCTGCCGCCGAGCAGGCCATCTATGGCCACAAGGCCGGTGAGACCTTCCGGTTCGACTTCACCTATCCGACCGCGTTCCGTGTACCGGAGCTTTCCGGCAAGACGGCGCAGTTCGAGATCACGCTCCACTCTGTGGCCGAGAAGACCACCCCGGAGCTGACCGAGGAGTTCGCACAGTCTGCCGGTTATGCATCCCTCGCCGCCATGCGGGAGGCCGTCCGCGCCAAAAAGCAGAAGATCCACGAAGACGGTGCCGACCGCGCCGCCGGGCAGAAGCTGCTGGAGATGGCCGGTGCCAACCTGACCGTCACCGTGCCGGAGGCCGTGCTCGACCGCACCGCCGACAACGAGATGAAGCTGCTGAGCCAGCGCCTGAGCCGCAGCGGCATCAGCATGGAGCAGCACTGCAAGAACAGCCGCACCACCGCCGAGGCTCTGCGGGCAGGCTACCGCGCCGATGCTGAGCGGAAGATCCGCACCATGTACGCGGCCCGCGCCATCGCAGAGGCCGAGAACATCACCGTCCGGCCCGAAGAGGTCAACGCCGAATACCGCCGCCTCTCCGTGCAGCAGGACACCCCCGAAGCCGACATCCGCCGTGTGCTGGCCCCGGAGACCGTGGCCGCTGCTCTGGCTGCCCAGAAGGTCCAGCGCTTTTTGCTGGACAACGCCGTCGTGACTTCGGTCATGGACCCGGATAAGGAGTGATTCGATGAGTTTCTTTACGCGCTACGCCATGGATGCGCTGATGAAGACCACCCACCCGGAGATCAACCGCAGACAGTGCTGGAACCTGCACCCGCACCGCACCCCCTGCACGGCCTGCAAGGACATCTGCCCCTTTGGGGATGCGATCTTCACCCGCCCGAATCTCGTCAAGGACTGGGACCCCTGCACCGACTGCGGCCTCTGCGTTTCTGCCTGCCGCAGCGGCTGCATCGCCCCTTCGCCGGAGCAGGTCCAGCGGGATACGGCCCCCGCCGACAGCGACAACGACACCGTCTGGATCGGCTGCGAGAAGAGCACCCGCAAGAACACCCTCGTCCGGGCCTGCGTGTCGGCCCTCTCGTGGGAGGCGCTGGCCTACCTGGCCCTGAACAAAAAGGTCGTGCTGGACCTGACCCCCTGCGGCGAATGCGAGAACGACGTCTGCGCCGAGCATCTGCGCAACGAGCTTACCCGTCTGGTGGAATTTTTCGGCCAGCCCCTCTTCGAGGCCCGGTTCACCCTGGCCTACGAGCAGGATGCGGCCCCCTTCCACAGCAAGGAATACTCCCGCCGCGAGATGATGGAGCAGGTGACGGCCGGCTCCAAGGCGGGCACGAAGCAGCTGCTCCGGATGCTGCCCGGCCTGCGGGACGATGACCAGAGCGCGGTGGACTTCCGCCTGTTGCTGCACCAGCGCACCAAGCAGCTGAAAGCTGCCAGCGAAACGCCCCTCAAATACGGCTACCACCTGCCCAATTTCACCCAGAAGTGCTTTGCCTGCGGCCGGTGCGAAAAGGCCTGCCGCGCCGGGGCCATCCGCTTCGAGGATCTGCCCGACGGCCAGACCCGCGCGGTCATCACGCCGTGGAAGTGCAGTGAGTGCGGCGTCTGCGTTGCCACCTGCTCCAACGGCGGTCTGGATGGGCTGAAGCTCCGCCAGCTGACCACGCTGGGCCCGGTGAGCGTTTACAAATGCACCAAGAGCCTCTGCAAGGAGTGCGGCAAGCCCATCGCCCCCACCTGCAAGGACGGCATCTGCTCGGTCTGCCGCATCAAGATCCGCACCAAAAAGCGGCAGGAAGAAGCCGTGGCCAAGGCCAAGGAGCGCCAGGCCGAGCGTGAGGCCAAGCGCGCCGCCGAGGAAGCCGCCAAGGCCCTGGCGGCGGAAGTCCAGGCCGAGTCGGCTGCCGCAGCCGCAGAAACGGCCCCCGTCGCCGCTGTGCCGGAAGCGCCCGCTGCCGAAACCAAAATGAATTAAAGAATTGACGTCCGCCCGAAAGGATGCTATACTTTTCGTAACCACACGGCTGTGGTCGGGAGGGACTGTTACAAAGGCGTAACGGAAGGATTCCGTTGCGCTTTTTTGCAATTCCCCGCTGATGGGAAACAGTGCACCCCAGCCGCTGGCGCACACAAAAACACGAAATACGAAGAAAGAGGGATTTTATCATGGATCATTCGATTTCTCGCCGCCAGTTCCTCAAAGCCAGCGGTCTGGCAGCCGCAGGCGCATGTGCAGCCGGTCTGCTGACCAGCTGCGGCGGCAGCTCCTCTGCCGGCAGCACCGGCAGCGCGGCTTCCGGCACGGTGGACACCTCCAAGTACACCATCCTGTACTCCAGCCAGCCCGCCACCCTGAACTACCTGACCACCGCCACCGATCTGGAAATGGTCGTGGGTGCCAACTGCGTGGATACGCTGGTCGAGTACGACAACAAGGGCGTCATGCGCGAAGGTCTGGCCACCAGCTGGGACTGGGATGCGGACACCCTGACCTGGACCTTCCATCTGCGGGAGGAGAACTGGGTGGACAACAACGGCGAAGTCGTGGCCCCCGTCACCGCACAGGACTTTGTGGACGCCCTGAAGTATGTTCTGACCCCGGACTACGCATCCTCCAACGTCGGTCTGGTCACCGCCTACATCGCCGGTGCCGATGACTACTACAACTACTACGTCTACCTGAACAACGCCAACACCGGCGTTGTGGACGACGACGGCACCACCTACACTGCCGACGCCAGCGGTCTGGTCACCGTGACCGCCCCGGACGGCACTGCCAGCACCTATGAGCCGCTGGACTTCGACACCGTGGGCGTCACGGCCGTGGATGACCACACCCTGACCTACACCCTGACCTACGACTTCCCCGGCTTCCTGAGCCTGCTGTGCTACCTGCCCTATGAGCCGGCCTACGGCCCCCTGCTGGACGAGATGGGCGACCAGTACGCCACCTCTGCCGAGACCATGTACAGCTGCGGTGCGTTCTATCTGGCGGATTACGAGTCTCTGGAGACCTGGATCATGAAGAAAAATCCGGAGAACTACGACGCCGACAACGTCTTCATCGAGACCATCAGCCGCATCTACAACGCCGAAGCCGCCGTCAACGGCCCGGAGATGATCAAACGCGGCGAGATCGACGAAGCCACCATCGGTCCCGATATTCTGGACAGCTGGCTGAGCGACGACACCACCAGGAGCATGGTCTCCATGGACCGCCCCAACACCAACTACACTTACTTCTACATGTTCAACTTCATGCCCTACGCCCACGAGTTCTCCAACTGGAGCGTCGAGGGTGTGGACGCCGAGTATGAGCCGGACAACTGGGCCAAGGCCATCAACAACACCAACTTCCGCAAGGCCTTCCTGTACGGCATCAACAACGCCGTCACACTGGCCGTTTCTGCCCCGGAAGGCTATGACGGCTACAAGCTGAACACCATCACGCCCCCGAACTTCTGCGCCACCACTGCCGGTGTGGACTACACCCAGTGCGGCGACCTGGCCAACATCACCGAGTTCTTCGATGAGGCCAAGGCCAAGGAGTTCCGCGATGCTGCCATCGAGGAGCTGACCGCTGCCGGTGCCACCTTCCCCATCAAGGTGCAGCTGCCCTACAACCCCTCTTCCACCGACTGGGACAAGCAGTGCCAGGTCTTCAAGCAGCAGCTGGAGGGTGTGCTGAACGACGGCTTCGACTTCATTGATGTCATCATCACCGAAGGCCCTGCGGACAGCTTCCTGTCCGCCGTCCGCCGCAACGGCAAATTCGAGTTCCTGCTCTGCAACTGGGGCGCCGACTACTCCGACCCGGAGACCGAGACCGACCCGTTCTATCAGGCCGAGGATTCCCGCGGGATGCGCTATGCGTATCTGCGCACCGGCGTGGAAGACGGCTTCATCACCGGCGACACAGCGGACGCCATCATGCAGTACATGACCGCCATCGAGGCTGCCAAGCAGATCACCGATGACATCGACGCCCGCTACAAGGCCTTCGCCGATGCCGAGGCCCTGCTCATCAACAACGCGCTGGTCATCCCGCGCGGCATGAGTGTGCCCGCCTATCTGGCCACCCGCCTGAACTACTGGGAGGGCCAGTACGCTTCCACCGGCTTCTCCAACAAGCGCCTGAAGGGCATCCATGTGCTGGACCACTACATCTCCATGGAGGAGTACGAGGCCAACCGCGACGCCCGCTGATTTTTTACACCTGACAAAAAATGGCTTCCGGCAACTGCCGGAAGCCATTTTTCTGTTGTTCAGCTTCTTTTCTTATTCGAGATTCAGTTTATGTTTCATCAGCCAGCGGGTCAGGCAGAAGTAGGCCGCCGCGAAGGCCGAGGTCACAACAAAGCAGAACAGGTAGCCGGAGACGGCCCCGAACGCTGTGGTCATGGTCTGCATCGGGGTCATTCCATAGGTCACACCGGTCACGTTCACATCGGCCACCCGATAGGTAATGTCCATGAACAGGTTCACGTGGTTCGTGCCCAGCAGCTTGTCGATCTGGTTCTCCACAACGTTCAGGCCGATAAAGGCGAGGATGCCGGAGACCATCCCATACTTCCGGAATGGATGGGCGATCATGCAGGCAGCGTAAACGCAGAGGATGAGGTCGGCCAGCCGGGCCAGATTGATGAGGATGGTCCAGAACATCACCAGCCAGAACTTCGCGCCCAGTTCCCCATACAGCATCCCCCACAGCTGCTTCCAGCTGTCCCAGTTCACCGTGCCGAGGACTTCCGCGTCCAGCACACCGATGCTGACCATCCCTGTGATGCAGACGATGCCCACCAGGCCGCTGCACAGCACCCAGACCATGCTGGTGATGAGCTTGGAGAGGATGAGCTGGGTCTCGGTCACGGGCAGGGTGTGCATCAGGTAGCCTTCACGCCCCAGCAGATTTTTATAAAAGCGCTGGACCGTGCTGACAAAGCAGAGCACCGCAATGGCGAAGATGACGGAAAGATAGAGGACCATCAGAATGACTTCGAGCCGCCCGAAATTCGTACTGTCGGCCCGTGCATTTTCTTGCCGGAACGAAACGCCCAGCACCACGCTCAGCAGCGCCAGTGCCAGATACAGCCCGAAGTACAGGCTTTTGGTGGCCTTGAGCTCATATTTCAACAATTGCTTCAGCATTTGAATACCTCCCGGAAATACGCATCGACACTCTTGCCCTCAGTCTCGCGGATGTCGTCCACGGCGCGGTGGGCAAAGATTTTGCCGTCCTTCAGGAACACGGCCTCGTCCAGCACCGGCTCGATGTCCTCGATGAGATGGGTGGAGATGACGACCGTTGCGTCCTTGCTGTAGTTGGAAATGATCGTGTTCAGGATGTAGTCCCGCGCGGCGGGGTCCACACCGCCGATGGGCTCATCCAGCAGGTAGAGCTTGGCGGCGCGGCTCATAGCCAGCACCAGCTGAACCTTTTCCTTGGTGCCCTTGGAAAGCGTCTTGAGCCGGGCCTTGGGGTCGATGTTCAGCCGGGCCAGCATCTCGTTGGCTTTGGCGGCATCGAACCCGATGTACGCTTTGGCTTCGCAGGGCGTCCCGTAGAAATCCCGGAACATGTTCACCAGCTCTTCCACCCGCATCCAGTCGGGGAGCCAATCGGTATCCGGCAGGTAGGAGACGATTTCCTTCGTCTCCGGGCCGGGGATCATGCCCGCGATCTTCACCACACCCTCGGTGGGCTGCAGCAGACCGTTTGCCAGTTTGAGCAGCGTAGTCTTGCCGCTGCCGTTCGGGCCCAGCAGGCCGACGATGCGGCCAAAATCAAGGTTCAGGTCGATGCCGTTCAGGGCGGTCTTCTCTTTCCCATAGGCCTTGGTCAGATGTTCACAGGTCAGGATCTTACTCATGCTGTTTTCCCTCCGTTTCGTTCCAGCTGCGCAGCAGCTCTGCCGCCTGCTGAGGCGTATAGCCGATGCTGCGCATTTTTTCCAGAAAATCTGCTGCGATGTTCCGGGCCGCAGACGCCCGCAGTTGTTCGATCAAATCGATATCCTCCGTTACAAACCGGCCGCTCGTCCGCTCGGTGCGGACCAGGCCCTCGGCTTCCAGCTGGGCCAGCGCCCGCTGCATCGTGTTGGGGTTGACCCCTGCCGCTGCGGCAAGGTCCCGCACCGAGTCGAGGTGCCCGCCGGGCTGGTAGGTGCCCGCCAGAATCCTGGCTTTGAGCCGTTCCACCAGCTGGGCATAGATCGGCCGGCTGGAATCAAACTGTTCGCTCATGGTCTTTTCTCCTTGTGTTACTGTGTTAAGCGCTTAATACAATAATATACGATTTCGGTTTTTTGTCAAGGGGGTTTCTGCATTTTCTTCATTCAAAACGCAAAAAAGCCCCCGAAGAGGCCGAACGCTTTTGCGTTCGATTCCCTTCGGGGGATTAGGTTCTTTCCGATTCAGCGCGAATCAGCCCTGCTCCTGTGCGGCGCGCTTGGCTTCCAGAGCCAGGATGGCGTCGCGGCGGCTCAGGTTGATACGGCCCTGCTGGTCGATGTCCGTGACCTTGACCACGATGGCGTCGCCCACGGCCACTACATCTTCCACCCGCTCGACACGCTTGGTGTCCAGCTTGGAGATGTGGACGAGGCCCTCCTTGCCCGGTGCGATCTCGACGAAGGCGCCGAAGTTCATCAGGCGGGTGACCTTGCCCTTGTAGATGGCACCGATCTCCGGGTCCTCCACGATGGTCTTGATGGTGAAGATGGCGCGCTTCGCGTCCTCCTGATCGACCGCGGAAACGAAGACGTGGCCGTCCTCCTGCACATCGATCTTGCAGTTGCAGGTCGCGCAGATGTCCTGGATGACCTTGCCGCCCTTGCCGATGACGTCCTTGATCTTATCGGTGGGGATCATCATGCTGAACATCTTGGGAGCGTAGCGGCTCAGCTCGTGGCGCGGCTCGGCGATGACGGGCTTGATGATCTCGTCCAGGATATACAGGCGGCCCTTGCGGCACTTCTCGAAGGCCTCGGCAATGATGTCGTAGGTCAGGCCGTCGATCTTGATATCCATCTGGATGGCGGTAATGCCCTTGCGGGTACCGCCCACCTTGAAGTCCATATCGCCGTGGAAGTCCTCCACGCCCTGAATGTCCAGCATGGTCATCCAGCGGTCGCCCTCGGTGATCAGGCCGCAGGAGATACCGGCAACCGGAGCCTTGATGGGCACACCAGCGTCCATCAGTGCCAGCGTAGAGCCGCAGATGGAAGCCTGAGAGGTGGAGCCGTTAGAGCTGAGCACCTCGGACACGCAGCGGATGGTGTAGGGGAACTCCTCCAGAGAGGGCAGCACCGGCACCAGAGCACGCTCGGCCAGTGCGCCGTGGCCGATCTCGCGGCGGCCGGGGCTGCGCGGTGCGCGGGCCTCGCCCACAGAGTACGGCGGGAAGTTGTAATGATGGATATAGCGCTTGGTCTGCTCGTCGGTCAGGTCGTCCATGAGCTGGTTGTCCTTGGTGCCGCCCAGAGTGCAGGTGGTCAGCACCTGCGTCTGGCCGCGGGTGAACATGCCGGAGCCGTGCACGCGGGGCAGGATGCCCACTTCGGCAGCCAGCGGGCGGATCTCGTTGATGCCGCGGCCGTCCACGCGCTTGCCCTCGTCCAGCAGCCAGCGGCGCACCACGAACTTCTGCATCTTGTAGCTGACCAGATCAAGGTCTGCAGCGGTCAGGTCGGGGTACTCCTCGGCGATCTTGTCCATGATGGGCAGCAGAGCGGCATCACGCACATTCTTGTCGTCAGTATCCATGGCGGACTTGAAGTCGTCGAGATACTTCTCCTTGATGGCGTGGAACACGTCCATATCGAGGCCCACGACCTGGAAATCGATCTTCGGCTTGCCGCGCTCGGCCACGATGCCGTTGATGAAGGTGATGATCTTCTTGATCTCCACGTGAGCGGCCTTGATGGCGTTCAGCATGGTGTCCTCATCGACCTCATTGGCACCGGCCTCGATCATGACGATCTTGTCCATGGTGGCGGCGACGGTCAGGGCCAGGTCGCTCTTCTTGCGCTGCTCCTGAGTGGGGTTCAGGACGATCTCGCCGTCCACCAGACCCACCTGCACGCCGCCGATGGGGCCGTTCCAGGGGATCTCGGACACAGCGGTGACCAGAGAAGCGCCGATCATGCCGGCGATCTCAGGGCTGCAGTCGGGATCCAGGCTCATGACGGTCATGGTGATGCAGACGTCGTTGCGCATCTCCTTCGGGAACAGGGGGCGCATGGGACGGTCCACGACGCGGCTGGTCAGGATGGCGCGCTCGCCGGGGCGGCCCTCACGGCGCATGAAGCTGCCGGGGATGCGGCCTGCGGCGTAGAGCTTTTCCTCGTACTCCACGTTCAGGGGGAAGAAATCGACGCCCTCGCGGGGCTTGGGGCTCATGACCACGTTGCACATCACGCAGGTCTCGC
>OGLJ01001725.1_pt1 | contig 16566 bp, 18 predicted proteins | sample 1572801 | NCBI WGS metagenome assembly OGLJ01 (sample SAMEA2581877, study PRJEB24529) | metagenome | biome: Human gut stool | place: China | collected 2011
CTGATCGATATCACTGCACCAAGCCAGAAGACAGTAGATGCACTGTCCAGACTGGAAATGCCAGCTGGTGTGTCCATCGACATCAAGATGAAGACCAAATAATCCCAGTAAGCATTAATGATTATGTTTATATCCTGAAGGGTTTAGATATAGAAGCAACACTACATTCCTGTAGGAATCAACATACCGGCAACGGTTCATAGTGTTCCACGTATATTAGGCTGTTCTAGGATGAATGCGAAAGCATTCCGCTGTAGATCATGAAACAGGAGGTAAGACAATGAAGAAAGCGATTTTAGCAACAAAAGTCGGAATGACCCAGATCTTCAATGAGAATGGTGTGTTAGTTCCGGTAACCGTACTTCAGGCAGGACCTTGTGTAGTAACTCAGGTTAAGACCGAAGAGAACGACGGTTACAAAGCAGTACAGGTTGGTTTCGTTGATAAGAGAGAAAAACTTGTTAACAAACCACAGAAAGGCCACTTTGATAAGGCTGGCGTATCTTACAAGAGATATGTGAGAGAATTCAGATTTGAGAATGCGGAAGAGTATTCTGTAAAGGATGAGATCAAGGCTGAGATCTTCGCAGCAGGCGATAAGATCGATGCAACCGCTATTTCCAAAGGTAAAGGCTTCCAGGGCGCAATCAAGAGACACGGACAGCACAGAGGACCTATGGCTCATGGTTCCAAGTTCCATCGCCATCAGGGTTCCAACGGTTCCGCAACTACCCCAGGCCGCGTATTCAAGGGCAAGGGAATGCCTGGACAGATGGGTCACAAGCAGATCACTGTTCAGAATCTTGAAGTAGTTAAGGTTGATGCCGAGAACAACCTGATTCTGGTTAAGGGTGCAGTTCCAGGACCTAAGAAATGCCTGGTTACTGTAAAGGAAACCGTTAAGGTTGAGAAGTAAGCTTTTATAGGAAAGGAGGAATACACAGATGGCAAACGTATCTGTTTACAATATGGAAGGTAATGAAGTTGGCACATTAGAACTGAACGATGCCGTGTTCGGTGTAGAAGTAAACGAGCACCTGGTACATCTTGCAGTTGTTGCACAGCTTGCTAATAAGCGTCAGGGAACACAGAAAGCTAAAACACGTTCTGAGGTTTCTGGCGGTGGCAGAAAGCCATGGAGACAGAAGGGAACCGGTCATGCAAGACAGGGTTCAACAAGAGCTCCACAGTGGAAAGGCGGCGGTGTTGTATTTGCACCAACTCCTAGAGACTACACAATCAGACTGAACAAGAAGGAAAAGAGAGCAGCTCTTAAGTCCGCTCTGACAAGCCGTGTTCAGGAGAACAAGTTCATCGTTGTTGAAGAACTTAAGTTTAACGAGATCAAGACAAAGAACTTTAAGAATGTTCTGAACAATCTGAAGGTTAACAAAGCTCTGGTTGTTTTAAGCGAGAGCGATGAGAACGCAGTATTATCCGCAAGAAACATTGCTGATGTTAAGACTGCTCAGGTTGGAACCATCAATGTATACGACATTCTGAAGTACAACACAGTTGTTGCTAGTAAGGCAGCTGTTGCATCCATCGAGGAGGTATACGCATAATGGCAGATATCAAATACTATGACGTCATCTTAAAACCAGTTATCACTGAGAAGAGCATGAACGCTATGGGTGATAAGAAGTATACTTTCATGGTACATGTAGACGCTAACAAGTCTATGATCAAAGAAGCAGTTGAGAAGATGTTTGAAGGAACAAAAGTTGCTAAAGTAAACACAATGAACAGCGTTGGTAAGAAAAAGAGAAGAGGCAGAGTTGAAGGTATGACTGCTAAGACAAAGAAAGCAATCGTTCAGCTCACAGAAGACAGCAAAGATATCGAAATCTTTGAAGGCCTCTAAAATATACGCAACAGTGTAGAAAACAATATTACACAACTCGAAAGGAGAGAATATAATGGGAATTAAAACATATAACCCATATACACCTTCCAGAAGAAATATGACTGGTTCTGATTTCTCAGAAATCACAAAGAAGACACCAGAGAAATCATTACTCGCTTCTAAGAAGAAGACAGCCGGACGTAACAATCAGGGTAAAATCACTGTAAGACATCACGGCGGCGGAAACAGACAGAAGTATAGATTAATCGACTTCAAGAGAAATAAGGAAGGAATTCCTGCAAAGGTTATTGGTATCGAAGGCTTTTCCATAGAGGAGCATATTGCACTGGAACACTGGTATTATTCCGACAGCGGACAGTGGGATGCGTGGGAATGGAAAGGTCCAGTCATTCAGAAAACAGGCTGTGCCTATGGAAAGTTCTTTGAACACAAAGCGGTCTATATCAGCAAGGAATGGTTTCCCGACTTTGCAAACTATCGCCGTGACGGTTATGATTTCGATGCAAGGTATGATGAAGGACTTGCAAAGCGTACCGATAAAGTCCTCTATGATCTGCTTGACAGTAAAGCTCCGATCATATCCAAAGAACTGAAAAAGCTCGGAGACTACCGCAAGGGTGGCAATAAAGGATTTGATACGTCTATCACCAGATTACAGGAGCAATGCTATGTGATCACAAGCAATTTTGCATACATGACCGACAAGAACGGTCAGCCATACGGGTGGGGCGTAGCTGAGTATTCCACTCCTGAAAAGTTTATGGGTGCTACCTTTACGGATAAGGTTTATCAGAGGGAACCGGAAGAATCCTATCAACTTATCCTTGACCACCTGAAAAAGATACTGCCCCAGGCAAGTATGGAGCAGATAAAAAAGATACTGAAATAAAACAAGAGCTGCACCATGACGATGCAGCTCAATTTAGTTATTATTGACTTGACACTCAATCTCTGTTGTAGTATAATAGAGCAAGTGTGTGAAATCAGGAGGTTATAGCTATGATGGATTCAATTACAGTCGGGGCAAAAATCAAGATGACAGAGACGGTCACCGGAGAATATCCTGTAGGCTCTACGGCAACTATTATCTACATAGATGAAATGGACAATGTTTTCATAGAATGGTTGGACGGCAAACTCTCAAAATTCTCAGATAAACAGCTATTGAATGGCTTTGAGAAAATAGGAGCGTGACAATATACAGTCGGCAGCAATGTCGGCTGTTTTTGTTTCTCACGATTGACCTTTTTAACTCACTATGGTATAATTAACATATAAACTGCTGTGGTGGGAGTGATGCTCTGATGGCAATCTATATCGTGTTTGACGTTGAAACGCCAAATAGTGCAAATAATCGTATGAGTGCAATCGGTATCTCTGCGATCAAGGATAATAAGATCGTTGCGAATTACTTTTCGCTCGTTGATCCCGAAACACACTTCGACTACTTCAATACGCAGCTCACGGGCATAGATTCTGAAAAGGTTAAAGACGCTCCGAACTTTGCAGAGCTTTGGAAGAAGATAGAGCCTATAATGAGCAAAGGTATCCTTGTTGCCCATAATGCTGTCTTTGACATGGGTGTCCTGCGTTCCTGCCTGCAAAGTTATGGCATCACATGGAAAACGTCTGCGGAATACCTGTGTACGGTCCAGATCGGCAGACGGGTTCTTCCTGATATGAAGCATAACCTCAATGTGATGTGCGATCACTACGGTATAGCCCTCGATCATCACCAGGCTGACAGCGATAGCCGTGCCTGTGCGGAAATACTGCTTCGGTATATGGAAAGCGGTGTTGATGTGAGTAAATATGTGAAAAGATACGATCTATCTCTATGAAAGAATAAAAAGGACGGCAACACCGTCCTTTTTCAATTATCTGCAAGATTTATAATGCATTTTCCTCTCTTTTCAGCATACTGCATTGTTTTATATGCTCCGCCGCTTTTGCGCTGGATACAGCACACAATAAGGTCGGAACGGTCAACAAGATTCCTGTTTCTGATCTGAATAGCTGCCTTCGGGTGAGCATCGGACGATTCCTCACATACCTCGACCTCATCATAGTAGTTGAGGTATTCTTTTTCATTGTCACGATACTCTGCCTTCATGTATGGCAAAACCAGAGTAAAATGCGTGTTACCGTATCCATATTCACGGACAGTTCTCTTAATGGCAGCAGAAGCAAGAAGGTCAAATTCCCCATCACGCCCTATGAGAAATTCGACATACTCTTTCTGCGTGATAATGTCATGCAGGAGTTTATCAAGACGGTTCTCGATCTCCGAAACTCGTTCGATGCTCCGATGCCCGAAAAAACTAACGGTGAAGATATTCAACATAACACAAACTCCTTTGCATACAGTATATACTAAGTATAACATGGTATCAATGTGGTGTCAACATGACTGCATACAAAAGTAATCTAAAGTGGTATGATAATAGTGAAAGTGAGGTATCGCTATGGCTATTATAAAAACTTCGTTTACACTTCGCCTGAATCTGATTGACCATGCAAAGATAAAAAAGATTGCTGAATCACAGAACCGCTCTATGACTAACATGATCGAAACTCTTGTGAAAGAAAAAATAAAGGAATATGAAAAAGAGAATGGAGAGATCGAGCTTACTGATGAGGAAATCATCGGTGAATGAACGCTCCATGATTAAGAACTTTGAACCCAGTGGATTCAAAGTTCCGATACGACGAGAGCTGTTAGATAACGGCTCTTTTCTTATAATCACAGGTTATATCCGGTTTTCCGGTGTAATAATACTATGACAAGCATACAACTCGGTTTTTGTTTGTTCCTATACAGTACCATACAGACCTGATCGGATATTTCGATTTATACGGAGGTGATAGCTGTGTACAGGACAATTACAATAGATGACAGTCTGCAATGATTGCCTTGCGGATTTCTTCTTTGCTGTAACAAATGCTGAGTATGTATGCCCATAGCATACAGCTTAAAGGCGGTCTGAGCAGATCAGACCGTTTTTTCTATGCCAAAATGTGATAGAATGATGAAAAATCGCCTTGTAAAATGAAAGTTCTGTGAAAATTATTCCTTTTGGAATAATACATAATCAGATGCTTTATTACTTGTCTACTGATAAAAAGTATCATTCTCGGAAAGGAGTATATCACAAAGGCGGTATCACATAAATGCGGAAATACGGTGTTTTGAACGATAACGATTATTCCGTTCGGAAACGGTTGTTATCTGGCTTTTTCGCGCTGTTTGGTTTATAATTATGTGAGTAAGCAGTCCGATATGAGGACTCTGCTCCATACAGTGAACCTAATGCGCAATAGGGTTACTCGATCACTGTATGGACAACTGAATAATGAACAGTCAAATGAACGAGTAATGTTTGATTGTCGGACGGTCAAGAACCGAATGACAGGATTACTGTGTTCATTTGCGCTTCTCCGTCCGACGGAAAGGACGGAGATTTTTATGAAAACTATTATTCAGATTCCTCGGATTCCGCTGTTCACTGAAATAGAAGAACCCCAAAGCTATGCCATCTACATATTTGGGACGGACAATAGGCTTCTTCAGGATGCAGACACCTTTGGTGATGCACTTGCACGTTATCTGAACGAGTACAGTATCACTCAGGATATGTTTGCAAGAATGACGGGTATAAGCCAGTGTACGATCTCCCGTTACCTGAAAAATGAGAGAACAATACGGCAGCGGTATCTGTGTGCAGTATGTATCGCTCTCAGACTTCACCCATTCAGGCAGAGACACCTTTTCTTCAAAAGCGATAATCTGATCCCCGGCACATACGGCTTCAAGAGCCAGGCTGACTATATCCTCACTGACTACCTGAACGGCTGTGCCTACAACGAGAGCTATACCCTTACAGCTTATAATGCTCGCATGAAGAAGCTCGGTATGAAACCTCTTACGAACCTGACATCTGATATGGAGGACGGCAAGTAATGGGGAGATTTTTCTATACACACTTTGGAGATGACGTGCCGCAACATATCGAAAAGGAATATAACAAGCTCAGACGCCAGGAAATGTGGCTTGAGGAAAAAGAAGCTGACTTCCGTGCGTTTTCCGTGGATTATAAAGAGATCGAAACAGTTCTAGCTGATCCTTCTACACTTCCCGTAAACGAAATAGCAGCCGAAAAAGAAGCGATGTTTCAGGCTCGGCTTGATTTCCTGCCTATCGCAATGGAGATGCTCAAAGCAGAGTTTCCGGAGGGATATGAGCTTATTAAGGACTATTTTTATGGCACGAGCAAGGTGACTCTGATGTATCTCGCCAGCAAGTATGGCATTACAAAAGATAAGGTGAGGTATCGGCTCAGGCTTGCAAAGGAAAAGCTGAAAGAGTATATCATCATGCACGAAAACAAATAGTTGCTTTTGTGCAAAATGCCGATTTTTTCTTTTTGAAGCAAAAAAACCGTGAAATTCTTTCCCACTTTTTCGATTTTCACGGTAGTAAGGTGAAGGGGTTCATTCCGCAGGTGCGAAGCGGACACAGTATTTCTTACGTTCCTCCTTCTTGTTGAAGGTTATATAGAGCTGAGGGAACGGCGCGGCTTTTTTGTCCATTTTCAGGCTGTGCCGTTTCCGAAGGTTCGCTTTTTTCTTTCATTTTTCGATGATATATCGAAACTCCTTTCACTAAGACAGCAGAGATGCTGTCGGGAGAGCCTGAGCTGACGGCTTGGGTTCTGCCAAAAACATCTCTGAATGCGACAGTTCCATTTCTCCTATTTTCAAATAGACAGCCATACGCTGTCGCTCCTGTGTCGGGGACGGGATTCCGTTCCCGACAATAGCAGGGGTTCTTTTCAAACACAAAAACACCGACAAGAAAGAGAGAGGGTGTTACATATGAATGAGATTTCAATAGCTGTGAGATATAACAACGATCTGCGCACCGTCAGCGGACGGGAGCTTCACAAAGTGCTTCAGATCAAAACGCACTATGCATTATGGTTTGACCGGATGCGTGATTACGGATTCCGTGAAAATACGGACTTTTTCACGGTGTTCAAAAATGTATTCCGTGAAGATGGCAGAGCTATGCCGCAGAAACAGATTGACCATAACCTGACTATTGATATGGCAAAGCAGCTCTGTATGATACAGCGTACCGAGATCGGCAAGCGATGCCGTGAATATTTCCTGAACCTTGAAAAGCAATGGAACAGTCCCGATGCTGTCATGGCGAGAGCGTTACAGATCGCTGACCAGAAACTGGAGCTTGCAAATCAGCAGAATAATAATCTAATCGAAACAACTGCTGTTCAGGCAAAGCAAATCGAGGTCATGAAACCGAAAGCCGATTACTGTGATATGGTGCTACAATCCGAAGGGCTTATGACCATAAGCACTATCGCAAAGGACTACGGCAAGTCTGCGATATGGCTGAACAAGTGGCTTCATGAGCACGGCATACAGTATAAGCAGGGGCAGATATGGCTTCTGTATCAGAAGTATGCTGACAGAGGATATATGAAGTCAAAGACACACACTGTTTACGATAAGAATGGTGATCCTACTGCCAAAGTCCATTCATATTGGACGCAGCAGGGTCGCATATTCATCTATTACCAGTTAAAGAAAGAGGGTATCCTGCCCCTTATCGAACAGGACGATAGCTGAAACGCTGTCGGGAGTATCCGTTCATCGGGTACTGCCTATGGTGCTTCACACACACCTCCTTGTTTTGAACGACGGTCGATGTGCCGTCGGGAGCTTCTACTTCTCTGAGTAGGAGCTGCCAACAGTACATCAATCTTTGGACATAAAAATAACCGACAGACGATGTACGCCGTCCGATAAGGTCGGCTCAGTATCTTGAAAACTGAATATGAAACATCAACGCTATTTGTTTTCTTTTTCTTCTTCCTGAGAGATAGGAGGAGCATTATGCCGAAAAAATCCGTTAGTCAGATGTTCAGGAAATATCCTGATGTGGTAACTATACCACAAGTATGCGAAATGCTCGGTGTCAGCCGTAACTACGCATACCTATTAGTAAAGCAGGGAAAGCTCATAAGGCTTGACTTGGGACGTATCGTCAGAGTGACAAAATCCTCTGTAATTGAGCTAAAGGAAAAAAGTTTACAAAAATCGGAGAATTCCCCAGTGTAAAGCGCCGAAAAAAGGATAAAAGCGGTCTGATCGTATTGCATTATATTTGGTTACGCGCTATAATAGAGTAGTCAACAGCAGACTTCTACCGCTTTCAACTCAAAGGAGGATATATGAAATGAAAGCAAGTCTGCCTTACAAATACATTACTTCCGTGAAGAACGGAAAGCACTATGTTGTCTTTGACTATAAGGATCACAGCGGAAAGCGTAAGCGTAAGTGGGTAAACACGGAATTGCCTGAAAAGTGTTCAAAGAAAGCTCTGAAAGAAGCAGTTGAAGCAATCGTCGCAGAGTTTGATAAGAGCATTTCGGAAGGTGAAATCGCTGTCAAGTCTGCAAACGCTGTGCCGTATGCTGTTATGAGTGATGAAACCGCTTCAACTATGCTGCTCGATGATTTCTTTACCGAGTGGCTGACATACATCAAACCGAATGTGGCTCGTACTACACATCTTTGCTATCGCAAGGTCAGCAAGAGATACATGGAATACATCAACGAAAACTATCCGAACCTCACACTTGGACAGGTCAATCATAACCACATTCAGAACTATCTCAACTACAAACTGGATAGTGGCTGCAAGGGCAGTACCGCAAAGCAGTATTATCTCGCATTGCATTCTGCATTTGCTTACGCTGTAAAAATGGAACTGATACCCAAGCACCCTATGGACAAGTTAGTAGTACCGAGAGCTGAAAGGCATGAAGCTACCTTCTACAATGCTGATGAGCTGAATGAACTGTTTGAGGTTTTCAAAGGTGACAAACTGGAGCTTGTGGTGAACATCGCAGCGTATTATGGTCTGAGAAGATGTGAGATACTTGGTCTGAGGTGGGATGCGATCGACTTCAAGAACAAGACGATCACGATCCAGCGTAAGATAGTAAGCGACTACGACGATAACGGTGAGATGAAGATCTTTGTAGAAACAAGGCTAAAAACCAATTCCACCAGAAGAACACTTCCGCTGATCCCTCACATCGAGGAGATGCTTCTTGAAAAGAAGAAAATGGAAGTCAAGTTCAAAAAGGCTTGCGGAAAGAGCTACAACAAGGAATTTGACGGATTTATCTGCCGTGACAACTATGGTAATATGCTATCGCCAGGGTATGTGACACAGCACTTCCATTACGTCATTACCCGAAACGGTTTGAAGCAACTGCGTTTCCATGATCTTCGCCATTCTTGTGCGAGCTTATTGCTTGCTCATGATGTTCCGATGAAGGCTATTCAGGAGTGGCTCGGACATAGTAATTTTTCTATCACGGCGAATCTTTATAGTCATTTGGAATACAATGCAAAGGTCAACTCGGCTGAAACGATCGCAAGGGTTCTCGGCGGTAAGTCAGAGGATAAATCAGAAGCTGAAAAGCCTGCCGAAAAGAAAAAGACCACGAGAAGAAAGTCAACGTCAAAGGCAGCAAGTAAAACACCGCCCAAAAAGACTGGCGGTAGAAAAAAGAAAAGCGATAATCCCGAAGGCACGGGAGAATCGCAGATGTCAACATTATAGAATATAATCAACGAAAGTGGAATCAAGAAAAAGAAATCAAAAAACGTGTGATTTTGGTAGAAAAAATGGTAGAAAAAAAGTGGCATTCACGCTTATATTCTCTACCAACGCTCACTCGAAACGTAGTTAAATCGGGCAGAAACGGAAAAATTTTCAATCAAACTCATATAATAGAGTAGACAAATGCACGATTTTATGCTATACTAACTTATATCACACTTTACATTTCATACACATTCATGTTGCCGGAATATGGCAGGAGGAATTCATGAGAAAACGAGATCGAGTGCATCTGGGGCGCATGGGGATGGCGCTGCTGATTGCAGGATGTTGTCTGCCGTGGGGTCAGATCTCTGCTGCGGCGCAGCCGGCGATGCCGGAAGTGCTGGAAGAGACCTGGAAGCAAAACGACGGCTTGCTGGTGCCGTCAGAGGAAATGGCGGAGACGCTGCCGGATTCCACAGAGGAGGATGCGGCGCTGGACAATTTCCAGGGCGCATCGGCGCTGCCGTCGTCCTATTCTTTGCTGGATGTGGACGGCGTCTCCTATGTCACTTCGGTAAAAGACCAGGGCAATACCGGACTTTGCTGGGCATATGCGGCGCTGGGTGCCTGTGAATCCAATATTATGTACCAGGGTCTGGAGATCCCGGACCGCTGGCGTGACAGCAACGGGGAACTGAACTTTTCCGAGGCATCGCTGGGCTGGTATCCTTTTACCAACCATCTGCTGCCCGGTGATACCGCCAGCGGCGACTATATCGTCATGGCGCAAAAGGGTATCAGCGGCGGAAATCCCACCATTGCCGGCTATGCGCTGGCAGCAGGCATCGGCACACAGCTGGAACAGTATGCGCCCATGTCCCAGTGGAAACAGGGCTATTCCGAGTATCAGCGGTATAACTCCTATTACCGGATGAAGAGTTCCGATGTCTTGCTGCAGGTAAACAGCAGTTCCACGGCGACCATCCAGCAGTGGATCATGGAGAGCGGCGCAGTCAGTGCGGCATTTTATTCCAAGAGTACCTTCTACGACAACGGCGAGTCCATCGCCTATTATCAGAACAGCCACAGCGCCACAGATGCTGACCACGCAGTGCTGCTGGTGGGCTGGGACAACAATTATTCCCGGAAGAATTTCCGACCCGGAAACCAGCCCAAGTTTGACGGCGCATGGCTGGTGCGGAACAGCTGGGGCGATGATGATGCGGACGGCGGCTATTTCTGGCTCTCTTATGAGGAACTGTCGCTCTGCGAGGCGGCGAGATTCCTGATGACCGATGCCAGCGAACACACCACCTGCTATCAGTATGACGGCAGCGTCTCCTATGCCAACGTGAAGTTCCCGGCGGCGGCGAACGTGTTTACAGCAGACCGGGACGGTGTGCTGACTGATGTCATGTTTCCGTTTTCCTCTTCCAATCCCCAGAGCGGCTATTATATTGTGTCCGTCTATCGGCTCCGGGAGAATGCCAAGTCGCCCATAGACGGCGAAAAGCTGTGTACCCAGCGTGGCACGGTGCAGTACGGCGGCTATAAGAGTATCTCCCTGGAAAGCCAGGGCATTACGCTGAAAAAGGGTGACCGTTTTTCCGTGACGGTGGAGCTGAACCGTGCCAAAAGCGGCAGTGACCGCCTGTGGCTCTCCTTTGAGTCGGTGAGCAACGATGTGCTGGAACGCCACTGCTCCGTCCAGCCCGGACAGTCCTACATTTATGACGGGGACGGGGAGTGGATGGATATGACGGATGTCCGCACCTGGGTGAACAGCAAGGGAAACCAGCCGTATTCCAACCTGGGGAATGCCGCCATCAAGGCAATTGTGCAGTCTCCGGATGCAGAGGTAAACCGGAGTCAGCTGGATGCGGCGCTGGCATATGGTGCGCCGGATGCCGGAGCGAACGCACTGTACCGGAGCGCTTATGCGGCGGCGTCCGCTCTGGACGAGACTGCTACCCAGGCAGAGGTGGACAATGCGGCGCAGAATCTGCTTGCCGGTCTGGAGCAGGCAGGAAAGCTCCGGTATCCCCAGAACATCTACACGAAAGAAACCGCAGAACCGTCGTTCCTGCTGGGCGATGCAGACGGAAACGGCAGGCTGGATGCGTCCGATGTGTACCAGTCCATGCTGGCACAGGCGCTGAACGCCGTGGGAGAATCCAGCGGTCTCACCATGTCCCAGGCTGCCGCAGCAGATTGTGACGGAAATGGCGTTATCAATTCCACAGATACTTTCTATCTGATGCTGTACTGCGCTTACCGTGGTGTGGGGAAACCCATGACCTGGGAAGAGATCTTAAAGATATAGGACGGCATTGTAAAAATACAGAACCAAAAACAGGACAGCATTCCCAGAAAAAAGGGACGCTGTCCTGTTTTGATTTGTGCATTGCTGTAGGTTCAGAACTCGTTTTCACAGGAAAGACGGTCGAATCTGTCCGGAAAGACGAGTCTCTGCGGTCAAATGGTTATCTGCCGCAGCCGCATCCACAGTCGTCATCGTCGTCGCCCTGCTGGTTCCGGCAGTTCTGTGCAGACTGGTTCTGCTTCTGCTGTGCCTGCTGGTTCTGGCGATTCTGGCTCTGCTGCTGCTGACGGTTCTGGCTCTGATTCTGGTTCTGCTTGGACATTTCTGTCTCCGTTTCTCCGCACACGGGCTTTCTCCTGCGATTTTTCCGTGTGCGGAGAAAGAAATCACAGGGCAGCGGCAGATTTTTGCCGCTGAGGATAGATTGCCCGGAAAAGGGGAAAATATGCGCAGATACGGAGAGACTGCCTGCGGATGCTTTTCAAAAAATAAAGTTTACCAGCCGCACCGTCCAGGAAACAGCGCCGCACAGCAAGATGCCCGCCAGTGTGGGAATGCACCACGCCGCCAGCGTCCACTTCCAGCTGCCGGTCTCTTTGCGGATGGTGAGACAGGTGGTGGAGCAGGGAAAATGGAACAGCAGAAACAGCAGCATACAGAGCGCCGTCACCGGTGTCCAGCCGTTTGCCGTTAAAATCTCGTGGATGCGGCTGAGGTCGCTGGTCTCCGTCAGTGTCGTTCCGGCGGTGTAACCCATGAGAATGATGGGCAGAACGATCTCATTTGCCGGAAATCCCAGGAGAAATCCCAGCAGGATCACGCCGTCCAGCCCGATGCACTGTCCCGGCAGCTCCAGGAATGCGGCGCAGTGGTCGAACAGGCTTTTCCCGGCAATGGTGCAGTTGGTAAAGCCCCACAAAAGCGCTCCTGCCGGCGCAGCCACCAGACAGGCACGCCCCAGCACAAAGACAGTCCGGTCTAACAGTGAACGGAGCAGGACCTTTCCGATCTGAGGTCTGCGGTACGGCGGCAGTTCCAGGGTAAAGGAAGAGGGAATGCCTTTCAGAATGGTGTGGGAGAGCAGCCGGGAAACGCCAAATGTGCAAAAGATGCCCAGCAGGATCAGCCCCAGCAGCAGCGCAGCCGAGCTGACGGTGCGGCAGAGTCCGCTGCCGGCGGCGAAGAACAGGGAGATGCAGGTAATCATGGTGGGAAATCTGCCGTTGCAGGGAACGAAATTGTTGGTGAGGATGGCGATGAGCCGTTCCCGTGGGGAGTCAATGATGCGGCATCCGGTCACGCCGGCGGCGTTGCAGCCGAATCCCATGCACATGGTGAGGCTCTGCTTGCCGCAGGCACAGGCACGCTGAAAGGAACGGTCCAGGTGAAACGCCACACGTGGCAGATACCCGAAGTCCTCCAGCAGTGTGAACAGGGGAAAGAAGATTGCCATGGGCGGCAGCATCACGGCAATGACCCAGGTCAGCACGGTGTATATGCCGTCCAGGAGAAAGCTTTCCAGCCAGCCCGGCGCAGACAGCAGTTCCAGCAGCCGGGAAAGCACCAGCTTTAGCTGTGCAAACCCGGCAGCGAGCCAGGCGGACGGATAGTTTGCGCCTACGATGGTCAGCCACAGCACCAGTCCCAGCAGCAACAGCATGACCGGAATGCCCCATTTCCCGGCAAGGATCCGGTCGATTTTCCGGTCGGCGGCATCGGCGTGTTCCGGCTGACGGACGACCCGGGCGGCAATCTCTTCGCTGTGGGTGACAACGGCGGCGATCATGGCATCGGCGCACTGTTCCGGGGAGACCAGGCACTGTGCCTGCCGCAGCGCATCGGCAATTTCGCCGGTCTCCAGAGAAATGCCCAGGTGTGCGGCGATTTTTTCGTGCAGTTCCGGTTCGGGTTCTAACAGACGCTTTGCCGTCCACAGCGGCGGCAGCCCGTTTCCGTTTTTCGGCAGGGCAGCCTGCACCAGTTGCAGCGGTTCTTCCAGCTGTTCCGGAATGGGAACCGGACAGGGTGACGGCGCATCCTCATGCAGCAGAGCGTGGAGCCGTTCCTGCAGCTGTGCCAGCCCCTTGCCGCTCCGGGCGGCGACGCCAACCACCGGAATGCCCAGGCACTGTTCCAGCCGGGGCAGGTCGATGGTGATATGCCGCTTTTCCGCCTCGTCCAGGAGGTTGACACAGAGCAGGGCTTTGGGACAGGTCTCCAGCACTTGCATGACCAGCAGCAGTCCACGTTCCAGACAGGTGGCATCACAGACCACTACCGCCGCATCCGGTTTGGCAAAACAGAGAAAGTCCCGTGCCACAGCCTCTTCGGCACTCCTGGCACGGAGAGAATAGGTGCCGGGCAGATCGGCAAGCAAAATGGTCTCGCCGCAGCAGACAGTTGTGCCGACGGCGCTGGCTACGGTTTTTCCTGCCCAGTTCCCGGTGTGCTGGTGCAGCCCGGTGAGGGCGTTGAACACGGTGGACTTTCCCACATTGGGCATTCCGGCAAGGGCAATGACAGGGTGTTCCCGCTGGGACAGCTCCGGCGGCAGTTCGGCAGATGATGTGCGCATAGCAAGATTCGTCCTTTCGATAGCATGGTTTTTTGCAATTCTATGCGGAAAGGAAAGAAAAAAGACCGCCTGTGAAAAGGCGGTCTTTTTCAAGTGTGTTCGCATGGTCTGCGAAGTATTCAAAGCATATCTTGCATACTTAGCATACAAAAAGAAATAACCGCCCCTGCTTGCAACTACGGGCGGTTATTTTAACCACATTGTGGGAGCAGACCGTCTGCTGGTATGCTCTCTTCACTTTTATTATATGCGATTTTTTCCGGTTTGTCAAGGGCTTTTTTCCAAAACAACCGCAGCTGTCCTACATTGTCTCCTCTACCAGATTGCTGATCCAGACGCCTTTTTGAATGAGGATATAGCCGATGACTACTTTCAGAATATCCGCCGCCTGGACAATGGCATAGATGCCCAGGATCGGCAGGCTGGTAAAGTGGCACAGGATCAGCGCCGTGGGCAGCGGCACGCACCAGGTAAAGACGCTGTCAAATAAAAAGGTAATCATGGTCTTTCCGCCGGAGCGCAGGGTGAAGTACAGGGCGTTCAAAAATCCCTGAACAGGGAAGAAAGCTGCGGTAATGGTAATGAACCATCTGCCGTAGTTCCGGACTTCCTGGGTGGTGTCATAGGCTTTGGGGAACACGCCGGAAACGGAGATCAGGATCGCCGCCAGCAGCAGACAGACGCCGCCGGTGAACCACATCAGACTGAACGAATCCTTTTTGGCACGCTCGTATTCCGATGCGCCCAGCGTCTGCCCGATGAGAATGCCCACCGCAGAACCCAGCGCCACAAATACCACATTGAGCAGATTGCAGATGGCGTTGGAAATGTTCAGTCCTGCCACCACTTCCAGCCCACGGGTGGAATAGCACTGCGTCAGCGCCGCCAACCCGGCAGACCAGAGCAGTTCGTTGCAGAAAATGGGCATACCCTTCCGGATGACCTTTTTCGCCAGAGTACCGGGGACAAGCAGCGTGCGGTAAATGCCCTTTAGGAAAGTGTGTTTGTTCCGGCACAGATGCGCCCAGATCACTACAATGCTCATTTCTGCCACACGTGCCAGCACAGTGGCAATGGCTGCGCCACGGACGCCCAGTTTCGGCATTCCGCAGTTGCCATAGATCAGCAGATAGTTGAGGACAACGTCTACCACAACAGATGCCACGCCGCCTACCATAGGCTTGACGCTGCTGCCGGTCTCCCGGAGACTGGTGGCATAGACCTGGGTCACCACAAAGAACGGCAGCCCGATCAGCATAATGTGCAGATACTGCTTGGCATAGGTCATGGTGAGCGCTGCATCGACCGTGGCGCTTTCTCCGTGGAGATACAGCCCGATCAGCGTCTCGTCTCCCAGCAGGAATACCAGCAGTCCGCCGATGAGACAGGCGGCGCTGAGCCACAGCTTGATGCGGAATGTACTTTGAAAGCCGTACAGATTGCGCTGTCCGTAATATTGTGCGCCGTAGATGCCCGGTCCGGCGAGTGCGCCGAAAATGGCGAGGTTGAACACGAAGATCAGCTGTCCGGCAATGGAAACGGCGGTCATTGCCTCGGTTCCCTGGCTGCCCATCATAATGTTGTCCACCAGGCTTACCATATTGGTGATGCCGTTCTGGATCATCATGGGGACAGCCAGCATCAGCGCCCGTTTGTAGATCGGATTGTTTTTTCTCATGTGGGTTGTTCCTCCTGTGATGTCAAAAAGATAGTCATGCAGATGATAGAGCGTTTCAGGGAAGATTTGCTACCATTATAGCAAAAGCGATCGTGTACTTCTAATACAATTTCTGTTTGTTCTGATACAATTTCTATTTTGCGGTCATATCCGTGTTGTCACACCGCTGCCGTCTCCCACAATGCGCTGAGGCAGCACATTCAGAAAAGGATTGCCGCCGCTTCTGCCCTCCAGCAGGAACAGCCACGGCTGTGCGTCCGGCGCTTTCGCCACAAACTGCAGCCGCTTTGGTTCGATGCCGTTTTGCCGCATGGCATCCATGCAGTCTGCCAGCCGTTCCGGGCGGTTGCAGATGCAGAGTCTGCCGCCGAACCGCAGCAGCCGTTTTGCCGAGCGGCAGATATCGTAGATGTTGCACAGCACCTCGTGCCGTGCAATTTTTTGTGCCGTCAGCTGGCTTTCGATGCCTGCCTGGTATGCC
>OGLJ01001741.1_pt1 | contig 16358 bp, 15 predicted proteins | sample 1572801 | NCBI WGS metagenome assembly OGLJ01 (sample SAMEA2581877, study PRJEB24529) | metagenome | biome: Human gut stool | place: China | collected 2011
TTGGACTTTTTCTGCTGAAGCTGCTCCAGCTGTTTCAGCACCGATTCCTTCTCCGGGGGCTTGCCGCCCGGTGTGGAAAGCTGCTGCTTATTCAGCACCATGTCGATATACTTGCGGATATTTTTCAGGGCAGAGACATCCGGCTGCAAGGTTTCCAGTTTGGTACGCAGTTCTGCGCTGCCGGATTGCAGCGCAGAAAATTCGGCATCCAATGCCGAAAAATCTACCGCTGTGCTGCCGTTCAGTTTCATCAGAGTGCGGACAGCTTTATTAAAGGTGTCCAGCTCCTCTTTGTGCTGGGCGGCATAAGCGTCCTTGGTCAACTTGAAGTTCTTCTTGATAAAGGTGTCGTGGATGGGCTTCAGCTTGGCATGGGCGGCGGCAGCATCCTTGATCTGGGCGATTGCCCGCATACGGTTTTCGTTCTGCTTCAACTGCCTACGGAGAGGGGCGGCGGTCTGGTTCAGGTTAGAAATTGCGGTATCCAGATCCTCGATGGTGTTCAGAGAATGGGCTTTCAGATAGTCCACCGCCCGTTTGACTTCCTCAAAGTCTCGGACAGTGCATTTCAGTTTTGCCTTGCCAGACCAATCGCTGCGCTGCTCGTTGCGGAGGTTGAAGTAATCCACCAGCAGGTCGGACAGCATTGGCTCCTTGGCTTGTTCCAGTGCATCCAAAAGAATCTGCTTCTTTTCATTCAGGTCTGCGATCCAGCGTTGCAGCCCACGAATCGCACTGCGGATGGACTGCATCAGGCTATTGGCGGCGCGAATATCCCGGTTCAGGTTGCCGAGAAAAGTTTCCACTCCACGCTTTTCCATCTGGTGTGCGGCGGGACCGAGATGCACGGTCGGTATCTGCTGGATGCCCTGTCGCTCAAAGGAGCGCAGGTCAACACGTTCCGGGCGGCCAGCCGCTTCCAAATAGCGGTTGGTAATGGTCTCCCAGCCATGCCGCCAGACCTCGGCATACTTCTGGTCGTTCCAGTCCACCGTGTTTTCCTTGTGGCACTTCCAGTTGCCGGAAGCGAGCCGGATGCGCTCACCGTTCTCGTCAAGGTCGTACACCTTTCTGGCTTTCGGGAGCCACTTGCCGTGTTCATCTATTGCCCGGAGCGTCAGCAGAATGTGAGCGTGTGGGTTTCCATCTCCCTTGTCGTGGATGGCAAAGTCGGCAATCATCCCTTTGGAAACAAACTGCTCCTGACAAAACTCTTTTATCATGGACAAATACTGCTCCTTCGGCACCTCCACCGGGAACGCCAGCACGATGCGCCGGGCAAGCTGGGAGTTCCACTGGTTCTCCACAGCTTCTACGGCGTTCCAGAGGGTCGCCCGGTCTGCATATCCGGGCGGCGCATAGGATGGCAGCATGATCTCAGCGTGGACAAGCTCTTTCTTCTTGTTGTAGAATTTTGTTCTCTGGTCGTACTCGCTGAACAGCCGTTCGCCGCTTTGGTAAGCGGCCCCGGCAACAGCGGACTGCCCTTGGCTGCGCTTGACGATGGTAATTTTGAAATGCGGACACGGAATAGGCATCACCCCCAAACAAAAAGACCGCCCAGCAAGATTGCTCTTGGTGAACGGTCTGGAATTGTATTCGGTTTTGCTCGCCGCCTTAGAACGGAGTGCCATGCGCTTCGATCTCAGGCGGGAGCCGCAAAAGGATAGCTGCAAAGCAGCGCAAGGAAAATGCAGTTTTCCTTGGGATGGAATCGGGCTGGCGCACAAACGCCAGCTTCGATTTCATCGAGCCGTCTGCAAGACCGCAATTTCACCGGAACGGTGTATAATTGCGCCCTTTATTCTAAAGGGTTTTGGACGTTGCTGCGTTCGTGAACGTTATGCACCATCTTTGCAAGTGCCAGCACGACTTCCGGTTGACGGAATGAGATTTTCAGCAGTTCCATCACCTGATCGTCGGTCAGCTCTCCCGGACAGACCAAAAAGCTTTCCAGCATTCCGGCACGGGTGCAAAGACGATGCACACGCTCTCTCCGGTTCAGCTCCGACATCCTGCGTTCAAGGATTTTCTCCCGGTGCTGACAAGAGCGCAGCTTTTGCTCTGCTTTGGCTTTTTCGCTGCGGAGATAGGCAATGTCGGTTTTGGGTTGGGTCATGGCATCACGCTCCAATAATTTAATGTCAGAATGGCTACACTATGATGATGGTCAACGTTTTTCTTGACTTTAACATTCCAATGGAAGATAATTATGTAAAAAGCACAAATCGAAAAAGCATTGATGATCGAGAAGATTTCTCGGTATGGTTAGTCATTGCGGAGAAAGTACGGAGGTTTAATTTTGTTGTGAATGTTGTGATTCTTGATGACGAACAAACATTTGCCGAGATGCTTGATAAGCAAATAGAGCTACATTGTGTAAAGAAAGACTGGTTATATGAAAGTCAAATATACACATCGGCAAGAGAGCTACTAAAAAATAATTTATCAAGAGTACAAATTGCATTTCTAGATATCGATATGCCTGAACAAAGCGGCTTGGATGTAGCATCAGTCCTTAGGGGGCGATATCCTGAACTTATTTTGGTATTTGTGACTGCCTTTATAGAGTATGCGCCTTCAGGATATAAGGTCGATGCATTCCGATACTTACTTAAACCTCAGTTGGACGAGGAACTCCCATGCTGCATGGATGCTATACAAGAAAAACTATATGAGAGCAAAAACTGTGTTTTGATTAGATTGAAAAATCGAGTTGAGAAAGTTGCAACTAAAAATATTCTATATATAGAGGGGACTTCCCGACGAATGGTTCGGCTTTTTTTGATAACAGGTGATTTGCTGGAATGCTTTGGAAAGCTTGAAGATTATGATGAACTTCTCTCCGAAAGCGGCTTTGTGCGACTGCAAAAAAGCTTTTTAGCGAATATGCAATACATTGACAGGATTGCAAGCTATAACGCATATCTTCAAACAGGTATAACAATAAAAGTTTCCGAAAAAAACTACAAAGACACTTGTAAAAAGTTTTTACTCTGGAAAGGTACACATTTATGACCGATTTTATTTGGGTTTGGTGCAATCATTTATTGGTTGCGCTCGAAATCATAATGTTGATGTTTTTTGCCGCTATATTTTTTCAAAAGAGGCTTAAAGGAATATGCTTTTGGATATCTATAAGTATATTGATTTCCGGAAATATTGTCACATTAATTTTTCTTGATCGAATTTTTTGGCTAAAAGTGTTTATTCTTATTATACTTGATGCGTTATGGCTAAAATGTGCATACATCGACACTACTATCCAAAGCGTTGGAATTGCAATTGGATTCTATTCATTTGTCAATGTGTGTGATGCAATTGTTCTTTTGCTACTTTCTACAATATCAAAACGTTCGGTTGCTTCATATATGGAAAATCCGATAGAATATTATTTGATTTGTTACTGGATGAAATGCATGGAATTGCTGTTCGTTGTAATAATCGGATTGTTGGCAAAAAAAAGATTTCATTTTAGAAACACGCAGTGGCAAGATTGGCTCCGTGCGATGCTGTTCCCATTAACAACGGCTTTATGTTCAATTATATTTTTTCATATCTATGAATCCGAACCAAGTGTTGGGCTTGGATTGCTCTTCTGCGAGTTTGTCCTTTTGTTGTTTGATGTGATTGCTATTTGGATGCTTGACTACTTGGACCGACAACAAATCGCAATTCAAGACAATATTATTCTGCGTCGAAGTATCAAACAAGAAAAAGAAAGCATAGAAGCACTTGTAGAAGCTTACTCGGAGCAGCGAAAGAAAACTCACGATTTCCAGAATCAGCTTTCCATAATATACGGTTTGGCTCTGCAAGAATCGCCAAATGGGGAAGTTGCACGATATGTGAAGCGATTATTAAAAGAAGATGTATTTCCTATATTGATTGCTAAGACTGGTCGAAACGTGGTTGATATTCTTCTTACACAAAAAAATACGATTGCCAAGAAAAATGAGATTGATTTCCAATTTCAGCTTGATGATCTTTCAGGATTTCCATTGTCTGACGAAGACCTAATTGTCATTTTATCAAATCTCATTGATAACGCATTAAATGCATGCAAGGAAATCGCAGATTCAAAAAATCGAACAATACTTTTGAAAATGCGCACGACAGAAGTTGCAGGTTTTTTATATCTTGAGAATAGTACGGCACGAGATATAAAAATTCGAGACAATCATGTTATTTCACGTGAATTAAACTCACTAGAGCATGGATATGGACTGAAAAATGTCATGGCGATTCTTGATTGCGTTGATGCTCTTTATACTTTTGATTATAACAAAGAGGGGCATGTTTTCTCCTTTTCAGCCCAATTTTCACTTGCTAGCTAAGAAGAATCCTATTTATTTGCTTTTTTGTGGTGGATAGATAGGATTTTTGTATTTGTCAGAAAAACAAATGCCGATTTTACTGCAAAAAATATGGATTTCACTGCAAAATTGAAAGTCAGTCGATTTCTTGTGATATAGTAAAAGCATCAAAGAATGAGAGAAAGAGGGAAATTGTGGTGAAAGCAACGGTCAATGATCACTTCAAACAAAACAAAGCGAAAATTTTTTTGTTTGGTTTATTTACCGCGTGCGTGTCATTGTTTGCACCGTTAAAAAGCTTTCAGCTCAAATGGCTGATTGACTCAACTTCAAAAGAAGAAGCCTTTTGTTACCTTGGGCTTGTATTCGTCATCACTTTCCTGAGCTGGATGTTTGAGCGGCTCAGCCGTCGGTCTTTTACAAAACTCGCCTGCGGTGCAGTGGAACAGGTGCGCAATCAAGTCATGGAGCGCATTCTGCATCGCCCGGTCGCACAGTATAACCGCGAGGGAGACGCAGCATATCTTTCGCTCCTGACAACAGATTTGCGCACATTGTACGATGACTATTATATGTCGATTTTTAATGTCGTGTTCTGGGGCGGCATTATGCTATGCGCTTTGGGATTGTACCTCTATATCAGCCCGATGCTGCTGGCGGTCATTCTGCTCATCACGGTTCCGCCGTTGGTGTTGCCCCGGATGATGAATGAGCGACTAAAGCAGACACGAGACCGCTTTTCGAGCGAAATGGCAATGTATACCGGGCAGCTCAAGGAACTGCTGGGCGGCTTTGAACTGATCCGCTCTTTTCTGAGAGAAGATGCTTACAACGAGCAGCACCGTGCCGCTTCTCACAAGGCAGAAGAAAGTGAGCTGAACTACCAACAAAGCTTGAATGCGGTCATCGTCAATACATCACTCATCAGCAATCTGATTTTTCCCGTCGTCCTGCTGGTTGGTCTGTTGCTCGTATTCGATGGAAAGATCACAATGGGTACCATGTGCACTGCGGCAAGTATGGCAAATTTTGTGATCAGCCCCTGCCACCAGATCGCACAGTGCTACGCAAAAATCAAATCCTCCCGCGGAATTCGGGAGCGGCTTGAGAACGCTATGGCGGCAGAAGAACAGACAACAACGGGGAAAGAGATCAACCGGGTGCAGCGGATTGCGTGCAGACACGTTGGATTCACCTATCCGGGGGCATCGCGGCCGATTCTGAACGATGCCTCGCTGGAAATCGAGAAAACGCAGAAAGTGGCCATGATCGGGGAAAGCGGCTGCGGGAAATCCACACTGGCAAAGCTGCTGTTCCAGTACTACCCGGATTACTCTGGTGATATTCTTTTCAACGGAACACAGGTGCGCGAAATTGATCGGAGATCGTTTTATCAGCATATCGGCTATATCGCACAGACGACCTATCTGTTCAACGATACGATCCGAAATAATATTTGTCTCCGGGAACCGTTCTCGGAAGAGCGGCTTGCCCATGCGATCGAAATGGCGGGCCTTACCGATTGGCTTCGTACATTGCCGGATGGCCTGGAGACCGTCATCAGTGAAAACGGAAAGAATCTCTCTGGAGGTCAGAGACAGCGTATTGGAATAGCGCGGCTGGCTCTGCGAGAATATGACCTCATCATTGCAGATGAGATCACCGCTAGCCTCGACCCAGAGACAGCGCAGCAGGTTATGATGAATTTGCTTTCAATGCCTTGTATGGTGGTGGCGATCACACATGACCAGAATGGTGCGTTCATAAAGTCCTTTGATGTACGTTACCGAATTGATTCTGGAGTTGTTGTTATAGAATCATAGAATTGATATAAAGAAATATTTGTGCTATGAACAAAAAAATTTTAAGAGAAACATTTGATCCTAATTTAAACGAAACATTTCGCATAAGGGAATTGAAAAATGGACATAGCGTTTTTACAGTGACAAAGAACGAATTGACAAATTTAAAGGTTGACTCTACAGCGAAACCTTTGTTTGCTCATATTCGCGCAACCAGTTACTGTAATCTGCGGTGTGCATATTGTTATGCTGCCGATAAAACGACCGCAGAAGACATGTCTGATGAAAATCTTTTAAAAATAGTTGAAATGTGTCATGCCAATGGAATTTTATGCATTACATGGACAGGCGGAGAACCGCTAATGCGGAAAAACTTTTATGATGTTATACATGCGGCATACAACTATGGAATTAAACAAACTGTTTTAACGAATGGCACATTGGTAGAAAGAGTATTTAAAGAAAAATGGCCCAAAGATAATATCAACTTTCAAGTAAGTCTAAATGAAGTTTGGAATAAATTCGATAATGCAAAGGAAAGTGTGTATAAGGCAAAAAAGTTAATAGATTATGGATATGATGTTGTTCTGACAATAATGCTTGAACCTGTTTCTGTTAAGCAATACAAAAAATTAATTGAATTCTTGATAAAAGAAGGGATAACAAACGTTCGATTTGGGCTTAAGGTCCCTGCTGGATTGGGGTCGCAAGATGGTGATGCCAGCATTTATGAGAAAAATATAAAGAAAATAATGCCAGAATTAATGCAACTCAAGCAATGGTATATGGATGACATTGGCATTTCATATCAGTTTGAAAAAAGACTCTATCACGAAACAGGTTTGCCAAGAAGATTTATAACATGTGAGGCAGGAACAACTGAAATCTATATTGACAATAACGGCGACGTATATCCATGCCCAATGTTAAAGTCTTCCAAAGATTTTTGTTGTGGGAATGTGTTCCAAAATACGTGGGAGAATCTTTGGAATGCTCCTGCAATGGAAACACTTAGAGAAGTTTCTGAGTGCGAGGGTTGTAAATATAATTGTGGCGTTTGGTGTCGTGCATTAAAATTTTTTACAGATGGAAATTTGCGCGGAAAGTCTAGATACTGTTTGAAAGAGTTGAATATTTAATATGGAATTTTCAAAATATAACGTTTTTGTCGAAGGCTACCCACAAGAAAATTATTTGACTATTTATAATATGTTTACGCACAAAATAATGTGCGTAACTAAAAATTCCGAGGCGTGGTCTACGCAGTTGCGTGATAAAATGCTTGGTCAAGGGATTTTAGTTGATGATCAGATTATGCAGCAGGAGGAGGTCTTGCGGTTCTATCATAAAGAGGCAGGAAATTCAAACGAATTGATTGTTATGTTGATTCTTACAAGGAAATGCAACTGTAAATGTGTGTACTGTTATGAAGAACAGCAAAAAGCACAATTTGATGATATGATAGATATTTCACGAATCATATCGTCTATAATTGATCTCATGAAACAAATGTCAGTCCAAAATTTGAAAGTGATTTTTTATGGAGGCGAACCATTATTAAGGAAAGACATTATTTCTCGAACGTCTCAAACATTTCATGACTTACTAAGAGAAAGATATTCATTCTCTATCGTTACAAATGGGACTCAAATAGAAAAGGAAGACTTTGTGTTATGGAAAGAGCTTGGATTAAAAGCAATTAAAGTTACTTTGGATGGGAACGAGAAGTCTCACAATTCAAGGAGACCCTATCAAAATGGAACAGGGTCATATCATGATATTGTCGAAAATTTAGCTGATATAAAGGATTACACACATATTGTGCTAAATATTGTATTGGATTATTCGGTTGAAGGCATTCAAGATCTTATTACTGACTTGAGGAAAAAAGGAATCGAACCTGAGGTTTCGCTATGTGTAAAAGAGCCGAATGATTACAACTCAGAGGAAAAAGCAACATTAGTTTTAAGAACGGCAGAACTTTTAGCTTCGATGCAAGTATATCAAAGCACAAAAATCGGGTTCGATCATGGAATAATCTGTATGGGGAAAAATACGCATACATTCGGAATTGACGGCAAAGGCGTTGTATATCGTTGTAACGGAGACTTCAACTCAGTTATTGGTACGATTTCTAGTGATATCGAAAAACCTTTTAGTCAAATTAAATCAAAGTGTGCTCAATGTAAGTATCTTCCAATATGCTTTGGTGGATGTTTGTATAAGCATCGCTGTGAATATAACTACTTCGATAAAGTTGTACCGGGTCTAGTTAAAATCTATACAAGAAGAACAGTATGATTTATTCTTGAAAATAAAAGGATTTCCTTTTATTTAAATATTTACTGGATTTTCAGTGGAAAGGAGAAGTATCATGGAAAACGAAATCAAGGTCGAAAAAAAGAGCACAGAAGTCGAAGTTGAAGAAATCGTTGTCGAAATGTCTGGATGCAGTGCAAATGCCGTAAACAACTACTATGGAGTTGTTTAAGTTGATGGCATAAAAGTAGGGTCAAGGTTATATTTTAAGCCTTGACCCTATTTTTGAATTCAACAATGGGCTATCTTTCATGAAAAATGAATTTTACTGTAAAACCTACCGAGAGTCGGAGTTTATGATATTATTTAAACAGGAAATCAAATGATGCATGATATTTCTAAAAAAATAACCCACTTTTTTATTCAATTAAATTTTATTGATGAATCAAGTGAAGTGTGGTGTCAATACGTTGTTGAGAAGAAAGTTATGCAGGCATTGTTTTTGATCATCACATTTATTGTTGCCTTTTTGTACAATCAGATTTTTGAAACATTGATTTTTTGCGTGGTCTTTTGCTCAATTAGAGAGCGTATGGGTGGATGGCATGCACCGTATCCATGGTTGTGTTTAGTACTAAGCGGATTAATCATTTCATTAGTTGCTGGAGTTTTAGTTCCAATAACTTTGAATATTGGACTATTTGATATCTTTCTATTCAACAATATACTACTCGTTATTCTTCTATTTACAAAGCCATCATATCCTTGGCAACTTCACTTTGGCAAAGAAGAAACAGTAGCAAATCTAAAAAAGAAAAATATTCTTGTTTTATTCTTTGGGCTTTTTAATCTAATCTTTTTGGTTTTGAAGTGTAGAGGTATGCTAGGCAGCATGCTTTGGGCATTAGTTTTCTCCATTGGGTTGCTTCAGATTGAAGTTATCATAAATAGAAAGGAAAATGATTGACATGAAAAAAATTGAAGTAGTGGCAAAAGAAATTTTATTGTACATGATTGACTTGGAACGCTATGGCTGGCCACCATCATGTACGGGGATTGTCTATCAGCCAGAACGGCCCTGTGCTATTAAGCAACAATTACCCAACAAATCTCTTAAAAGTATGGATTGAAAAGACTCCTTAATATGGCTTAAACATCAAAAAACAAAGCAATCGTTTACTTCCGGGTGAAGGAAGTATAATCGATTGCTTTGTTTTTACGAAATGAGGTCTCTTTTTGGTTTCTCTTAAATCACCTATCCGCACTATCCTGCATCCGTTGCACAGACAATGCTATCCACATCTGGGCGGTCCATCAGCTTTTGCAGGATACCAAACTGCTTTTTGGTGGACGCAGACACCAGATACTGCCACCTTTCCGGCAGGATGGGCAGATCTGCGATGCTCCACTTGACGTATTTGGCATCGTAGATATTGGGCGGAGCAAGCTCCACCAGATGACCCACGCACCAGCTTACCAGATAACCGTTGCCCTCAAGGTAGCCGTCCTGACGGTTGGTGGCACCGAGGACTTTGGCGTAGGACATGGCAACCGAGGGCTTTTCTGCTACAACTAGAATTGAAATAAGCGTTCCCTCCAATCTGTTTTCATTTGGATATGTACGGCGGCAAAATGCCGCCTTGAAATCAGATGGGTTCAGTGTCCTGCTCGTCCGGGGTTTCGTCCTCGTCCGGCACATCGGTAGGGATCTCAAAATCGCCCTTGTCCTCGGTGTAGTTTGCATCGGGGTCGAGGGCTTCTTTTTCGGCTTTTTTCTTCTGCATCTGCTGGTGATAGAAATAGAAGCCGCCACCTGCTGCCAGTGCAATCAGCACCACCACACCCAAAAAGCCGGATGCGATCTTTGTGACCTTGTTTTCCTTGGGCTGTTCCGTGCCGGATGCTGCCGCTTCTTCGGCGGCTTTTTTCGCTTCTTCCTCGGCTTTCAGCCTGTCCTGTTCCGCCTGCGCCGCTGCTTCTTTTTCAGCGGTATAAGCGTTCGCTTCTTCCTCCTCCATCAGGGAAAGAAGGTCGGCTTCGTCCACAAGGTTCATAAAGTGAACGGTCTGCTGCCCCTTGGCGTTGCGGTCAATCACCAGATAGAAAGTCGCACCCGACTTCGACACCAGCGTGATAAACTGCTGACCGCTGCCATCAGAATAGTTGGTGTGGTAGTCGTCCACCAGCGTCAGGTTGCCCTCCGGGGTCAGGGCACCGGTTTCCTCATCGGTCACGGTGACTACATCTTCTTCATCGGTGGTAGAAGTCAGGACAGGCTGTTCCGCTTCCTCCACAGGCTCACCGCCATAGGCAAAAGCAGGAGCCGCCATGCCAGCGCACAGTGCCACCGACAGCATCAGGGCGCAGAACTTATTCATCATCTTCATTATCAGATTCCTCCTTGTTGAACGTAGCACCGACTGCAGACAACGCAGCCGGGGTCGGGGTGGAAGTTGCAGACTGGCGCAGCAGGGCGGCAAGCTGTTCCGGCGTGACCTTGGCGGTACGCACCATCTCGTTGACCTCGGCAGCTTCTGCTTCCTGAATCCGCCGTTCAAGGCTTTCAATGCGAGTGTTGATCTTAATGCGACGCTCCCTTTCCTTTTCCAGAGAAGCGCGCAGCTTATCGAGTTTTTCGCTCATTTCTTCCTCCAATCATTTTGAAAGCCGTCCAAAACCGGACAGGTATTTCTGCCAGTAGGACGAGTGAATATCAGCATACTTTATGGGGTCTCCGGCAGACACCATCTTGCCGTTTCCAAGGTAGATGCCCACATGACTTTTCCCCGGCGTATCATACGTTCCTTCAAAGAAAACAAGGTCGCCGGGCTTTGCTTCGGCTTCGGAAATGTGCTGGCTCTTGTTCCACAGACCGTTGGCGGTGGTGCGCCCCACATTGTAGCCGTTCTGGTTGTAGACCCAGCAAACGTAGCCGGAGCAATCAAACCCGGTTTCCGGGGTAGAACCGCCCCAGACGTAGGGCGTGCCCACATACTTTTGCGCCTCCTTGTAGATAGCGGCAAACTCGCTGTCCGTCAGGGCTTCCGCAGGAACCTGATAGTCGATGCCGGGTGTGCCGGAGCCATCGGAGCCACCGGGCGGCAGACCGCCGTTAAACAGGTAGGGTCTGCCACCCAAGGTATCTTGAAAAATTTCGTACTGTTTCCACTGGTCGCTGTTCAGTTCCTCCCGAATAACCACTTCCAGCCCTTTATTCACCAATTTGGTGTGAAAAATTCGATACTCATAGGGCACTTGCACGGTGTAGGGGATGCCAGTAAAAATGTCGATCATCACTACCGTGCGGTACCGGGTCTGGACTTCTACCCATGTGGTCAGCTTGTATTGCTTGGCAAACGTCTCCTTGAGTTTTGCCTGCACCTCGCTGCGGGTGTAGTCGTCGTAGAGAGTAGTCAAGAACGAAGTGAGCTGCCAAGGATCGTGCTCAATAGCATCCAGATGGTATCGGTATTCGTCATAGCCGGGGTGGTCGGTGGGGGTACGCTTGATCTTTTTATCCAGTTCCTTTTCCAGCTTCTTGTAGTCGGTTTCGGCTCCCCGGATGTCCCGGTCCTCTGCGGTGTAAATGGTCTGCCCGGATACCTGCGTGGTGCCGGAAAACAGAATGGAACAGGACGAAAACGCTGACATGACCAGCAGCAAGAGCAAAAGAAAAACGCCCACGATCAAAAGAACGTGTGCGTTGCTTTTTGCAAAATTGGCAATGCCGTTGACTGCAGTGCTGACCACCGATCTTCCTTTGTCTATGACCTGCTCCATACCGGACTTTGCAGCAGGAACACCACCAGATGCAGCTTTCTGACCGCCTGCGGTCTGTGCAGCGGTGCCGCCCGACCGGGTTGCGGCACGGTAGCTTTTCTGAATATCCTGTTTCTGCCGCCATCGGGAGAGCCAGTTGGAGCCGCCCTCGCCGGTGCCGGATGCGCCTGCATCTTGTGTCGCAGTCGGCTTCTGCAGGGAAGATTTTGCGGTTTTGGCACCCTCCTTGCCCTGCATCTTGGCTTTCTTTTTCAGTTTTCTGGCGTATCTGCTCTTGGAAATATCGTGGGCAGTCTCAGCGGCTTTTTCGCCCTCGCTTAAAGCCTGCATGCCCACATTATCGTCCTCGTACTGGTCAACCTCCCGATGCACCGCAGACCGGGCGGCAGCGGCGGCATACATAGCACGTTTCTGCTGCTTTGTCATGCGGGATGCTTCATCCGGGGTGATTTCGGCTTTGCCAAAACGCAGGTGCTGCGCCTTTTCCGCAGCTTTATCTGCGTCCAGTTTCAGCTTCTGCTTTTTGGGCTTAGACTGCTCGACCTTCGACTTTTTCGGAGGGGAGCGTGTAACCGTGCGCTCCTTGTCCTCCTCGAATTTCAGCTTCGGCTGTTTCTCACTCATGCTTTTGCGCCTCCGCAACTTCGGAAAGGCGGGTCGTAAGGATGCGGTAGAGTTCAAGGTCTTTCGGGAAGTGATCGACGAACGGCAAAATGACGTTGCCGAAGAACAGCAGACCTTCACCTTCGCCAGAGTGGGTCACATAGGAAAGCTGGTGGGGCGAAATATTCAGTTGTTTCGCCAAGATCTGCCGGTCGCCATTCGCCTGATTGAGCATATAAACGAAGTCCGAATTCTCAAAAATATTTGACACTTCGGGGCTTGCCAACAGGTCTTTGACGTTCTGGGTCAGGGCTGTCGGGATGCCGCCCCACTTACGGAAACGCTTCCAGATCTCCACAGAATAGGCCGCAGTCTGCTCCTCTTTCAGCAAAAGGTGGAACTCGTCCGCATAGTACCGTGTAGATTTTCCGGCTTCACGGTTGGCGGTCACGCGCCCCCAAACGGCATCCTGCACGATGAGCATACCCAGCTTTTTGAGCTGCTTGCCCAACTGCTTGATGTCAAAGCAGACGATGCGGTTATTGATATCCACGTTGGTGTGGTGGTTGAAAATATTCAGACTGCCCTTGACGTAAATTTCCAGCGCAGCCGCTACATGGCGGGCTTCCGGTTCGTCTTGTGTCAACAGTGCATTGTAGAGGTCTTCCAGTAACGGCATATTTTCCGGGAAGGGATTCTCGAAATACTTGCGATAGATTACATGGACGCAGCGGTCAATGACCGTCTTTTCCACCGGCTGCAAGCCCTCTTTGCCGCCCACCACCAGTTCGCACAGGGACAGTACAAAGTCGGCTTTCAAAGCCAGCGGGTTATCCTCTTCCGAATAGTTGCTGTTGATGTCCATAGGGTTGATATACTGGGTGCTGGCAGGGCTGATGTGGATGACCTGCCCATGCAGACGCTCCACCAGCGGAGCGTACTCTGCTTCCGGGTCGCAGATGATGATATCATCGTCCGTCACGAGGAACGCATTGCAGATCTCACGCTTTGCGCTGAAGGATTTACCGGAACCGGGAGTGCCCAAAATCAGACCATTGGGGTTCTTCAGCTTTTTGCGGTCAACCATAATCAGGTTGTTGGACAGGGCGTTCAAGCCATAATACAGGCTTTCCTTGCCGTTGTCGAACAGCTCCTGTGTGGTAAACGGCACAAAAATCGCTGTGCTGCTGGTGGTCAGACCGCGCTGGATCTCAATCTGGCAGTCTGCCAGTGGCAGAGAGGACATAAGCCCCTGCTCCTGCTGAAAATCAAGGCGGCACAATTCGCAGTTGTGCTTCTGCGCAATGCTGACCGCCTGAAACACGTTGGTTTCCAGTTCCTGCTCGGTTTTTCCGGTGTTCAACACGAGGAACGTCACCAAAAACATTCTCTCATTCTGGCTCTGCAGCTCCTTCAAAAGTGCCTTGGCATCCCTGCCGTAAGTCGCCAAATCAGACGGCAGCACGTCCATGTCGTATCCGGCGCGGACAGCTTTTTTCTGCTCCTCGATCTTGCTGCGGTCAAGTTCGGTGATGGTGTGCTTGATGGTTTTGATGGCCTTGTTCTGGTCAACGGACTGGATGTGCATGGTAACGATCTGGCTGGAATCCATGTCCAGAAAATCCTTCAGCAACTGGTCGCTCAGGTCAGAAGCCGTGATATTCAGAAAGCTGACCGCTCCGAAGATGCCGCCCATCTGAAAGGTGCGGCTGTTCTTAAACGCCAGCGCAGTGGGGGCAATGGCATCCTTTACGGACAGACCACTGGGCACAAGGTCTTTCCAGTTGAAGTGGAACTTGTTGGCTCCATCCATGTTCAGCATCCCGTGCATCAGCCGCAGACGCTCCGTACCGTCCAACGGCTTTGCCAGAACGCCCAACCTGTGAAAGTTGTTCATCAGGTCGTTCTGGATGTGCTCCAACCGAGGTTTGACCTGCGCCATGCTGTCGCCCTCGATGCCGTAGGTCAGAAACTTCGTTTTCGTCAGGCCGTTGTTTCCCTTGGAAAGCTGCTGCCGCAACATCTGGCTGTACTCGGCTCGCACATCATCAAAGCCATCCTGCTGGTACGGGATGCGGATGGACTTCTCGAAGTCTGCCGAATCGGTGGCGGTATTCACGAAAGACAGTTCAAAGTGGATAGAGCTGTCGAAAAAGTTGAGAAAAGAGCACCATTCCTCAAAGATGGCGGTCTTGTCCTCCTGCTGCGCCAACTGATAGTTGATATCCTGATACTGGATGGTGCGGGTGTAGTAGCCGGGACGGACACGGCAGGTGCCGTCCTCAAACATCCGCTGGAACGGGATGCTTTCCTGTGCCGTGCGGGGCACTGTGGGCTTGGGCGGCTTTTTGCCGTCTTTATTCTTTTTCAGAAACGGAATCATGGGTGTCATCTCCCTTCATAAGCAGTGCATAGTAATTGCGGGTCTGGTACGGACGCACCTTCGGACGAATAAAACGCGCCTGAAGGTAGTACCGCAGGATCTTTTCGGCGGGCTGACCGTTCTTCTGGTACATGGCCAGAAAAAACATGGGCAGCATCACCGACATCATGCCGAGGGTAGCACCGGAATTGCCAGCGGTGTCCCGCAGAACAAAGAACAGCGGCACGCCTACGACTGCCGCTGCACCAAAACAGATAAGCTGCCGGGCGGTCAGGTTGAAGGCTACTTTGGACTTCACCTTGCTGAAATCGCGCGGCACGGAAATATAAGCTGCCAAAATTTCACCTCCGAATCAATGGGCACCCAGCAGAGTTTTGGCGACAGAGCTGGTCTTGAACAGCGAGAAGCAGAGCAGCACGGTATACCCCACGATGCTCCAGATCGAGTTGATGGCATCCCCGGATATGGCAACATTCTGGAGCAGAACAGCGTAGATCGCCACGCAGATCAGGATCAGGAAACCTTGAAATCCCAGCGCGAACAGAGAACGAAGATAGTTCTGTCCCACATGGGATTGCTCGTGGTTGCCCCATGTTGCCATGGGCACCGGGGCAAGGCTGACCATCATGTAGATCTCAATCATTCTTCCGTAGACGATGACGAAAATCACGATGGACAGGATGCGCATAGTGATGCCGATGAAGAAGGACTGCAAGAACAGTCCGAACAGGGGTCCTACGTCCATCTGCATCATGCTGGATTGCAGCATGGAAAGCCCGATGTCGTTCACCCGCGTGTTGCCAGAAATAATGCCGCTGGAATTTGCCACCACCTGCTGCGTCACATCGAACACCGCCATGATGATGTCGAAGGTGTTGGAGATCATCCAGACCGAAATGGCAGTCTTGAAGATCCATTTCATCAGCAGGACAGGCTCAAAATTTGCCATGTTGTTGTGCTGAGTGATCATCTCGATCAGCTCATAACAGGCAATGAAGGTCAAAATCACACCTGCAATGGGCAGCACCACATTCCGGGAGAGGGCTTCTATCATGGCAAAAACGCGTGGCTCAAAGCTGGAAGGCTTGGTGCCCACCTGCTGGGCGATGTTGCCTACTTGGGTATTCACATCGTCGAACAGACCGGAAAGGTTTGACATAATGCCTGCCGTCAGGATGCCTTTGATCCAGTCGGCAATGGCTTTGAGAACGGTTT
>OGLJ01001742.1_pt1 | contig 16358 bp, 14 predicted proteins | sample 1572801 | NCBI WGS metagenome assembly OGLJ01 (sample SAMEA2581877, study PRJEB24529) | metagenome | biome: Human gut stool | place: China | collected 2011
CCTTGTATGGTCCAATGGAATTATTGAACTGTACACGGAAACCTCTGTTTACCTGTACCTGACCATTGTCATCTACCCATGGTACTCTGAACATGATCTGACGATCCGGCTCTGTGATTCTCTCGAGGATAGCATTCTTTCTGTAAAGCTCCTCATTTGCCTCGATTACAGGTCTTAAAGAATCAAGTACCTCTGTTACTGCCTGTAAAAACTCAGGCTGGTCAGCGTTTTTCTTCTGTACTACTGCGAGTACTTCATCAACATAGCTCATTTTTATATCTCCTTTACAAAATTATTTTTGACATCAACAAGTTTATTTTATATAAATCTATTGCTATAATCAAGTAATTTTTGAAGGTTTTATATAAAAAAAATTCATTTTATTTATTATCTTCATTTATATTATCCCAGTTTTGGTACTGATTCTCCTCATCATCGGAATATACCACCTTGAAATAATCCGAGAGTTTTGCAAGTGAAGTTATAAGAACTTTCATTTCGTCATCCGAAAGATCGTCCTTTATATGCTCTATCATATGACGGTGAAACTGCTCATGATGATAGTATGCACTCTTTCCCTTGTCGGTGAGTGAAAGCTTTACCACACGCTTATCCTCCTCACTGCGGATACGGTTCACGTATCCCTTGCGGGTGAGACCATCTATTGCCTTTGTCAGCGTGCCCAGAGTGATAGACATAAGCTTGGCTACGGTGCCGGAGCGCTTTGGCTCATCGACTCCTATTGCCTCTATTATATGCATATCGTTGATAGAAATATCAGAAAATTCGTCTGTTATCAGACATCTGCCCTCTATCTCTGTCAAATCCTTGAACAGACACACCAATAATTCATTTAAAGTTTCATCTGCCGTCATAAATACCTCTTTCTATTGCCACTCTATGGCGCAGGCTCCCCATGTAAGTCCTGCTCCAAAGCCTGATAAAATTATTTTTTCCTCATGCTTTATCATACCATCTTTGCGGACTTTATCAAGCAAAATCGGCACACTTGCCGCAGAAATATTTCCACACTGCTGTAAATTGGTCGGAAATTTGTCCATAGGCTGCTTAAGCCTCTTGGCAACCGACTCAATAATACGGATATTGGCCTGATGCAGCACATAGACATCCACATCATCTGCGCTCCAGCCGATTTCATCAAGCAGCTCCTTTATAGCCTTTGGCACTGTCTTTACCGCAAACTTGTATACAGCAGGACCGTCCATGGTGACATAGCCACCGAGTGCAGACTGCTTTCCATTGTCGGTAAACGGATTGACTACTGGACGGTTGTCTCCGTCAAGCGCCTCACCGCCTTTTCCGTCCGAGCCCTGTACAAAGCCCTTGAAGGCATCGCCCTCGTCTGTCACAACGGCTGCTCCTGCTCCGTCTCCGAAGAGTACACAGGTGCTTCTGTCATTCCAGTCCATTATTTTTGAAAGAACCTCTGCTCCCACTACGACTGCCTTGTGAAATCTGCCGGTCTTAAAATATGCATCCGCTGTGGCAAGCCCGAATAAAAAGCCTGAGCATGCGGCATTTATATCAAATGCCACTGCACTGCCTGCACCTATCTCAGCCTGAATCTGACATGCGAGCGACGGAACGATTTTGTCTGTGGATACGCTTGCCGCTATTATCAAGTCTATCTCACTTCCGTCAATTCCCGCATCCTGCAGCGCACTTTTTACTGCATCACATGCTAGTGATGTGGTTGTCTCAGTAGTTGCAATGTGTCTGTTTCTTATTCCTGTACGCGAGCTGATCCACTCGTCAGATGTGTCCATTATGGCTGCCAGGTCATCGTTTGAGACCACTCTCTGCGGCAGGCAGCTTCCTGTTCCAACTATCTTCATAGAATTTCCTTTCCGGGACTAGAACTTGCGGAAACGCTTGTATCTTTCCTCCAAGAGCTGGTCCTTTGTCAATTTGCTTTCTTTTTCCAAGAATTTCTTCATGTTGCCCTTCATGTAGTTTCCGATTGATGAAAGGGCATCCTCGTCGGCTCCGCCAAACTCAGGTATTATATCATCCACGACATCAAGCTCCTTTAAGTCGTGTGCTGTAATCTTCATTACCTCTGCGGCTTCCTTTGCACGCTTTCCGTCCTTCCAGAGGATAGATGCAAAGCCCTCAGGCGAGAGGATTGAGTATGTGGCATTTTCCATCATCCACACTTCATTTCCTACAGAAAGAGCTAAAGCTCCGCCGCTTCCGCCTTCTCCTATCATGAGACAAAGGATTGGCACCTTGATGCCGCTCATCTCATAAAGGTTTCTTGCGATTGCCTCACCCTGTCCGTTTTCCTCTGCTTCCATTCCCGGATAAGCTCCTGATGTATTGACAAAGGTTATTATTGGACGGTTAAATTTCTCTGCCTGTTTCATGAGGCGCAGTGCCTTGCGGTAGCCCTCAGGTGATGGCATACCATAGTTTCTCTTTGCACAATCCTCAAGATCCTTTCCCTTGTGGACACCGATAACTGTGACAGGCTGGCCGTCTAAATATGCAATTCCGCCTACTATAGCCGGGTCATCGCGGAAATATCTGTCTCCGTGCAGCTCCATAAACTCATCAAAGATATAGTCCATATAGTCAACCGATGCAAGTCTCTTAATCTGTCTTGCGGCACTGACCTTATCCCATACCTTAAATGGCTTAGCCTTGACCTCGCGCTCCTTCATAAGCTCTGTAGGCTCGTAATTGTCGTCTGAGTGAAGCGGGTCAAAATTGGCATAGCCTGTTGTAGGTCTGTGAGCACGTAAAATCTTGTAAAGAGTCTTCTTTAAATCCTCACGCTCAACTATCATATCCACAAAGCCATGCTCAAGCTGGAACTCTGCTCTCTGGAAGCCCTCAGGCAGCTTCTGTCCGATGGTTTGCTCGATAACACGAGGACCTGCAAAGCCGATAAGTGCCTTTGGCTCTGCAAGAATGATGTCTCCCAGCATTGCAAAGCTGGCTGTCACACCACCTGTTGTAGGATCTGTGAGTACAGGCACATATAAAAGTCCTGCCTCTGAATGACGCTTTGCTGCGGCTGAGGTCTTTGCCATCTGCATCAGCGAAATGATACCCTCCTGCATTCTGGCACCGCCTGAACAGCAGAATAATATAACCGGAAGTCTTTCCTCTGTGGCACGCTCAAATGCGCTTGTGATTTTCTCACCAACCACATGGCCCATGCTTCCCATCATAAATCTTGAATCAATTACACCAAGCACTGTCTCCTCGCCGTAAATCTTTGTCTTACCGATGACAATGCCCTCAGAAAGTCCTGTTTTCTCCTGAGTCTTTGCAATTTTCTCCTCATACTCAGGGAAATTGAGAGGATTTCCTGTTGTAAGCTCTGTAAACCATGGCTCAAATGCTTCCTTGTCGGAAACCATTCTGATTCTGTTTTTAGCACGCACACGGAAATAATAATTACACTCATAGCAGACGTATTTGTGCTGTTTTACAACTGATTTGAGCACAGTCTTGCCACACTTGGGACAAACAATTGTCTCAGGGACATCCTCTTTTGTTTCCTGTGCTGCACCGGCATTTTTGCCATCTGCGGCTGTTTTTGCGCTCTCAGCGTTCTTTGCTAAATTTTCTTCAGCCTCTATATTTTTATCTTTCTTCTTGAATAACTTCATCATGTCTCCTTATGCAATTAACCTATTGCAAATGTAAGCTCCGCCATACAGGCAACCTTGCCGTTTACCCTGGCAACAGCCTTGCCCACACCGATAGGACCCTTAACCTTTATAATCTCAGTGGTCAGCTCCAGAGTATCTCCCGGAACCACCTTCTGCTTAAACTTGGCATTATTGATGCCTGCAAAATATGCAGTCTTGCCCTTCCACTCATCCTGACAAAGAATAGCAACTGCACCGGTCTGAGCCAAAGCCTCAATAATAAGCACTCCCGGCATCACCGGATTTCCCGGAAAATGTCCCATAAAATGCGGCTCATTCATAGTCACATTCTTCTTAGCCACACACTTTACGCCCGGCTCCAGTTCCTCAACCGTATCAATGAGAAGAAACGGACTGCGGTGCGGCAGAATATCCATAATCTGCTGCGTATTCATAATTGACATATTGCATATATCCTTTCTCAACTTACTGTAAACTATTTACATTCTTCGAGCTCCACAAAGTGGAGCAATGAAGCACAAAGTATTCCATAAACCTAAACTGCGCACATGCTTCGCGCTCAATAACGTGGAGCCGGGAAGCGCACAGTGTGTTCTGAATGAAAAATATGAACTGTCACGGCGTTCCATCCGCTCCAATAGCATGAAGCTCTAACACCATATCACAGCCTGCCCGTGCAAAATGCCGTGACTGACTTCATATTTTTCACGAGGAATATACTGTGCGCTCCACCGGACCTCACAGCCTACATTCGCGAAGCCCTAAAAAGCAGTAGCAATTTATCTACATGCTTCGCGCCCAATAACGTGGAGCCGGAAAGCACACAGTGTGTTCTGAATAAAAAATATGAACTGTCACGGCGTTCCATCCACTCCAATAGCATGAAGCACTAACACCATATCACAGCCTGTCCGTGCAAAATGCCGTGACTGACTTCATATTTTTTATGAGGAATATACTGTGTGCTCCACCGGACCTCACAGCCTAAATGCGCGAAGCCCCTAAATTATTTATACGCCTTGAGCAGAATACTTGCATTATGTCCACCGAATCCCAGTGAATTGCTAAGTGCATACTCAACAGGCTCCTCATAGCTGTCCTTGCAGTAATTGAGGTCAATCTCCTCATCAGGAGTCTCATAGCCAACAGTCTTATGTATAAATCCATCCTGGATTTCCTTCACACATGTTATAAACTCAACAGCTCCTGCTGCTCCGAGCAGATGTCCTATCATAGACTTTGTTGAATTGATTTTAAGATTTGCAGCCTCATCACCGAACGCAAGCTTGATTGCTCTTGTCTCAAAGAGATCATTGTGATGTGTGCCTGTTCCGTGAGCATTGATGTATTTTACATCTGCCGGTGTGACACCTGCATCGCTCATGGCATTGGTCATGGCTCTTGCTGCGCCTGCGCCATCCTCCTGCGGAGATGTGATATGGTATGCATCCGATGAGCAGCCGTATCCGACTACCTCTGCATAAATCTTTGCACCTCTTGCCTTTGCATGCTCAAGCTCTTCAAGGATAACTACTCCTGCGCCCTCACCCATTACAAAGCCGCTTCTGTTTTTGTCAAACGGAAGTGAGCACTTTGCCGGATCATCTACTGTAGAAAGCGCTGTAAGTGCTGTAAATCCTGCGATTCCGATAGGACATACACTGCCCTCTGTACCACCGGCTACCATCACGTCAGCCTCACCGTACTGGATGCTTCTGTATGCCTCACCGATTGTGTTTGTTCCTGTAGCACAGGCTGTTACATCATTGATACTCTTTCCCTTGAGACCGAACTGGATAGAAACATTTCCTGCTGCCATGTTACAGATCATAAGCGGAACAAGCAGAGGATTGACTCTGTTTGGTCCCTTTTCATAAAGCTTTTGTGTCTCGCGCTCCATAGCCTGAAGACTTCCGATACCTGAACCAATGGCACATCCAACCATGTATGGATCTTCCTTTTCGATATCAAGTCCGCTGTCATCAATTGCCTGCTTTGCAGCAGCTACAGCGTACTGTGAGAATGGCTCCATTCTCTTTGCAGCCTTTCTGTCCATAAAATCCTGTGGGTTAAAGTCCTTAAGCTCTGCTGCAATGTGACATTTATAATCTGTTGTGTCAAATTTTGTGATGTGGTCAAATCCGATTTTTCCGGCCTTTACCGATGTCCAGAAATCGTCCACATTATTTCCGATTGGTGTTACTGCTCCAAGTCCTGTTACAACTACTCTTCTACTCATATTGCCATTCCTCCGTCAACAGACAGCACCTGGCCTGTGATGTAGCCTGCTGCATCTGATGCTAAAAATAATACTGCGTTTGCGATATCCTTTGTGTTTCCCGGTCTGCCAAGCGGAATCTGTGATAAAAGATTCTCCTTTGCCGCATCGGCAAGCACATCTGTCATCTCTGTCTCTACAAAGCCCGGTGCCACTGCGTTTGCTGTGATTCCCCGGCTGGCAAGCTCTCTGGCTACAGCCTTTGTGAGTCCTATAACTCCTGCCTTGCTGGCACTGTAGTTGGCCTGTCCTGCATTTCCGAGTATTCCGGAAACTGATGAAATATTGATAATTCTTCCTGATTTCTGCTTCAGGAAATAGCGTGACATATGACGGATTGTGTTGAACGCACCCTTAAGGTTTGTGTCGAGCACTGCGTCATAGTCTGCCTCGCTCATCTTCATGATGAGACCGTCTCTTGTGATTCCTGCGTTGTTTACGAGGATATCTATGTGCTTGTACTCCTTGATGAGCGCTGTTATCATATTCTGGCACTCGTCAAAATCAGATACATTGCACTGATAAGAAACTGCATCACCGCCTGCTGCCTTTATCTCTGCAACAACGGCATCTGCCTTTTCCTTTGAACCGTTATAATTTACTATTACAAAGGCGTGTGCTGCGGCAAGTGTAAGAGCTATCTGTCTTCCAATTCCGCGGCTTGCGCCTGTAACCAGGGCATTTTTACCTGTTAACATACTTTTCAAAATCCTCCAGTTTGTCTATGTTTACGACTTTTACGTCTCTATTTATCTTTCTCATAAATCCGCTGAGTGAGCGTCCCGGTCCGATTTCCACGAACTCATCTGCACCGTCTGCGATAAAGCGCTCGATGGTCTGCTGCCAGCGTACTGACGATGAAACCTGCTTTGTCAGATAATCCTTGACATCTGCCGGTGACTTCACATAGTCTGCTGTGACATTTGTGATATATGGCACCTTGATATCGTGGATTTCTACACTCTCAAGTGCATCTGCGAGCTTTTCGCCTGCACCCTTAAGCATTGCTGAGTGGAAAGGTCCGCTGACCTTGAGCGGTACGCATCTCTTGGCGCCTGCCTCGCTGCATGCTGCTGCGGCGGCATCTACTGCTGCCTTTTCTCCTGTGATAACAATCTGTCCCGGGCAGTTATAGTTGGCTACCGATACCACTGAATTTGTCTCATCTGCTGTCTTTTTGCAGATATCCTCAATGACCTGCGGATCAAGTCCTAAAACCGCTGTCATGGCTCCACCTGTAGGAACTGCCTCCTGCATGTAGATTCCTCTTTTTCTGACAACTGCAAATGCATCTGCCATAGTCATGGCTCCTGATGCGATGAGAGCACCATATTCCCCAAGGCTTAATCCAGCTGTGACATCAGGTGTGATACCTTTGTCAATGATTGCCTGATATATAGCTGCCTCAACTGCAAGCATACATATCTGTGTGTACTCTGTAATATTCAGCTTGTCATTTTCCTCAAAGCATAATGCCGGAATATCCAAGCCTGTCTGTTCACTGGCAAGGTCGATTACTGCCTTTGCATTTGGCATTGTATCGTAAAACTCCTTACCCATTCCTATGTACTGTGAGCCCTGTCCGGGAAACATAAATACTCTCTTACCCATTTTCGGTTTCTCCTTATTTCTGACAGGATACCGTAAGCCACGCTTTGCAGGCGGCCCGGTATCCTTAAATTTGCATGTAAAAGTGAATACTGTCTATTTGTTCAGTCCCACTACATCCTCAATGATTTCTTTGCAGGTTTCCTCTTTCTTTACGAGGCCTGCGCTCTGACCTGCCATGACGCTGCCATATACGGTATCTCCGTCTACAACGGCTTTTCTGAGTGCGCCAAGTGTCATTTTTTCGAGCTCTTCAAATGGAGCTCCTTCCTTTTCCAGCTTGAGATATTGTCTGGTCATCTTGTTTCTGAGCACTCTGATTGGATGGCCTGTGCTCATTCCTGTAACCTCGGAATCTATATCCTTGGCCTTAATGACCTTCTGCTTATAGTTTTCATGTACTATCGATTCTTTTGCGGTGACAAAGCGTGTACCCATCTGGACTGCCTCCGCACCGAGTGCAAATGCTGCATTGAAGCCTCTGTTGTCTGCAATTCCGCCTGCTGCGATAACAGGGATGCTCACTGCATCAACAACCTGTGGCACAAGTGTCATGGTAGTCTGTGCTCCGATATGTCCGCCTGACTCCATTCCCTCGGCGATTACTGCACTTGCCCCGCCTCTCTCCATGAGCTTTGCGAGTGCTACGCTTGCAACTACAGGGATTACGATGACGCCTGCTTCTTTCCACATGTCCATGTACTTTGCAGGGTTTCCTGCGCCGGTGGTGACTACCTTTACCTTTTCCTCGGCGATGATTTTTGCTATCTCATCGGCCTCCGGATTCATAAGCATGAGGTTGACTCCGAACGGCTTATCTGTCTCCTTCTTTGCAGCGACTATCTGCTCCTTTACCCATGAAGCCGGGGCTCCGCCTGCTCCGATGATGCCAAGTCCGCCTGCATTGGACACAGCGCTGGCAAGCTCATGGGTTGCTACCCATGCCATGCCACCCTGAATGACCGGATATTTGATTCCAAGAAGCTTTGTTATTCTTGTCTCCATGTCTTTTAAGCCTCTACACCTTTGTTCTTAAGATACTCAATGATGTCGTTTACTGTTGCGATTTTCTCTAAATCCTCTGAAGGGATTTCTACTCCGTACTCCTCCTCGAGTGCCATTACAAGCTCGAAAAGATCTAATGAATCTGCCTCAAGATCCTCCTTGAAGTTTGACTCTAATTTGATATCATCCTCGTCGATTCCTAACTGATCTGCTACGATTTCCTTGATTTTCTCCAACATATTTCTGTTCTCCTTTTTCTGTGTTTATTTTCGGTTTTGTGTGCTGGTATATTTGCACTAGTTTGCATGTCAAATATTTTCATTATCAAATCATTTGACAGTGAAAGTATATCACATTTTAAATAGTTGTCAAGTCAAAGTATTTTTATTTTTCATTTTTTATATGGTACGGGAGCAGGTGGGCAGAAAATTACCCATCCAAAACGTCTCCTACCAGCAGCCAAGAGGCTGTAAGAATTGTAAGTCAGGTTTTCTATGCCTGACGCAGCCGGCTTTTACGCGCCGTCCTTAGCGCGGCAACGCCTCGCCCGTGCTTCCATGCACGTGCGCTGCTGTGTACCTATTACAATTCCAACAGCCTCTAAGCAGCTTCGTACAAACTCATTGGATGGGCAATTTTCTGCCCGCCTGCTCCCTTACACTGTGACAATAATATACACTAAAAAACAGACTGTAATTATGAGTGGTCAGCTCAATTTTACAGTCTGCTCTATATTAATCTCTCAAACACCCAACCGGCACAACCCGAACTCCTGACTCCGTGGTATATGCCATGGTTGCATTTGCGCAAATCACAATCAGTGCCGATGGTTCTTTATATACATCACGTGGATGTTTTTCTTTTTCCAATGCTTTCTCATTATATTTTAAGATAATATCCTTGAATCGCAGCAAGGATTTTTCCGCTTCCGGAATCTTGTTCACTCCTGTTTTTATTTCAATAAGCGCATAACGGCCGTCCTCCAACTGATAGACTGCATCTGCTTCTACGCCCATATCATCTGTATAATGCATCACTCTGGCATTGTGCTTTTCAGCAAATACAAGTAAATCTCTAAGCACCATATTTTCAAATACATGCCCAAATAGATCCAAATCGTTGATAAAATAGTCCAGATTAACACCAAGCGCAGCCAATCCTATAGAGGGATCAACAAATATATGCTTTTTGGCAGCTCTGATAGCTGTTTTCGAACGCAAATGCGGTGTCCAGGCATCTATATCCTTTACAACATATAATAGCTCCAGAGCATCTATATATGAAGAAAGCGTTACATCTGTAACATTCTGTGTGGCTTTTACATCTGAAAATATATTCTTGCGTTTTGCTGTAGTAGCCATATTTCTGGCATACGACCAAAGCAGTGTCCTTGCCCATTCCGGATTTCTGTTTACTCCATCAATCGCTGATATGTCCTTCTGATAAATCTGCCTATAATAATCCTTAGCTATTTCAAGCTTTGCACTGTCCTTTGAAAGTGCCATGCATCTCGGCCATCCACCTCTACAGACCGCAAAAAACAAATCCTCAAGCTTTATATCTGTGGTAAGTCCATCAATATCATATGCTTCATCTTCTAATAATTTAAACAACGATATGCTTCCGTTTGATTCTCCTGTCTCAAACAAAGTCATAGGGTACATCGTAACCTCTGTTATTCGTCCTGTACCTGTATGGGGTGTATTAATCTTCTTACTTGATGAGCCTGTCAGATAAAACTCTCCTACACTCTCCGGATTGTCATCGCACGCTTTTCTTATTGTTCCCCATATCTTTGGGGCATCCTGCCACTCGTCAAACAGTATTGGCTTAGGATTCTTTAAAAAGAGCTTAGGTGCAGTTTCTGCTACTGCAATATACCCCTCTCTCTTGTCTTCATCCTGAAATTCAATAACAGTTTTACATCGTTCTCTTGCTGTTCTTGTCTTTCCACATCCTTTTGGTCCTGTGATGCTCACTGCATTAAATGCCTCTGTTTTTCTATCTATCACATCATCAACAATTCTGCTTATATATTCCATAAATATCTGCTCCCTTCATGGTTATTATACCATTTAATTCACAGATTATACAAGGTTATTTTATGTTTTTCGAGTGTTTTGTTTTGTATTTTTCTAATGTTTTATTTTATATTTTTCGAGTGTTTTATTTTACTTTTTTCGAATACTAAAAAGAGCAGGACAAGTATTTCTACCTATTCTGCTCTTTTTTACATATTTTAATTATTTAAATATAGATTATCTACCGGCTGTTCGCCATCTGCTTCACATAGTCGAGCGCCTTCTTAACCGGTGGGATTGATATCACTATGATTGTGATAATTTCCTCTACTGCAAGGTATGAGCCGTTGTAGGTCACTGAATATATGAGCGCATCTATCGTCTTGTTTCCTATCGTGACAGATGCGTATGCTGCAAAGAACACAACTCCCGACAGCACTGCAAAGAAAAATCTACTGGGCTGCTTCGCCTCCGGTGGTACCACCGGTAGCTCCACCTGTGCCTCCGGTTGAACCGCTGCCTCCGGCTCCACCTGCACCTCCGGTTGAACCACTGCCTCCAGCTCCACCTGCACCTCCGGTTGAACCACTGTCTCCGGCTCCACCTGTGTCTCCGGCTGAACCACTGTCTCCAGCTCCACCTGTGCCTCCGGCTGAACCACTGTCTCCGGCTCCACCTGATGGATTTTCTGATGGTGTAGTAGGTGTTTTTTCATGATTTCCACCAGCAGCATCTGTCTTATTCGTGTCTGTTGTTGTCTTATCCGGTGTGGTGGTTCCTGCATCAGGTGTGGTCACAATCTGATCTGTAGGATTATTCTGCGTCTGGTCATCGGCAGGTGTATCCTGGCTGTCCTGATAATCATCCGATATTTGGGCATATGGCAGGAAATCTATTGGTGTAAGGTCAGCATGTATCTGATCCATGTAGTTCTTCCATATTTCTGCCGGGTAAGAGCTTCCTGTCAGTTTTTTGACTGTCTCAGGCATATCGCAGCCTACCCATACACATGTGGTGTAGTATCTGGTAAAGCCACAGAACCAGCCATCCTTCTTATCGTTTGTGGTTCCGGTTTTGCCGGCGCAAGGCATGCCATTGTCCAGATTAGCGCTACGTCCGGTTCCTGATTTCATAACATCTGTCATGACATCTGTCATCATACGTGATGCTGTCTCTGTATATATGACGGTATCCTTCTGCGATGATGTATATATGATATTGTTGTCAGAATCTACAATCGACTTAATACATGTCGGATTCCTGTACATTCCATCGTTCTCAAGTGTTGAATATGCAGATGCCATCTCCAGTGTGGATACACCTGTTGTAAAACCTCCAAGTGCTGTTGCTGTGACATAGTCATCCTTTACAATATTGGTAAAATTCATATCCTTGAGATACTGTAAGCCTACCTTTGGCGTAAGCTCATCATATAGCTGCCATGCTACAGTATTCAGTGACTTTTGAACGGCAAACCTGATAGTCACATCACCGTAATATGAATCACCCGAGTTAGACGGTCCTCCATCAAACTTGTGGTCATTTACGATGGTATCCGGTGTCTTACCACGCTCAAATGATGGTGTATACACAATGAGCGGCTTGATTGAGCTTCCCGGCTGACGATGGCTTTGGAAAGCACGGTTTAGCGTATGACTGACCGCATCCTGGCTTCGTCCACCAACTATTGCAACCACCTCGCCTGTGTCGTTGTCTATACAGGTTGCAGCACTCTGCAGCTTAAATGTGCCATCATCGGTCGTGTCTGTAAAGTCCAAAAGCGTAAGGTCAATTGAATCCTGAAGCTGCTGCTGCATAGTCAGATCAATTGATGTATAAATCTTGTAACCGTCTGAGTAGAGCTTTTTCTGACAATATGAATACATCTCATCATATGAAGCATCATACTCCTTTTCTTCATCGTCTGAGTCAAAGTAATACTTGAACTTGAAGCCCTCATTCTCCATGAGCGCCCTCGTAGCGCAGTAATATGCATAGGTATCCACATAATTGTACTTGACCGTGTCATCCTTCTCAGGCATATTGAGGGTTATCTCCTCGTTTATAGCGGCCTCATATTCCTGCTGTGTGATTTTGCCATCTTCCCTTAGATTTTTCAATATGAGATTGCGACGTGTCAATGTATGATCCTTGTTGTTTATCGGGTCATAGTATGTCGGGCTGTTCGGAATCGCACACAAAAAGGCAGTCTGCGACAAATCAAGATCCGAAAGCTCACAGTTAAAATAGCCATGGCACGCTGCCTGAATACCATAATATCCGTTCATGAAATAGACATTATTCAGGTAGAACTCCATAATATCGTTCTTTGAATATTTCCTTTCAAGCTCCATCGCTATGAACATTTCCTTGACTTTTCGCTGCCAGTTCTTGTTCGTATCCAGATAAATATTTCGGGCGAGCTGCATCGTGATGGTACTGCCACCCTGGGTAATTCTCTTATTCTTTATGATGGACTTTGCGGCACGCACTATTGCCTTTAGGTCCACACCATTGTGCTTGTAGAACTTCTTGTCCTCGATACTGACCATGCAGTTTACGAAGTTCTGCGGTATATCCTCATACTTCACATAGTCAGCCTTTTTGGTAGTGGCCGTCTCTGATATCTCATCACCGTTTGTATCGTAGAGTGTACTCGTGCGCGCCGGTAAAAATGTGTTTTTGTCAGATTTCTGCACGAGCTCTACTGCCTCTGAGTGAAGCTTCGCCACCTTGTCTGCATAGCCTCCAAAGTAATAAAAGCATAATCCACCAAGTATCAGTACCATCAGAAAAATCTGAAGCTTTATGAAAAACCAGAAAACGCGATGCTGCTTTTTCTTCTTTTTCTTTTTCTGTTTTGCCATTTCTAAACGTTACCTCCAAACTATCGGTATACCATTGTATATCGGCATACTTTATAGATAATTGACAACTATATCCAATATGTACTGTCTATTATACTACAATGCCTCTACATCAGATAATTAATAATTGCTTAATTTTCTATTATACCTTTATAGCACAAAAGGAAGCTAATTGCTCCCTTTATCAAGCTATTTTACATCTTTATTACTGTTGTAGTCAAGTAAATAGTTTTTTACAATGCATTTTGCTATCTCTAGCCAAGCTGGTCAGCCAGAAATTCTGCTGCTGCACCCGCCAGCTTTTCGGCAATCTCAGACTTATCGGCTTTTTCATCGTAAACACACAGTATAACGGCTCCCGCGCTATCACCATCATGCACTATTACTGCTATTGCCTGCGCTTCACAGTCAACTTTATCGTCCTTTACCACAGGTATCAGGGTATCGTCTTTTTTACTGTACAATGCACTTTTTCTCTTATCCATAATATTCTCGAGCTCTTTTGACAAAGCCTTGCCTATATAATTTTTGTGGTTTTTGCCGGCTGCCGCTATTATCTCATCCCTATCCGCCACACATACCATGGCTCCTGTTACCTTTGACAGGCTCTGGGCATATGCCTGTGATATATTCTTCAGGCTTCCCACCTGCGAATACTTCTTTAGCACTATCGTCTCGTCCGCATCCATATATATTTCCAGTGGGCTTCCCTCTTTTATATGCAGCATCCTGCGAAGCTCCTTTGGTATAACTATTCTGCCGAGGGAATCTACTCTTCTGGTCAATCCTGTGATTTTCACTTTATTGTCCTCCGGTTACTTTTTTGCATTTGCATTCATGCTTTGGAGGTAGTATATGGGAATTTGAATAAAATATACATTCGATATGCACTGATACAGTGCTCTTTCATAATAGCTTTTATAATGTCACGGTATGTTTTGAATTTGATAAGGTATCTATATCCGTCAGCTCACGCTCATCTGCGATATCCACATATACACAGTCATACTTCTTTGCCACACTTCTGCCACCCTTATCACCCTCCAGTGATAAAAGCTGCGGGATAAGCGATGAATGAAATACACACGGATTACCTACGGTATCTCCACAGCGAAGTGAAAAAACTGATTTCATATTTCCTTTATTTTCAAGCACTTTATCTATTAATTTAATCACGCTTTGACTTTTTAAATATGGCTGGTCAGCTACTGCAAACATGTAGTAGTCCTGCATACCAGTCTTTTTCTGCTCCTGCACCGCCATAATTCCTGCTTTTATGGTGTAGGATATGCCTTTTTCGCTGTCCGGACTTAAGACTGCATGGCAATCCGGGATACATGCGCAGTAGTCCAGTATTTCCCGATAACGTGTAACAACGGTTATATCTATGACCGGGTTATTCGATTCTGCATTTTTTAATTTATTATATCTATCCTTAATTTCTATCAAGTGGTCAAGCAGATGCCTGTACATAGGTTTTCCATCCAGCTCATAAAACAGCTTGTTACTTCCAAAACGGCGGCTGTTTCCAGCCGCCATGTATATGATATGAATCATTTCACTCTTAGGTCCTTTTCGTGCCAGTCAGGGTCTGCCATTCCCATAAGTATTTTCTCTGGGGTAAACGGAACTGTCCTGTGCCATACGCCTGTTGCGCGATAAATGGCATGTGCCAGCGCAGGAGCCGGTGTATTGATAACTATCTCGCCGATTGACTTGACTCCAAATGGGCCTGAAGGCTCATAGCTTGTCTCAAATTCGACGTTGATATGTCCCACATCCTGTCGTGTCGGTATCTTGTACTGCATGAAATCATTTTCTGCGATTTTACCACCGGCATTGTAGGTGACATTCTCATAAAGTGCCATGCCGATTCCCTGACCTATGCCACCCTCTGTCTGTACACGCGCAAGGTTTGGATTGACCGGGATTCCACAGTCCACGACAGCCTGATAATCAAGTATTTTAACTGCTCCTGTCTCCTTATCAAGCTCTATCTCGACCATGCCTACCATGTATGGTGGCGGTGAAACAGGTGATGAATATGTGGCGGTGACATCTACAGGTATCGTGTTGTTGACCTGTGCTTTTGTTGCTATATCGGAAAGACTTACGGAAACTGCCCCATTGTCTGCACCGTCCGGATTTATGATATACACCTCTTTACCGTCGAAATCCACCTCTGATGCAGCACAGCCCAGCAGCTGTGCGCCGATTTTCTTTATATTTTCACGAAGCTCAAGTGCTGCATTCTGTGTGGCCATTCCTGTGATGTAGGTGGTTGATGAGGCATATGAACCCGAGTCATAAGGAGAAGCATCTGTATCCGCTCCAAACACTGTTATATCATCCGGCTCGCAGTCAAGTACCTCAGCCGCCATCTGCGCAAGTATTGTATCACAGCCTGTTCCCATGTCTGCCGCACCTATCATCATATTGTAGGTGCCACAGTCTGAAAGCTTTAAGGTACACGAGCCGACATCTACATTGGATATGCAGGAGCCCTGCATTGCAAGCGCCATGCCTGCCGCACGAACCTTGCCATTTCCCATATCGCGGACAGGATACTTTTCTGCCCAGTGGAAATTGTCCGCGCAGTGCATTATACATCTGTCAAGTGCACATGCATTTGCTGTCTCGCCAAAATATGCCGGCATAAACATGCCCTCGCGTACAATATTTTTCAAACGAAGTTCAACCGGGTCTATATGCAGCTTTTCTGCGAGCTCATTGACGGTTGATTCAAGTGCAAATATGCCCTGTGTGGCTCCATAGCCTCTGTATGCTCCTGCCGCCTGCACGTTTGTATACACAACATCGCACGAAAATCTTGTTGCCTCGCAGCCTCCTGTATAAAGTGGAAGCGATTTATGACCGGAAAGTCCTACTGTTGTAGTGCTATGCTCTCCGTATGCTCCACCATTTGACAGCGTAT
>OGLJ01001744.1_pt1 | contig 16353 bp, 13 predicted proteins | sample 1572801 | NCBI WGS metagenome assembly OGLJ01 (sample SAMEA2581877, study PRJEB24529) | metagenome | biome: Human gut stool | place: China | collected 2011
CCGTGGCGATGCTCTCAAGGCGTCGGCGGTACTGCCAACAATGTGGTACAGGAAGCGGGAGCTGTTTCCAGCAGCCGGGCCGGTGGTTCGCCCTCGTATGTCCGGGAAGTAGTGTCGAATAGGATGTACAATTTGATTTCAGATTATGGCGGTCACTTGTTTTCCACAAGTGGCCGCTATGCTTGTGGAATCAAATATGATACACATGAAGGAGGAAAATCTATGGAAATGAATTCTGTTATGGCTACGGAAATTGTAGCCGCAGAAGTGGAGCACATTGTGCTGCCGCAAATCGTCAGCATTAAGCAAGCCAGCCGAATGTTGGGGCTGCCGCCGTATTACCTGCGGCGGCTTTGCAAAGAGGTTCCCGGCGTGGCATTTCAGTCCGGCATCAAGTGGTACATCAACTTGGGGAAACTAGTTGATTACTACAACAATTCGGGCAGAAATGCCGCTGGGTAAGAGCACAAAAGGGCCGCAATGTCAAGGGTGTCGTGCGTTCCGGCGACAGCCTACAGCTTTTATAAAGGTTGCTGTATAGTTTGGCTTGTAAGAACAAGCCAAGGAGGAATTGAAAATGGCATCTATCGAACTGCGCACACCCAAGAACAAACCCGCTTACTACAAAATCACCGCAAACATCACTCTCAATGGCCGTACCATACGCAAATTTTCCCGCTTTGAGTTTGACCCCAAGACGCTGAAAACCGCAAAGCAGCGCGTAGCGGCAGCCACGGCAGCAGCATTTGAATTTGAAGCAAAAGCACAGGAAGAAGCCGAGCGCAGCCTCAGCGGTGCCAATAAGCCATTCCAAGAAGTAGCCGAGGAATACATTGCTTCGGCAAAAGCCAAGCTGGAGCCTGCAGCGCTGCTGCGCGGCAACTATGACTCAGATAAAAACAAGGCAAATACAACGCTCAACAAAGTTGGCTATCTGAAGAAAATCGTAAGCGTAGCGCCATGGTTTGCCAAAAAGTCCGTGTCCGAAATCACAAGAGAGGACTGCGCAAGAGTTATTGAGGAAATTAAAGAAAAAGGCTGTTTGCGCAGTGAATATGCTTTTATCCTGCCGGAGTATGCCACAATGAAAAACAAATCCTTTACTAAAATGGTAGTTGGCTATGACATTTCTGCTTATACCGCCATGAAGTGCTTCAGCGGCGCGGCAGTCACGCGAAAAACGGCAGAAGTGGTTTCAAATATCCTCGGTGTTTCTGTACGCGATGCGTTCCGTTTTGAGCGCGACGAGAGACCCCTGTCTAAAAAGACAATTCGGGAATATGTGCTCTTCGCCAATCAAGTGCTGCACTTTGCAAATGAGCGCTATCACTCGGTGCAAGCCGAATTCAAGATGCCGGCGAAAGGAGCACGCCCCAGATTTGTAGACTGCATACATGAGGATGAAGTATGCAAACTCATGTCAGAAATTGATAAGTGCTCTATGCCGGAGCAAGCCATTGTATTATCCCTGCTGAATACGGGTGTGCGTCGTGCTGAATTGGCCGGCCTGACATGGAGTGATTTCGATTTCAAAGAATGTACCGTTCATGTCAACAAAAGCCTTTTAGTTTTTAGGGACTTCGGCTATCAACACACAGCCACAAAAGAAAGCAACGACCGTTATATTGATGTAGCCCCAGAGTACATGGAATTTATGCAGCAATACAAAGAGTGGTGGTACACAAAAAAGAGGTTGATGGGGGCCAGTTGGCAGCGAGACATGGTAAAAAACAAAGAGAGCAAGCGTGAATCACTGATGCGACTGGCCGGAGAAGAATTTGTCATCATTGACGATTTCGGTTGGCCTCGCAACCCGGATGGTTACAATGCGCTGGTAAAGCGTGTAGCAAAGAAAGCCGGTCTCAAGGATATTCACCCACACATGTTTCGCCATACCTTTGTCAGCCTGCTCATGTCGAATCCTGACATCGGTGTTGCAACGGTTGCCGCTGAAGCAGGTCACGCCCAGCCGAGCACGACTTTAATGATCTACACCCAGCAATACAAAAAACGCCGGGAGTCGATACGCAATCAGTTGAGCCGTGAATTGTACGGAAAATAAAGAATCGCAGCTATGCCATTTTGCAACAAAATAGCGTAGCTGCGTTCTTTTTTTGGTGGGCCGTGAGGGATTCGAACCCCCACTCAAGCGGTTATGAGAATCACGAAAATCTTAAAATCCCATTTTTCTTGTGCAACAGTGACAAATGGCATCGGCGCACGAGCAAGAGGCATTAGTTATTATGACGAAGTTTTTAGTCTGATTTCGTAGTGAAAATCAGACTAAATCGCCAGGTTCGTCGCCAGAAAAAAAGCTGGCGACGAAAATCGCCAAAAAAGACTCATTTGGTGCGATTTTGGCGATGAAAAAAGCTACTGTGGATTCGAGGCTTTTATGCCCCACCGTTTTTCTCATTATAAATCGTTCATTTTAGAATGTCAATATCGCCAACAAGGGGGAAGTGTACCATTTTAGTAGAATACCGACCCAGTGTTCCTCTCCCCCACACCCCCTCTCCAGCTGGCTGAAGAAACAGCCAACTGAAAAAGAGAATATCGGCTCTTATAAGCATCTTACCTGTCCACAGGCAAGGTGCTTTTTTAATTTCAAAAATCGGAGGTCATCATGGGCAAATATCAAAAAAATATTGAGGCTGCACGGCGCATCAGCGTCATGCAGTACCTTGAAACCTACCATCCCGGCGAGCTTGTCCGCAAAACAGACAAGGAGTATTGCACCAAGACGCACAGCAGCCTTGTTATCACGCCCGCAAATGGGCTGTTTCACTGGTTTTCGCAGAGCAAGGGTGGCAACAATGCACTCGACTATCTGGTAAAGGTTGAGGGCATGGACTTTGTCTCGGCGGTACGGTTGTTGAGTGCAATGGCTCCCGCGCCTGTTTCTATTCAGACGGCTAAGGCTTCTTCTCCCCAGCAGCACACGACCCGCCCGTTTGAGTTACCCACCGCAGATCGAAACACCGAAGCTGCAACGGCCTATCTGATGCACCGTGGCATCAGCCCGAAAGTGCTGCGCTACTGTGTGGGTAGTGGAATCCTATACCAAACTACGCGCGGCAACTACCGCAACTGCGTTTTTGTGGGCAAAGATAAAAACGGCGTACCGCGCTCTGCTTTTCAGCGCGGCTGTCAAGGCAGCTTTCGCGGAGATGTCGCGGGCAGCCAAAAACAGTATGGCTTTCTGATTCCCGCCGAATCAGAAAACTGCGATACCGTGGAAATCTACGAAGCCCCCATTGATGCCATGTCCGGCGCAACGCTGCGGCAGTACAAACACGATTCCCCGTGGCGCAGTGTCCACTACTTGGCGCTGGGTGGGTTGAACCATCAGCCGATTGACTACTTTTTGCAGCAGCATCCCGAAGTAAAGCGCGTGGCACTTTGCTTTGACCGTGATGAACCCGGCAGGAACTTTACAAAAATTGTGGCAAAAAGGCTGACAGAACGGGGATATATCGTGCAGGACACACCTCCGGCCATCGGCAAGGACTATAACGACTATCTGCTGGCGGCTCGTAGACTTATCAGCATGGAACGGTAAAGGAGCGGAATATGAAAACTATTGCAGTTGCAAACCAAAAAGGCGGCGTAGGTAAAACGACCACCACCGTAAATCTTGGCACAGCACTTGCGGCGATGGGCTACAAGGTGCTGTTGGTGGACGCCGACCCGCAGGGCGATTTGAGCAGCTATCTCGGCTATGAGGGCACCGAAAACGGCGCAACAATCAGTGACCTAATGGAATCTGTTATCAAGGACGAAAAGCCGCCAGAAGTGGTAATTCACCATGAAGAAAAGGTGGATTTCATTCCTTCCGACATTGGGCTGTCCGATATGGAAGTGAGCCTTGTAAATGTTATGGCGCACGAAAAAATCATGGAACAGGCATTGGAGCCGTTTAAGGATAAATATGACTACTGCTTGATCGACTGTATGCCCTCGCTGGGCATCATCACCGTGGCATCGCTTGTTGCGGCGGATCGAGTGCTGATTCCTGTGCAGGCACAGCATTTCGCCCTCAAAGGTCTGGTGTCCCTGTTCAAATCCGTCAACCAAGTAAAGCGCCGTATCAATCCCCGGCTGGATATTGACGGCATTGTGCTGACGATGGTAGATAAGCGTACAAATTTGTCCAAGGATGTATGTGCTGCCCTGCGCAGCGCCTACGGTCACGCGCTGAAAATTTACCACGCAGAAATCCCAGTCAGTACGCGCACAGCAGAAAGCGCTGCCAGTACACATAGCGTGCTGACCTACGATGCCAACGGCCCGGCCAGTTTGGCATACAAAGCGCTTGCCAAGGAGGTGACGGAGAATGAGAGAGTACGGCAGCAACATCAATCTGCCCTCACTCGATAATCTGTTTTCGAGTGAGCAGGAGCGGCAGGACGCAAAATTAGAGAAAATCCAAATTTTGCCGCTGACGGAACTACATCCCTTTCGAAATCACCCTTTTCAAGTCCGTGACGATGACGAGATGGACAAAATGGTGGACAGTGTCAAGGAATACGGTGTCATGACCCCGGCCATTGTCCGCCCCCGGAAAGATGGTGGGTATGAAATTGTAGCGGGCCACCGCCGCTGTCATGCCAGCCAGCGGGCGGGCGTGGAGACTATGCCCTGCATCGTGCGGGATATGGACGATGATACTGCTATTATTCTGATGGTGGATAGCAACTGCCAGCGAGAGCATATTTTGCCGAGCGAAAAGGCGAAAGCGTATGAAATGAAATTGGCTGCTATTAAAAGGCAAGGGCAACGCCGTGATTTAACTTCTGGACAAGTTGTCCAGAAGTTGTCAGTGCAAGAAGTTGCAGATGGAAGTGGCGAGGGCTACAAAACAGTCCAGCGCTTTATCCGTCTGAACAAACTCACCCCCGAACTTATGAAAATGGTGGATGATGGCAAGCTAAAAACCACTCCCGCCGTAGAACTTAGCTACCTTACCCCAGAAGAACAAGAGGACTTCTTCTCTTATATGGAATCCGAGGGCTGTACCCCGTCACTGTCTCAGGCGCAGAAACTTAAAGAGGCCAGCAAGGAAAGCGTACTGACACCAGAAAAAATCCAGCATATTATGGCCGCCAAGCCGCCAAGTGTAAAGCCGCGTGACCCGCAGCTTATGATTCCAGTTGCTAAAGTTGAGCGCTATTTTCCCAAAGGATTTACGAGCGACCAGATGCAGCAGGTTATCGTAAAACTGCTGGAAAACTATGCCCGCGCCCATCAACACGGCAGCAGATGAGGGGGACACCGATGACGAGATTATTAGTTGTTGAACCCAGCTACTGCCCTTATCAAGCGGGTTTTTCCAGTGCGGCGACTGCGGTTTCCGAGGTAATCGAGGGTGAAAGCCAAATTCTAAAACCGTTTGGCACACCTCGCATCGGGCTGATATGCAGCAAAGCCCAAAGCCGACTGAAATATAACAGACAGGTCAATGACGAGGGAATTACCGTGCGCGGGCGATTTCTCATCTGCGGGCTAAATGGTGATAAAGTCGTGGGCTTATCCAAAGACCAAGCAGACCGATACAGCCGTCTACTTTTTCTACCGCAAGTCGAAGATATGGCAAGCGGTGAACTGCCCGCCGCAAAGGTACGCCCGCAGGATGAACGCTACGGGAACAAACTATCTTTTTGGGAAAGGTTGGAAAGATAATGGAAGAAAAGACAGATAAAGTAGTCGGCTACATCGAATATCTCGGTGCAGGCGGGATGATCGGTGAAATCGTTCCTTACACAAGCGTGGAAAAATTCAAGGATGAAATTCTGGATTCCTTGGATTGTGGGCGGCCAGTGACACCGGTTGTATTCTCAGATGAACTGGATGAGCCACTCCAATTTGATTCAGACACCTATTTTCCGTGGGGATTTCGCAGCGAAAAGCGAGTGCAAATCCCTTATGAAATCTATCAAACTAACAGGCGAGACCTTGTTTTTATGGAGTATTCTCCTGCGAGGCTCGCTGCCGGAGCAAAGGACTACGAACTCGTGTACAAGGGGCAGATGGAGCGTTGGGAAACGCTGGACAGCATTTATTCACGGCATAATCGGGATGACCGTCCAAACGCCAAAAGTATGCGTTCCGTCTCTGTCAGCGATATTATTGTGACACACAAAGATAACGAGACACACGCTTTTTATGTTCAGCCGATTGGGTATAAGCAGGTAGATAACTTGTTGCCGGAACTTGAAAATGCCACACTGTCAAAAGCAGAACAGCACGAGCGATAAGGAGCAGCCTATGGCTAAATACGAAAATATCCGTGCGCTTGCCAAAAAGCAACTGCAAGCCGTCACGGAGAGCAGTGACCGTTGGAAAGCATTTTTGCGGACAGCGGCCATTGCTTATAATTATAGTTTCCCGAACCAGCTTTTGATTCACGAGCAAAGCCCCACCGCCACAGCCGTGGCCGACATAGCCTACTGGAATAATAATGCGGGCCGCTGGGTCAAGCGCGGCGCGCACGGTATCGCGGTATTTGACACTCGCGCCAATTCTTCCCGGCTGCGGTATCTGTTTGACATTTCCGATACCATCCCCCGTGCAGAGATTCCCGACGCGCTGCCGTGGGTCATTACAGACCAGAACTGGCGGCCTGTTTGGGATAAAATCGTAGCGGATAATCACGCTGACAGCATCCAGAGCGCCCTACTCATGCTCTCTACATCCTGCGTTGCCCAGCGCAGCGCCATGTTCACAACCGCACTGGGAAAAGCCATAGACGGCAGCAGCTTACAGTGGGCCAAGCCGGACGAACAGCGGCAGCTATTTATACAGCTTATCACCCAAAGCTGTCTGTATATGGCCGCGCTGCGGTGCGGCGTGGATACTGCGCGGCTGGACCTGTCTGCCCTTGAGTCCGTGAACCAGTTTGATACAAACCGCATCACTCTGTGTTTGGGCAGCGCTTGCCAACAGGCGGCACGGCCTCTCATGCAGCAGATCGGTAGCATCACGAGAGAAATCGACAGTGTTGCACGCGCCGAAAAAGTCCGCTATTATGGTGACAAACAGGAAGAAACCAATAACACCAAGGAGGTCAACAATGGAGTACATGATGGTGAACGGCTACCAAATCCCGGCGCTGACGCTGAACGAGCCGCCGATGCCGGAAATCGGCAAGTACGGCAGCCTGCGGCGGAATTTTCTGCGAGAGAACGCGCCGATGGTGTTCGACGAGATGCTGTTGGAGGGAACGCTGTACCCGCATCTGGCGGAGATGGACAACGCAGTACACCGGCAAATCGAGCAGACGATGCAGACGCTGATGCAGCAGAGCACCGCCCCGAACCGACAGACAGACCCGATGGGCTGGACGCAGTGGATGAACGCCTTGCAGAGCCAAGCCGAGGAACTGGCGATGCAGCAGATTTACAGCCTGTAATACAAGAACCCCAAGCGGAGAGCGATACCACGCCCTCCGCTTTTTCTGTACCCATTTCTGATTTGCCGCCGCTGAGCGATGAACTGATTCTAGGCTTACTGGCGAAAGAATCCTCCAGCCGTGCCGACAATGCGGCTATTCTGGAATATTTCAATGAGCATCCCGACCTTGCCGAGCGCAGCGCCTTTTGCAAGCACTGTTACAAGCAAATTTATACATATTTGTTCGTGGATGACAATACCGTGGGTTTTATCCGGCATGATATGTACCTTGAACTTTGGGAGGGCAACTATCTTACCAAAACAGCGCAGGTCAATCTGACATGGGATGCTGTTGCCGCAAAGATTGCCGACCTCATCGAGCAAGGGCGTCTGATGGTTCCCATCAAGGCTACACCCGTGCAGCAGCAGATGGAGCAGCTTACTCTTACTCCCGAAGATTCTGAAAAGGCAGGACTGCCGAGCCATGAGCAGCAAGCAAAAAATATCGACCTTGCGGCAGAAGTCAAAAAGTGGAACAAGCCCATCATTGACGCATCCGGCAAGTATATTACGGAGCAGGACATTACCGATGTGCTGTGCAGAGGCAGCGGGTTTGAAGATGGCAAATTCCGTATTCAGCAATATCTCTCTGCACAGGTACTTCCTATCGAGGAAGATCAAGCCCGCTGGCTGAAAAAGAAATACGGCATCGGCGGCGGCACATGGTTCTTCCGTGATGGTGGGCGCGGCTTTCTTAACCACATGGGCAAAAATCTTGAGATCACCCGACATACAGAGGACGGCGAGTATCGCCGCGTTTTGAAGTGGAAAGAGGTTGCCCAACGCCTGCGGCTTTTGGTTTACAACGACCAGTATCTGACCGATGCCGAAAAAGCCCCCTATCAGGCATGGGCAGCAGAACAGCAAGCCGCCCGCGCAGCGAACGATGCCGCACTCGCCCATGCAAAACACGCTATCGCGGATTTCTGCGAGAATGAGGGGCTAAACGAGCCGAATTTCTCCGACTTGACCCGCGTGGAGTTTGCTTACTCTACCACCGAGGACGATGAGCATGAGATCCAAGTGTATGCCAATCTTCTGCGGAACGAAATCCGCTATGAGGTTGACGGTAACATTGTCCATATCGACTACTTCCAAGATAACCACGAGCTTGCTGCGCAGGGCATTGAAAACAGCGCTTTCTCGGATTTTATCAATACCGCCGAAGCAGAGTTTGAAAAGCATCATCCGACTACAAGAAAAGTCGAAAAATCACCTGTAACTATCGGCAGTACGGTTTATCTGGAAGATGCCAGACCCTTTACCGTCGAGGAAATCGGCAGAGAAAACATTCATCTGCGGGATGAAAGTTTCCCGCTGGTAGGCCGTGCCGTCAGCCATGAAGAATTTGCGCGGCTGCTTGCGGCCAACCCCAAAAATGCAGCACTATCCGCCCCGGAAGTTCCAAGCCGCCAAGCGCAGCAGGAAGAAACTGCTGAACCCATCGTGGGTGAAATCGTTGAGGAACCCAGCCCCTTTGTGGCACAGGTTATGGCGGATGCAGAACGGCTTTCAGCAGAAGATGAACCTTACCACCGTGAACCCATTACCTATGAAGCCCCCTATCTGGACAACCTGCCGACAGCACCCCGCGAAAAGTTTGCAGCCAATATTGCCGCCATCCAAAAGCTGAAAGAAATTGAGCAGCGCGTAGCGAACGGTGGCAGTCCTGCTTTTGAGGATGAGCAGAAAATTTTAGCGCAGTACACGGGCTGGGGCGGGCTTTCGGATGCATTCGACCCGAACAAAAGTGCATGGTCGAACGAGTACAGCCAGCTGAAAGCAGCATTGTCTGAATCTGAGTATGAAGCTGCCCGCAGCAGCACCCTGACGGCGTTTTATACCCCCGCCACCGTTATCCACCCCATCTACCGTGCACTGGAGCGTTTCGGAGTAAAAGGCGGCAAAATCCTAGAACCCAGCATGGGCACAGGCGCATTTCTCGCACACGGACATTTTGGCAGCAGTAATGCCAAATTCTACGGCGTAGAATTGGACAGCATCACAGGCCGCATCTCCAAGCAGCTATATCAAAAGGCAAATATCCAAGTAACCGGCTATGAAAATGCGCTTCTCCCAGACAACTATTTTGACTGCGTTATGGGCAATGTACCTTTCGGCAATTTCCAAGTCAATGACCCGCAGTATAACCGGCTGCATTTTCCCATTCACGACTATTTCTTTGCCAAGAGCATCGACAAGCTGCGCACTGGCGGCATCATGGCGTTCATCACCTCCAGCGGCACATTGGACAAAAAGGATGACCGCGCCCGCAAGTACATTGCCGAGCGCTGCGACCTCATCGGTGCGGTGCGCTTGCCCAACAATGCGTTCAAGGGCAGCGGCACTAAAATTATGACGGATGTAATTTTTCTGCAAAAGCGCGATACGCTGCGCCAGCAGGACGAGCCTTGGCTGCACCTTGCAGAAGATGCCAACGGCATTACCATGAACCGCTACTTTGTGGAGCACCCTGAAATGATTTGCGGCAGAATGGAGATAGTCTCCGGTCCGTATGGCCCGGCTTCCACCTGCCAGCCAATAGACCCCGATGCGGTGGACCGTTTCGGAAAGCCGTTGCTGGAAACGCAAATCGACACTGCCATGCAGCACTTGACCGCCACGCTGACAAAAGCCGAAATTCCCATACAGGAGGAAAGCGGCGAGGACACCAAGTACATTGATGCCGATCCCTTTGTGCGTAATTTCAGCTACACGGTAAAGGACGATAAAATCTATTACCGCGAAGGCGCAGTCATGCGGGAATGTAATCCCAACGCAGCCTCTGCCGAGCGTATCCGCAAACTGGTGGAACTGCGCGATACCACCCGCGCTCTGATCGATGCGCAGTTGCAGGACTTGTCGGACGAGGAAATCCACCGTCTGCAAGCCCAGCTTAACCGCCAGTATGATGCCTTCCGCGCCAAGCACGGCCTAATCAACAGCCGCAGCGCGGAGTTGTCTTTCCGGGATGACAGCAGCTACTATTTGCTGTGTTCACTGGAAAATGTCGATGAAAAAGGAAACTTTATCAGCAAGTCGGATATGTTCACCAAAAGGACTATCCGATCTGCACAGATACCCGACCACGCCGACACGGCATCGGACGCTCTGGCACTGAGCATCGGGGAACGTGCCAAGGTCGATATGCCTTACATGATGCACCTTACCGGGAAAGATGAAGCAACGCTTGCCAAGGAACTGGCGGGCGTTATTTTTGTAGAGCCTTTCCGCAAACAGGAGGACGGTAGCCCTGTTTACCTTATGGCGGACGAGTATTTATCCGGCAATGTACGCGAAAAGCTGCGTATTGCTCATGTTGCAGCCGACCAAGACCCGGCATTCCGCATCAATGTAGAAGCGTTGGAACAGGTGCAGCCCAAGGACTTGACTGCGGGCGAGATAACGGTTCGGTTGGGTGTCACATGGATCGGGTCGGAAATCATCAAGCAGTTTGCCGATGAACTTTTTCAGTCAACCTACCGCGAACAGAAAATAGCTGTCCGTTACAATGAATACCTGAATAACTGGTATATTTCCAACAAGAGCCAGGGCAACGATAATATCCGCGTCACGAACACCTACGGCACAAAACGTATCAACGGCTATCATTTGTTGGAGAACGCACTCAACCTGCGGGCTACCAAAATTTACGATACAATCTATGACGAAAACGGCAAGGAGCAACATAAGCTCAATGGTCCTGCCACCGAAGAAGCACAGGCCAAGCAACGGATGATAGAAGATGCTTTTAAAGACTGGATTTTCAAGGACCGTGAGCGCCGGGAAAGCTTGGTGGCGCTGTACAATGAAAAGTTCAACTGCATCCGCCCCCGTGAGTACGACGGCAGCCACATCCAGTTTTTCGGCATGAACCCGGAAATCGCACTGCGGCCCCACCAGCGCAATGCCATTGCTCATATTTTGTACGGGCACAACACACTGCTGGCGCACGTTGTCGGTGCAGGCAAGACCTATGAGATGGTCGCCGCCGCGATGGAGAAAAAGCGATTGGGATTATGCAGCAAAACACTTGTCGCCGTGCCAAATCATCTGACAGGCCAATTTGCCAGTGAAGCGCTGAAGCTATACCCCAACGCAAACATTTTGGTGACAACGCAGCGCGATTTTGAAAAGTCAAACCGTAAACGGTTTTGCGCCAAAATCGCCACCGGCAACTATGACATTGTGGTAATCGGTCACAGCCAGTTTGAAAAGATTCCACTTTCCGATGCCAGAAAAGCCGAGTTTATCCGTAAGCAAATTGACGAACTGGAGATGCAGTTGGAGAGCATGGACAACAGCGACAGCCGTCTGACCGTCAAGCAGTTGGAAAGTAAGAAAAAGCAGTTGAAAACCAAGCTGTCAAATTTGCTGGACGCCCCGAAGCGGGATGATGTGGTGACTTTTGAGGAACTGGGCGCAGACTCCCTCATGGTCGATGAAGCACACAATTTCAAGAACCTCATGACCGTTACAAAGATGCACAACATCGCGGGTATCAGCACCACCGAGAGCCAAAAGGCCAGTGACCTGTTTATGAAGTGCCAGTACCTTGATGAAATCACCGGGGCACGCGGCGTAACGTTTGCCACAGGCACCCCCATTTCCAACAGTATGACCGAGCTGTATACCATGCAGCGCTATTTGCAGCAGTACACCTTGGAACGCAACGGCCTTGCAAACTTTGACAGTTGGGCGGCCACCTTTGGCGAAACCGTCACAGCCATCGAACTTGCGCCGGAGGGAACCGGCTACCGCACAAAAACACGCTTTGCTCGTTTTTTCAATCTGCCGGAACTTATGGCAATGTTCAAGGAATGCGCCGATATTCAAACAGCAGATATGCTGAAATTACCTGTCCCTGCCCTTGTGGGCGGCAAGCCGACCAACATCCAGCTAAAGCCCTCTGAAATACAAAAGCAGATGGTGACAGAATTGGGCGAACGAGCCGACAAAATCCGCAATAAAATGGTAAAGCCCTATGAGGACAATATGCTGAAAATCACCAACGACGGACGCAAATTGGCGCTGGATCAGCGCTTGATCGACCCCGACTTGCCCGACGATCCTGACAGCAAGGTCAATATCTGTGTGGGCAAAATTTTTGAGATATGGGCTTGTTTTCTGCGATTTGTCTACGCCCAAGGCGGGCGTTTTCAATGTCTACGATGACATGAAAGCAAAGCTGATCGAGCGCGGAATCCCCGAAACAGAAATTGCCTTCATCCATGAAGCGAACACCGATGCCCGCAAGACGGAACTTTTCGGAAAAGTTCGCAGCGGTGCAGTGCGTGTGCTGATGGGCAGCACGGCCAAAATGGGAGCCGGAACCAATGTCCAAAAGCGGTTGATTGCGTTGCACCATCTGGATGTACCGTGGCGGCCATCTGATATTGAGCAGCGTGAGGGCAGAATATTACGACAGGGCAATGAAAATAAGGAGGTCTATGTTTTCCGTTATGTCACCGAAGGTACATTTGATGCCTACTCATGGCAGCTTATCGAGAATAAGCAGAAATTCATCGGACAGATCATGACCTCAAAATCTCCGGCTCGCAGCTGCAATGATATGGACGAGGCCGCGCTGTCCTATGCCGAGGTCAAGGCATTGGCGGCAGGCAATCCGCTTATCAAGGAAAAGATGGACTTGGACGTGCAGTTGACCCGTCTTAAAACACTGAAAGCTGCCCATGACAGCCAGCGTTATGAACTGGAGAACAAAATTGCCATCGGCTTCCCGGCTGAAATCCGAAAATGCAAAGAACAGATTGAAAATGCCACGGTAGACGCCGCCACCGTAAAGGAACACTCCGTAGTGGATGCGGACGGCAAAGATGTTTTCTGTATCCAGTTGGAAAAGAAAGTTTACTACGAAAAAGAACCTGCGGGGAAAGCCCTGTTAGGTCTGCTGGGCTTGGCACTGAATAGCGAAAAGCCCGTACCTATCGGGTATTTCAAGGGTATGGAACTGCAAATCCAACATCTGCCTTTTGGCAACGAGTACCATGCAAGATTGGCTAGCTCTGGTACATATAGCACTCAGCTGGGAGCTGATGTGCTAGGCAATCTGACACGCCTTTCCAATTTGGCAAATGGTATTGAACCGAGCATTGAAAAGACCCGCAATATGCAAATCCAGTTGGAACAGCAGCTTGCCAGCGCCGAGGAAGAAGTCAAGCGGCCATTTCCACAGGCAACAGAACTGACTGAAAAGAGTAAGCGTCTTGCGGTGCTGGAGGGACTGCTGAACATGAACGACAAAGACATTGTGACCGACACCGAGCCGGAACAACAGTGTCAGACCGATAATCGACAGCGTGGACAGGGGGAGCGATAAATTCTATGATTAAAGGCAGAAAGACCAATCGTATACGCGACCACCCCAAGGATGAAAGGAGTAGTTTTTATGAAAAAATCTATTGTTGCATTGGGCATGGTATTGGCGCTGTCCGGGTGTGCAGCGGCAGCGGATGAAACTCTTGCGGCTGAACCGGCTGCACTGGTGGAAATCTCACCGGCCACCGAAGAAACTGCGCAGCTGGTGGAAGCTGCTGCAACTGCCGAACCTGCGCAGACAGCAACCCCTGAGCCGACACCCGAACCGACACCCGAACCGACACAGGCCCCCACGCCCGCGCCGACAGCAGAGCCTACGGCAGTCCCCACCGCAGAACCTACGCAAGCCCCGGTGGAGGAAACCGTAGCCGCCACTCCGGCACAGGTTAGTATGAGTTATGGTGCGGTGCCGTTCGACCTTGCAGCCGGTACGGAGCAATGGTGGAGCATCGACAGCAGCGACAGCGCATACTGGGCCGTGCAGGAGAACATCAACGCCATCCGTGCGGCGGCGGGACTTTCCCCGCTGGCAATGGACGGCGGGCTGAGCGCGGCGGCAGATGCCCGCTGCGAGAGCTTTGTCGCGGGCGGTGCGTTCGACCACAGCGGCATGACCACCCGCAGTGAAATCTGCGCAGCCGGTCCTATCGGCTCGGCCAGCAGCGTATGCAGCTATTGGCAGAACAGTCCTGCCCACTATGCCAACATCACCAACGCCAGCTTTACGAGCATGGGTGTCGGCTGTTGGTTTTGCTCCACCGCCGAGGGGCAGTATACCTACTGGACTGTCACATTCAACTAAAACTCCTACTTGTTTTCATACACAAATTATGATATAATTTCTGTATGAAAGAGAGGTGCTATCTATGCCGAACATTCGTTCCAGCGCAGATTTGAGAAACAACTACAATGACATTTCCTCTTACTGCCATGCCTACAACGAGCCGGTCTTTATTACCAAAAACGGTAAGGGCGACCTTGCCGTTATGAGCATGGAAACCTACGAGGAAATGGCGGGCCGCATTGAACTGTACAGCAAGCTGCAAGAGGGCCTTGCCGACGTGGAAGCCGGGAACACGCGCCCCTTTGCCGATGTTATGGCTGATTTGCGCCACCGCAGGGAGCGCAGATGAAATACAACATTCATGTCACCCAAGCCGCCGAGCGCGATATGGCGAACGCCTACGACTATATCGACCTTGTACTGAAAAATCCAACTGCCGCCGACAAGCTGTTGGATGTGGCCGACGAAAAAATCGGAGCACTGGCAGAATTCCCGCACAAATTTGAAGTCGTTTCCGACAAACTGCTTTCCCTATGGGGAATCCGCTTCACCATCGTTATGAATTACCTTGCGTTTTACACGGTGGACGATGCCACGCAAACCGTGCATATCGTGCGGTTTCTCTACGGCAAAAGCAACTGGATCACCATTCTGAAAACGGATGCAGCAAACGGAAGTTTGCCGGTGTTCTCATAACCGAATATTTTATCTGGGCGCTCACTTTTGTGGGCGCTTTTTCTATTGGAGGAAAACATGATTTATGACGAACTTATTGAAGAATTAGCGTTGACCCTGCTTACAAAGGCAAGGTATGAGGGCTGTATTAGCGTTATAGACGGTTTCTCACAGTGCGAGGAAGATAAAACTCGCATAGAGTATCCTGTTGACGCTGTTATGCGCATCATGCCGGTGGGCAGCGAAATCTGGCCGGAAGAGTGCGAACCATTGCTGAAAAAAATCGGTGCTGAAACGATCGGAGACGTTGCCGATTATCTGAACAAAAACGAATCCGAAAATTCAAGTGCCGATGATGTTCTTTCTACTGCATTGCTCAAAATCTGCTATGAAAATATGGACATGGACGGCAAGATGGTATTTTGGGAAGATATGCTTGAAAACAACTCCTTGGAATGGAGAGATGTTGAATGATTTGCATACACGAAGTGATTTATTCAGTATGCAGTCGTAATTTTTGTGGAATCTTATCTGCTTCGGAGGATTTTATGACGCACGATGAAATGATGAGTCTGTTAGCCAACACATTGGCAGATGCAGCCGGACACGCTGGCTGTTTACCTATTTTGGACTGTTTCAGCCCGCATCCGGGAGAGGAAGTAACCGTAAGCATTCCTATGTGTGACGACACGGTGGATATTGTGCTGGAAGATCTCGATTTTCCGCACGAGTGGGAAGAATTGTTGGAGAACAGCGGTGCAGATACTATGGGCGACCTTGTTGATTACCTGTGCTATTGTTCGCAAAACAATATTTCTCTTGCCATTTCCCCTGAAGATGAGGAAAAGCTGTATGCAACGCTGATTGATGTCTGCTATGAAAATATGTCTTATGACAGGCAGGTCGATTTTTGGCGTCATGTGCTGGAAACCAATTCTTTGGTGTGCGAGGTAAAAGAATGACCCTGCAGGAGCAGCTCTGCGAAAAAATGCGGGTGGAGCAGAGCGCCTATTGCCTATGGCTGACCGCACAGCCGCCAGAAGAAATACTACACCACGCCTACGAGTACAGCGTCCGTGAGGACATTATTCTGGCAACGGAAG
>OGLJ01001749.1_pt1 | contig 16309 bp, 14 predicted proteins | sample 1572801 | NCBI WGS metagenome assembly OGLJ01 (sample SAMEA2581877, study PRJEB24529) | metagenome | biome: Human gut stool | place: China | collected 2011
ATTTAAGGTTAACAAAGGTTGGAGCAAGGCGTTGCTCCTTTTTTTATGCCCGTACTTATCTATCCCCCTCCATAAGGCTTCTCTAAAAAAGCTTTTAAAACCTTAACGTTTGGTCGGTTAATGATTTCCCGATAATTTAAATACCTATATTAGATCCCTTAATTAATCCGTTACACAATACAATTATGAAAAACAAATCCGCCTGTTTCTTTGTACTCTCCCTGTTTGTCTGCTCCATGTTTACTTCATGTAACAAAGAATCTACTACCGAATGTCAGACTATCGACTTCTCTACCCTTTTTGACGGCCAACCGGAAAAGATCCCTTTGAAAGAATGGGCAAAATCCATACACTTTGTCCAATTAGAAACCAATGATTCCATACTGATAGGTAATATCCGCACAACAATCCTACATAAAGACAAAATACTGGTACATCACAATAATTTATCCCTTTTCGATCTGTCGGGCAAATTTATTTGTAACATAGGTAGCAAAGGAGGAGGTCCCACCGAATATAGCGGCATTAATAATACTTGGACAGATGATGAAGGCATTCACATTTTCGACATAGCCAACAAAATTAAAACATATAACTGGAACGGAAAATGGATAAAGACCGAACCGATCCCGGAAAGCAATATCAAAGAAGTATTTCCCCTTGCATCAGGTAATAATATAAAAGCCGGTTATATACAGAATATTACCGGAAATGAACCTCACAAAATTTACCTATTCAAAGACAGCACCATCCTGGCTAAAATACCCTATGGCAAATCCTTTCAAAAAGGAGAGATGACAATGGTATTCTACAATGAATGCTATCCATTCCATGCAGATGGCCGGACTTTCTTTAAAGAGATGTTCAACGATACCATTTTTTCCATCGATAATCAATATCAACCCATTCCACGTTGGTACATTGAATTAGGAAAATACAAAATAGCAGAAGATGCCCGCTACACATTAACCGATCCCAGAAAAAGTGTCTTTGACAATGCAGCGACTTTAACTCCCATCGGGAAATGGGACAATAAACTTTTCTTTTCTGCAAGGGCCAATAAACAGAATTATCTTTTTTACTATGACCTGAAAGAAAAGAAATCCAATAGCATTCAAATTTCTTACCCGGAAAATTCATTCGCCATACCGGAAGAACATTCATTCATACCTAAGTGTATGTCTGACGACGGAAAATATCTGATTTCGTATGAAATACAAGAGAATGATGAAAATCCGGTGATCATATTAGCGGAAAAATAATAAAGAAATCGGGATATAGTCTTTGTAAACTATATCCCGATTCGTTATCCTTTCAGCACATCTTCGTGCTCAAACCTATTGAATGAATGTCATCATTTTTATCTTTTGAGTAATCATATACCTAATCGATGATTACAAATATAAATACTAAAATTTAAATTATCAACAAATATAAGATTTTTATTTTCTGATTCTTCCTTTTCATACCTATTTTGTTTTTTAGCTATCTTCGTGGTTATCTGAAAATAATCATGTAAATTTGCTCCCTCATATAAAGCATATATTATAAATCACTATAAACAAAAGGTTATCGCTATGGAATATAATTTCAGGGAGATCGAAAAGAAATGGCAGAAAATTTGGGTAGACAACCATACCTACCAGGTAAATGAAGATGCATCCAAACAAAAATTCTATGTACTCAATATGTTCCCCTATCCTTCGGGTGCCGGACTGCACGTAGGTCATCCCCTGGGATATATTGCCTCAGACATTTATGCGCGCTATAAACGCCTGCAAGGATTTAACGTATTGAACCCGATGGGATATGATGCTTACGGACTGCCGGCCGAACAATATGCTATTCAAACCGGACAGCACCCTGCAATTACCACTGTTAATAACATCAACCGCTATCGTGAACAATTAGATAAGATTGGTTTCTCTTTCGACTGGAATCGTGAAATTCGCACTTGCGATCCGGAATATTATCATTGGACCCAATGGGCATTTATCAAAATGTTCAACAGCTATTATTGCAATGATGAAAAACAGGCACGTCCCATCGAAGAGTTAATAGAAGCTTTTAGTACCAACGGAACACAAGGTATGAACGTAGCCTGTGGCGAAGAAATGGACTTCACTGCCGACGAATGGAATGCTAAAAGCGAAAAAGAACAACAGGAAATCCTCATGAACTACCGTATAGCCTATTTGGGCAATACAATGGTAAACTGGTGTCCGGCTTTGGGTACCGTACTTGCCAATGATGAAGTAGTTGACGGTGTTTCCGAAAGAGGCGGTTATCCCGTTATTCAAAAAGTGATGCGTCAGTGGTGCCTGCGCGTATCCGCTTATGCACAGCGTTTGCTCGACGGACTTGAAACCGTAGAATGGACCGACTCGCTGAAAGAGACTCAACGCAACTGGATAGGACGCAGCGAAGGTGCTGAAATGAACTTTAAAGTGAAAGATTCGGATATTGAATTTACTATCTTTACAACCCGTGCCGACACGGTATTTGGAGTTACTTTCATGGTGCTTGCCCCGGAAAGTGAATTGGTAGCCAAGTTGACCACTCCGGAACAAAAAGCCGAAGTAGATGCTTATCTGGACCGTACCAAAAAACGTACCGAACGCGAACGTATTGCCGACCGTAGCGTAAGCGGCGTATTCTCCGGAAGCTATGCCATTAACCCATTGACCAACGAACCCATACCGGTATGGATTAGCGATTATGTATTAGCAGGTTACGGTACAGGTGCCATCATGGCTGTTCCTGCACACGATAGCCGTGACTATGCTTTTGCCAAACATTTCAATCTGGAAATCCGTCCGCTGATCGAAGGTTGCGACGTCAGTGAAGAAAGCTTCGACGCCAAAGAAGGCATCATGATGAATTCTCCCCGTCCGGGAGCTCCCGAAGGCGGACTCGTATTGAACGGATTGACCGTAAAAGAAGCAATCGCCAAAACTAAAGAATATATCAAGGCAACCGGATTAGGCCGTGTGAAAGTCAATTTCCGTCTGCGTGATGCAATTTTCTCACGTCAGCGCTATTGGGGCGAACCATTCCCGGTTTACTACAAAGACGGAATGCCTTACATGATTGATGAAAGTTGCCTCCCGCTGGAATTGCCGGAAGTAGCCAAATTCCTTCCTACCGAAACCGGTGAACCACCATTGGGACATGCCACTAAATGGGCATGGGACACTGTCAACAAATGCGTGACTGACAATGAAAACATTGATAATAGAACCATTTTCCCACTGGAACTGAATACGATGCCGGGATTTGCCGGTTCATCCGCCTATTATCTGCGCTATATGGATCCGCGCAATCACGAAGCTCTCGTTTCTCCCGCCGTGGATCAGTACTGAAAAAATGTAGACTTATATGTAGGAGGTACGGAACATGCTACCGGACACTTGATTTATTCACGTTTCTGGAATAAGTTCCTGCACGATTGGGGTATCTCCGTAGCCGAAGAGCCTTTCCAGAAACTTGTAAATCAGGGAATGATACAAGGACGAAGTAACTTTGTCTACCGTATCAAGGATACCAATACTTTCGTATCTCTCAATCTGAAAGATCAATATGAAGTTACTCCTATCCACGTAGATGTCAACATCGTATCCAACGATATCCTCGACCTGGAAGCTTTCAAGGCTTGGAGACCCGAATACGAAACTGCCGAATTTATTCTGGAAGACGGCAAGTATATCTGTGGATGGGCTGTTGAAAAGATGAGTAAATCTATGTTCAATGTGGTAAATCCGGATATGATTGTTGAAAAATACGGTGCCGATACACTCCGTATGTACGAAATGTTCCTCGGACCGGTTGAACAGTCCAAACCTTGGGATACGAACGGAATAGATGGCGTACATCGTTTCATCAAAAAATTCTGGTCATTGTTCTATGACAGAAACGGCGAATATCTGGTAAAAGACGAACCGGCTACCAAAGAAGAGCTAAAAGCACTCCATAAGTTGATTAAGAAAGTAACCGGTGATATCGAACAATTCTCTTACAACACTTCAGTAAGTGCTTTCATGATCTGTGTCAATGAACTTTCAAGTCTGAAATGCAATAAAAAAGAGGTATTGGAGCAACTCATCGTAGTTCTTGCACCTTTTGCTCCGCATGTATGCGAAGAGTTATGGGATACACTGGGAAACACCACCTCTGTATGCGATGCACAATGGCCGGCTTTCAACGAGCAATACCTGGTAGAAGATACGGTTAATTACACCATTTCTTTCAATGGTAAAGCACGTTTCAATATGGAATTTCCGGCTGATGCCGCCAGCGACGCGATTCAAGCCACTGTACTTGCCGACGAACGCTCGTTAAAATGGACAGAAGGCAAAACACCGAAGAAAGTTATCGTAGTCCCGAAGAAGATTGTTAACATTGTTATTTAATACCTACACACAAAATGATTAGTAAACCCACAAAATCCGATGTAATGCGAGAGTTGAGAGATTATATTTTCATCACTCTCGGACTGATAAGTTATGCATTAGGCTGGACAGCTTTTCTGATTCCTTATCAGATCACTACAGGTGGAACAACCGGTATCGGTGCCATCATCTATTATGCAACAGGTTTCCCCATTCAATGGTCCTACTTCATCATCAACGCTGTCCTGATGACATTTGCTATTAAGATACTCGGTCCGAAATTCAGTATAAAGACGACATACGCCATCTTTATGCTCACTTTCTTCCTATGGTTCTTCCAACTGATCATTGTGGACGATAAAGGAGCTCCGCTTCAGTTGGTAGGAGAAGGGCAGGACTTTATGGCTTGCATCATCGGAGCCATCATGTGTGGTCTCGGATTAGGGGTGGTATTTAATAATAACGGCAGCACAGGTGGTACCGATATCATTGCAGCCATTGTTAATAAATATAAGGACGTTACTCTCGGACGAATGATCATGTTCTGTGATATCATTATCATCAGTTCATGCTATTTCATCTTTAACGACTGGCGCAGAGTGATATTCGGTTTCGTTACCTTGTTTATCATCGGTTTCGTTCTGGACTATGTAGTCAACAGCGCCCGTCAATCGGTACAGTTCTTTATCTTTTCGAAAGATTATGCAAAGATTGCCGACCGCATTACGAAAGAAACCCATCGGGGAGTGACCGTACTTGACGGATTGGGCTGGTACAGCCAGAATAATGTAAAAGTATTAGTTGTACTTGCCTACAAACGTCAGTCACTCGATATTTTCCGTTTGGTGAAAGATATCGATCCGAATGCTTTTATCTCGCAGAGTTCGGTAATCGGTGTATATGGTGAAGGATTCGACCGCCTGAAAATAAAATAAACTGCATACAATGAAACGTAAACTTGTTTTCGCAACCAATAATGCACATAAGCTGGAAGAAGTATCTGCTATCTTAGGGGATAAAGTCGAGCTACTCAGCCTGAATGACATCAATTGTCATACAGATATTCCGGAGACAGCAGAGACTCTTGAAGGCAATGCATACCTCAAATCATCTTTTATTTACCGGAACTACGGATTAAACTGCTTTGCCGATGACACGGGACTGGAAGTTGAATCACTGGGAGGTGCTCCGGGTATCTATTCGGCCCGTTATGCCGGTGGAGAAGGACACAATGCGGAAGCCAACATGTTGAAACTCCTCCACGAACTGGAAGGAAAAGACAACCGTAGAGCACAGTTCCGTACAGCTATTTCGCTCATTCTGGATGAAAAGGAGTATCTCTTCGAAGGAATCATAAAAGGCGAAATAATCAAAGAAAAAAGAGGTGATTCCGGATTCGGATACGATCCGGTATTCGTTCCTGAAGGATACGACCGGACCTTTGCCGAATTAGGTAATGAAATTAAAAATCAAATCAGTCATCGTGCTTTGGCTGTGAACAAACTATGTGAATTTCTTCGTTCAATCTGATCGATAAAACGAAATAAATAAAATGAATCCTTCGGCTGAATATAATTTCAAACCGAAGGATTTTTTTATACTTACCGATGTCGGCAGACGGCACTTCCCCACCCGCTACTAATGTGACCAAATATGATATCAAACATCAGGAGATGAATGGGTACATGCGAAATACATAACGAAGCTGAATAAAATTCATTTCAATACTTCATTCATCCTGAAACACTAAGCTTACATTACAAAAACATCCGGATGTTCTAATGCAGAACATCCGGATGTTTTATATCATAACATGGGGATCTTATTCAGCAAAACATCCCCATGTTATTACTCTATACTCTTTACTTTATTCTTCCGGACTCTATCCTTTTTCTCTGGTCCTTTATCCAATTTATCCCTCTTTTTCCTAAAGAGTAACCGCCATTCAATGGATCTTTCCTGTTTAAACACTATACACTTATTATTAACAGGTATTTCAACCGGTCTTGTTAATAACAAAAAATCGTATTATACCTTTATATATAAGTATAATACGATTCTTTTATATGATAAATACATTCAATATTAACCGGAAAGTTAACTTATTATTCACAACCTGTTTATAAGCCTAACTTAGCTGAAATCTCCAGCATCCGCTTAATCGGCTTTACCGCCTCTCTGGCAACTTCCGGGTCAACAGTTACTTCCGGGAATTCGTATTTAAGGCAATTATAGAGCTTTTCCAGCGTGTTCAGCCGCATGAAGTTACATTCATTGCATCCACAGGTACTATCGTTAGGAGGAGCCGGAATGAATGTTTTTTGAGGGCATTTTTTCTGCATCTCGTGTAAGATACCTGCCTCCGTGGCCACAATGAACCGTTGCTTGTCACTGTTCACTGCATATTTTAATAAAGCCGCTGTAGATCCCACCATATCGGCCAACTTTAATACCACACTCTTACATTCGGGATGCGCCAATACTACCGCATCGGGATATTGTGCTTTCAGTTCTACAATCTTCTCCACCGAAAACTGTTCATGCACATGGCAAGCTCCGTCCCACAACAGCATTTCACGTCCTGTAATCGAATTGATATAATTTCCCAGGTTACGATCCGGGCCGAAAATAATCTTTTCATCTTTCGGGAAACTTTCAACGATCTGTTTTGCATTAGTCGAAGTCACTACTACATCTGTCACCGCTTTCACAGCTGCCGTTGTATTCACATACGAAATCACCGTATATCCCGGATGTGCTTTCACAAACTCAGCAAACTTATCTGCCGGACAGCTGTCTGCCAACGAACATCCTGCATTCAAGTCGGGCACCAGCACCTTCTTGTCCGGACAAAGCACCTTTGCGGTTTCTCCCATAAAATGAACGCCACACATCACAAGAATATCCGCATCGGTTTTGGCTGCAATTTGAGCCAAAGCCAGACTGTCCCCAATGTAGTCGGCAATATCCTGTATTTCGCCTTTCTGGTAATAGTGTCCCAGGATTACCGCATTCTTTTCTTTTTTCAGTTCATTGATGGCTGCTTTCAGATCAATGCTTTTGTCTACGGGCTCGTCAACGAATCCCTTATTCACCCATTCTTCTCGATTCATTATATTCTTATTTTTTCTCTTCTTTTAAAAAGAAATCCTTTGTTAGTGATTATAGCCTGTTAATAGTGTTAGCAAATAAACCGGCTTTTTCTTGCCGGATAAGTTATTAGTTACTTATCTAAGTTTATAATCAGTTTATGAACGTGTCTATTTATTGATAATAAGCTATATTGCTAACTTCATTAACACCTTGTTGATAAAGTGCAAAGTTAAAAACTTTATGGATATAAACAGGCTAATTAGTACTGAAAAATCTGTTGAAGTATGCTTGGAAAGTTGAAGCTAACTTTTTTGTATTGTTCATATCCCGTTGCTCTTATACCTTCATTTGAATAATGCAAGAATTAGTTTTCAAAATATATGCTGATTCTTTTGACAGGTTTTAAACCGTTATCAACACCTATGTTAACAAGAAAAGAATTACTTTTGCAACATACTAACAGAAACGACATCATCATGCGAAAATTGAAAATAACCGAGCTGAACCGGATAAGTATAGAAGAGTTTAAAGAAGCTGATAAATTGCCTTTAGTTGTAGTGTTGGACGATATACGGAGTTTGCATAATATCGGTTCTGTGTTTCGTACGGCAGATGCTTTCCGGATTGAATGTATTTATCTGTGTGGAATTACGGCTACTCCTCCCCATCCCGAGATGCATAAGACAGCTTTGGGAGCCGAGTTTACAGTGGATTGGAAGTATGTTAATAACGCAGTTGAAACGGTTGATAACCTCCGGAGTGAAGGATATGTGGTATACTCTGTCGAACAGGCGGAAGGGAGTATCATGTTGGATGAGTTAACACTGGACCGTTCGAAGAAATATGCTGTAGTTATGGGAAATGAAGTAAAAGGAGTGCAGCAGGAGGTTATTGACCATTCGGATGGTTGTATTGAAATTCCCCAATATGGCACAAAACATTCATTGAATGTATCGGTAACAGCAGGAATTGTGATCTGGGATTTATTTAAAAAGTTGAAATAGTCTTGTAGATGATCTTTGTTAAATATCTTATGGTTTTAGAATAAATTACTGTATAATTATTAAAAATAAATAAATAGAAATAGTAATATTATTCTATTTATATGGTTTTTATGATATTGCAAAATAAACCTAAACCTAAAGATATTCTAAAACATTGAAAACATTATTAGTCTATATATTGGTATTTTCTTTGTGCTATACGAATGCATATTGTCAAAGTATACCAAGGGAAGTGACATTAGATGAAGTGATAAACAGACTATCTCTGGAATCATCATCGGCTAAAATAGAATTACTTAACTTCCAAAATGACTTATTGCAATACGAGAATTATAAGAAAAGCTTTCTCCCTGCATTTGTGCTGAATTTTAATCCTATCAATTTTAACAGGTCACTGCGATTATTGCAACAACCGATCGATGGAAGTTATTCTTATGTAGAGGACAATTCAAATAATACTAATTTTGGTACTACTGTACGACAGAAAATAAGCATAACAGGAGGGGAACTGAGTATTGGAAGTAATATAAATTATTTGAATGAGTTTTCACGTAAACAAAACAGTTTTAGTACAAATCCGTTTTTTATAAGCTATTCGCAGCAGTTGTGGGGAGGAGGAAAATTACAAAGGTTGGAAAATAAAATTGAACGTGCCAAAAACGAAGTGGCCGTGAAACAATATTGTTCAAACATTGCCCAGATCCAGCAACAAGCATTGACGCTTTATTTATCCGCCATACTGAGTAAGATGGATAGTGAACTTGCCATAGATATCAAACAGAGCAACGACACTCTGTTACATATTGCAGAGATAAAATTGAGGAATGGAAGTATCACTGAATATGATTACAAGCAGATGGAATTGCAGTCTTTAAACTTGCAATACATGTATGAAAATGCGGTCAGACACTATGCGGAATCAAGACAAAAACTTTTTACTTTTTTAGGAATAGAAAATAATGCCGAAATTACAATACCGGATTTTGACTTACCCTTAACCATCGATGCTCGGCTTGCAATCTACTATGTGAAAAAAAATAATCCAATTTCAAATCAGCAAGAGATTCAACAGTTGGAAGAGGAGAAAAACCTGTTCTCTATCAAATTAAAGAATAGGTTCAATGGGAATATAAGTTTAAACTATGGAATAAATCAGTATGCTGAAACATTGGCAGATGCTTACCGGCATGGAAATACAAGACAGTCCGTGATCATTGAATTTCAAATACCTATTTTTCAGTGGGGCATCAACAAAAATAATATCCGGATCGCAAAGAATAATTATGATGCAAGTCGGTTGCGAATAGAAAAAAAAATTTTTGAATTTGAGAACGAAGTAAAAGAAAAGATAAATGCTTATGATCATAGTGTAAAGCTTTGGCTGACAGCATCAAGAGCCTATGCGTTATCGAAAGAACAGTATAAGATGTTGACGAAAAAGTTTTCATTGGGAAAAGTGTCGGTATATGAACTTGCCACCGCACAAAAAGAGCGGAATGATGCTATGCAGCGTTACTACTCTGCCATCAAAGATTCTTACGAAAGCTTCTTTACATTACGTAATTTGGCTTTATATGATTTTAAAAAAAATGTCGAATTAGAAAAAATACTCTTCAATGATTAGTGATACAACCATACGAAAACTTGTTGATTATATCTCACTGAATGCCTGCTCTGTCAACTCTTCCGGTCTTTACAACGGAAAGTCAGGAATCTCTTTAGCGTTATTTGAAACTGCTAAATGTTTGCAAGATACTGAAATTGAAGATAAAGCTTTCAGCCTATTCCAAGAATCTTTAATAAGAAAAACAAATGATTATGGCTTTGAAAATGGTATGTCCGGAATAGGATATGTCCTTATTTATCTAATAACAAATAAATTAATTGATGCCGATTTTGAAGATTTGTTTGGAGACCAACGCGAAGCAATAATCAAACATTTTGAAAACATTGACAAGCAGCCGGATAAGCTGTTAGTTTCATATAAAATTATTTATTTTTTATTTGTCTTGGATAAATTACAAAAGCAAGATGAGAGAATATATTCAATTATTGAGAAAATATTTCAAGGACTGGAACTTTATTTATCACTTCAGTTTTTCGATTGGAAAAATATTTATTACATAAATAGTAAAGATTATGTATTACAAATGTATGAGGCTTATTTAAAGTTGGTCGATTTTTGCAATTATAAATATTTTTCAAAATCATTGATGGATAGTTACGTTACATTATATAGTGAGGGAAGAATTGCGAGTTCACTCGTTAGGGGGTATTATTTACATAGTATCATTACTAAAAATAATATGGTCGGGTTTAATGATGTAATAAGAGATCATATTAGATATGGACAAAAGAATATTAATCCAGCTATTCTCTTTTTGGACCAAAAGATAAATTTAACGGGAATCATAGAAAACGCTGATGAAAATCGTGTAAAAATTCAGCGTATAGAAATGGATTTGTTTGAAGAAAGTTTAGAAAGGATAAAAAGAATGGTTCGTCCCAATTGTATACATGTTGGATATCAATATGGATTGGCCCGTTATCTTGGCTTTTGCGCGAATAAAAAATTTCCTTTACTTTAATAACTTGATAACAATGTGTGAGATATCTGTTGTAATGCCTGTCTATAATGCCGAAATGCATATAAAAGATGCGATAGAAAGCGTCTTAGAGCAATCTTTTGTGGATTTTGAGTTCATCCTCATAGACGATGGTTCTACTGACCACACGTCTTCTATTATTCAGTCATATAATGATAAAAGAGTACGTCTTATTCAGAACAGTCATAATTTTATAGAGTCATTGAACCTTGGAATAGAGAATTCTTTAGGAAAGTATATGGCTCGCATGGATGGAGATGATATAATGCATATCGATAGACTAAAAATTCAATATGCGATTATGCAAGAATATCCGGATGTAACTGTTTGTGGAACTTGGATGAACAGTATTGGAACATATTCACAAACGAATGGTCTATTGAGTACCTTGAGTGGGTGGGTTGAACAACCACTGTTAAAATTTACAAAGGGAAATTTCTTATTTCATCCCACTACTATGATAAGGATGGATTTTTTGAAAAAGAATGCATTAAAATATGAGAACTACCCTTATGCCGAAGATTTTAAATTTTGGGTGGAGATAGCAAAGTCAGGAGGGAGATTTTATATTGACAGTCAACCATTACTCTATTACCGGATATCAGACAGTCAGGTCAGTAGCCAAAAAAGTAGTGAGCAAAGAGCAACAACAGAGTCTATAATTAATGAGGTTTTGGAATATCTGATGGAACTCAATAAAAATGAATATCCGGAATTGGCAGCAGCTTATGGTGATTTATGTAAGTTGTACGAAAAACAATTACTTACTAAATGTGAAGTATTAACTTTATTTCAAACTTTATTTTCAAAGAATGAAAAGAAGTTGAACCTATAATAAATTTAATAATAACTTTAAAATTCAACAACAATGAAAAAACTGACAAGAAAAAGTTTAAATGAACTGGCGAAAACAATGCCGGTAATTGAAGAGTCCTTGCAAATGAGCTACGTTGGGGGAGGAAATGGAACATCAGCTAATCCTTATACCCAAGCGGAATTCGATAACATGCTTAGCAATGACAACTGGAACGGTGGTTATGTAGAAGGAATGGGATATGTAGCTACCAATACGTATATTTATGGGAGTTCGGTATACTCGGGATCGGTATCACAAATGTATTATACATTTCCTGATTATGTCACCTCGATCTCCTCTACAGGGTGGGACAGATTTCTCTCCGAAGCTGTAGGGCTTACTCCGTTAGGATCACTCGTAAGCCATGTTTCACAAGACATCACCAATATGGAATTATCTATTTTGAGAGAGCTGTTGGAAAAGGGCTATAATGCTTCGTCTTCTTTCAACTTTGTTAAAACGAATATACCGTACGGAGGGACTCAAATTTCAGTTTATGATGCTGCCACGGGTCAGTTTGTTACATCAAGAACGGTTGGTAAATGAAATTCCCCGCATAAGATCCTTCGGCTTTAATGAAAATAAAACCTTATAAAAACATAGGTTATGAAATACCTTATATTATTGGCGTCGGTTATTTTTTTAGCGCAATCTTGCTCGGTTGCACCCTCCATGCGTGAATCCGCCCGATCGTACGACTGGGCTACGTACACTAATTTTTCCTGGCAATCAAAAATAGATAGCGCGATCAGCTCTTATCCGCTTTTATTGTATCCGTCATATGAAGCTAAGGGGAGCGCGGGGTTCACGGTACCGCTTTTTTATCATATGGATAAAAAAAAGCGGGCAGATATTGAAGTGAGGATAAAGTATAAAACAGAAAACTGCAATGACCTGTATTTGAAGCTGAGTGGGATTAGTGAATGCAGGGAGGTCACTTCCGTGGACACGTTTCGGTTGTCTGCTGCCAACACATGGAGGGTAGCCCGCCGGAGTGTGGATATAGCTTCTCCTCTGTTGCTGGGAGTGGCTCTTGAAGCCCAAGGGGAGAAGCCCTGGAAAAAGGATTTTCCGGTCGATCCTTTAGGATCGGCGGATAATTCCTTTAAGCCCGGGGAATACTCTAAAATATGGATTGACTCTTTGGATATCTTAATTGATGGAAAATATGCGGTTGAACCCCCATCATTGAATAACGGTGCAACGGCTTCCGTTCGGGAATTGGATGTGATACCCGTGAACGGTGACGATCTTAAGTCTCTGTCCTTTTCCGATAAGAGGATACTTGCCATCGGAGAGAGCGTGCATGGCACCGGAACGATGAATGACATGGGTGTTGAAATAATCAAGAATAGGATCGAACACGGAAAATGCAGGCTCGTCTTGTTAGAAATGCCCCTGACATTGTCTTTCCATATCAACCGGTATTTGGAGGGGGACGAGCGGTTCAAGCCGGACAGTATCGCTTCCTCTTTTGACAAGGTCTTATTTTCTTCTTCATCCTTTGTGTCTCTTATGCGATGGATTAAAGAATACAACCGGCATTCGGAAGAAAAGGTGAGCTTCTTTGGCATTGACCGGAATATTTACCGCTTACAAAGCAGTATCGACCTGTTTTACTTCTTTTACACGCTCCGCAGAGGTAAAGGCGACGAAGGCTTGAAAGCGATATGCAATTCTCTTCTGTTGTCGGACGAGAAGTTCCCTTTTAAAGGGGCGGACTCTTGCATGCCAATCATGGCTTCAAGGGCATACTTACCCGGCGAGAAGCGGAAATAATGAGTTATTGCCTGAATGCGGAGGAGGAAGCGACCGTTGATGAACTGAATCGTTTTCGGGGTAGGGATTCCGGCATGTACGAGAATGCGAAGTTCTTAATGAAAACAATGCTTAAAAAAGATGAAACGACTACCGTATATTGTCATTTGGGGCATGCGAATTATACAAGTATCGCTGGATGGCTGGGATCGGACATGCGCCCTTTCGGAGAATATATGAAGGGTTCATACGGTGATGACTACTCCGCCGTGGGACTGCTTGCCGGAGGGGGAAGTTATTTGACATGGGTATTTCCTGGTAAAATGGGAATAAGGCGATTGCAGTCTTCGTCGTCTGCCGGATTGGAATACTGTATCGAACGTTCGGGTATCAGTCCGTGTTATCTGTCGATGGATAAACTGTCCGATGCGGATGTTTTGAAAATGAGATATATAGGAAATACAGAATCGAAAATTGGACAATTCCAGTGGGTTTTTCCAAAATGTATGATGGACGGAGTGCTGTTCACAAAAAACGCGTCCGCCATAAATAAGAGGGAAGAGTTTTTTAAAATGAACTTAGACTATCATGTCCAAACTTTATTTGCTCTTATGTATTTGTATGAAAAGAAAAGAAAATGGATTCCATGAACCTTTTCTCCGAAATATTCGGAAAAAAGGTGGTACTTCCTCTGACTTTATCGCTATTTTTGAATCCATAGTGGCATAATGCCGATTATGAAATGTTATGGTATTCTAAAGGGCTGAGAGATGGTTTGGCGAAAGAACGAGAAGTCAGAGGAAACTAAGTATTGATAATCTTTATAAATAATATTAAACATGAATTCAATAACAAAACTCCATGTATTGTTTTTCTTTGTATTTATATTCTATGCCGTATCATGTACCGCTAAATTAGAGAAACAAACATATACGAATGTATATGATTTACATTTTGCTATGCGTTTCGATTCTGCGGTGGTTTATCCGTGGCGTGAAAATGGAGCATATAGCAATTATACTATCCCTGCTTATATACAAGATTCAAATCGAAATTTGTTCGCTAAAAAATATTTTAAAGGATTTCCTTTTTCTAAGCGGTTAAGATCAGAGTACGAACAGAGAATTTTGCTTCCCAATAATAACATAAAAGAAGCTGTAATCGGATTTGAAGGTAAAGGTGATAATATAAAACTTGTCTCTATCATCTTGGATGCGATAGGTAAACAGGAAAACATTCTTTTTTCTGACACCTTAAGATTCAGGCCTGACAGTATATTAAGCTTGGTTACCCAAAACATTAATTTGAATAATGCGGAGATGTTAAACGTACGGATTAATGTGGAAGGAGAAATTGATAAGAATGCTTATATTGCTTTCTCTCGATTGGACATACTGATTGACGGTAAACCTATCGACGAATTTCCTGTTCGAACCCTTTCCCCGTTGATAGTAGATAAAAAAATTAACTATACGGGTATAAATGTTGATAGAAAAATAGGATTGGAGCAAATCAATGAAATCAATGATAAAAAGATTATCGGCTTAGGGGAGTCAGTCCACGGGAATGACGGTATAAAAAATTTAGCGTATCAATTGATTATCCAGGCAGTGGAAAGGTTAAATTGCAAATTAGTACTGCAGGAAATGCCCCTCGAACAATCATTTGCCTACAATAGGTTTATACAAGATGACAATTATGAACTTGATTCTTCCTTGGTTATCAACCATGCTACAATTAATTTTTTAAAAAGATTGCGGAGCTTTAATTCTGGTAAAACGAAAGATTCTAAAGTTAAATTATATGGCATGGATTACAATTCAATCCTTTCTTCCACTCAAAGTTCCGCTATGGATATTTTTGATTTTATTACCGGGCTTAACAAAAAATCGCAGATTCCGGAAGTTGATCAATTATCCCTGCTGTTAATGAAAAAAGATCGTAACTGTGCGATAAACTTTCTTGATATTCATCGAGATAAGATAAAAAAACTTCTTACTGCTGAAGAAATAGAATGTATCTTGCATATTCTGAGGGTTTCAAAGCAAGCCGGAGATGGCGGAATAGAAAGATTCATACGGCGGGATTCCATTATGTTCGTAAATGCAAGATTCTTAATTGACAAGTTCGCCAAAGACGAAAACGTAAAAACGGTAATCTACGGGCATGCGGGACATATTAATCCTATTTCGAGTTATCCTGCCGTACCTTGTATTCCTTTCGGGAGGTATATGCGCAAAGCGTATGGTGAAAGTTACTCTCCTTTGCTATTTCTGATAGGAAGTGGAGAAGCCATGGCATATGATGAGCATTATAACAGGAAAGATAATTGGTTGAGTAGTCCTCCTGAAAACAGTATGGAATATTTTTTAAGTCTTATTGATGACAATGTTTTTTACACCCCCTTAACTGTCGATTTTAATGAATTAACACTGTCTCGACTTCAGGGGAGTCACCATATCCCACAAGAATTTTATCCATTTAACTTATATCAAAGATTTAAAGGTGTGTTTTTCATAAAAAGTACGGATTGTACCCATAAGGATGAAAAAGAAATCTCTTTTGAGAAAGCTTCTGATAGGCTTATAATGAAAATAAAACAAA
>OGLJ01001754.1_pt1 | contig 16257 bp, 9 predicted proteins | sample 1572801 | NCBI WGS metagenome assembly OGLJ01 (sample SAMEA2581877, study PRJEB24529) | metagenome | biome: Human gut stool | place: China | collected 2011
TTTGTCGTCCGTTCGTCACCAACTAATATTCAATTAAACAACAATATTCCTACTTAGTTCCTGTAGAACCGAATCCGCCATCTCCACGAACTGTATCACTTAATTCCTGCACTTCATTAAAAGCAGCTGTTATATAAGGAGCAAGTACAATCTGTGCAACTCTGTCACCTGGTTCTATAGTAACAGAAGCATCAGAGTGGTTGTGTAGTGCAACTATTATCTCTCCCCTGTAGTCAGAATCAATAACACCTACTTTGTTGGCAGGTGCAACACCCTTTTTGCATGCCATACCGCTTCTTGCATAGATAAGACCAACAAGACCAGCGGGTATCTCCATGGCAATACCTGTTTTGATGAATTCAGTTGTGCCAGGTTTTATAGTGACTGCTTCTGTCATACCTGAATAAAGGTCTGCACCAGCTGAGTATTCAGTTCCGTAAGTTGGTATAATAGCATCAGGTGTAAGTTTTTTAATATTTACATTTTGTTTCATAAAAATAAATCCTCATTTCTATATATTGTGATTAGCATAAATAGCTTTAGTAACCATCAGCTATGACTACATGCCCCTCCTTAAGCGAGGTCTGTACATCAATAGTTCTCTGGTTAGATGATCCTTTGAATTTTAACATCATATCCTTTAGTTGTTCAACAAACTTCCCATCAACACATATGTCGATAAAAGACAGCATTCTTGCAGTCTCTGGGTATGTGTTATACATACGCTCCATAATATCTTTATCAAACAGATAGCCTGTAAAACACCATATATTCTTATCAGGATATATCTGTTTTACTCTTTCTAATAAAGGAAGAAGTCCTTTCTGGTTAGCTGGTTCGAAGGGCTCACCACCAAGAAGAGTTAATCCTGCTATATAAGAAGGCTTCATTGATTCTATTATTTCATCAATAGTTTCATCAGTAAATGGCATGCCATAATTAAAATCCCATGCAACCTCGTTAAAGCAACCCTTACAGTGATGAGTGCAGCCACTTACAAATATACTTGTTCTTACGCCGGGACCATTGGCAATATCATTATATTTTATTTCAGCATAATTCAAAGTGTACAGTCCTTTCTGTGAATAAATTTACCTTCATGCTTAGTGCTGATTGCTAACTTAAAGCAGGTAAAGGTCAATTAATATGTATAATATCATAAAAAGGACAATCTTAACAGTAGTTAGCAGATATTAATGTGAGTATAATAAGATATAAGTTAAAAACGAAAAAAAAAGGCAAAAATCCATATTAATACAGATTTGTTGTGTTAAAAATGGCTTGCATAGTGGAATGACAAGGAGGAATGAAGCATGTTAGATATTTGTATTGATAAGTTATATAGGTATCCAAGAATTCAGGAATGCATCAGCGTAGCAGTTCCATTTAAGAAAGGTGAACTTAAAAGCATATCAGAGATAGCGGTATTGCAGAATGGAAAGGAATGTATTATACAGCCACAAGTGACATCAAGCTATGATGATGGAAGTGTTAAGTTTCTGTTTATAAGCTTTATGGCAGATCTCCCAGCTAACAAGCGCACAAAAGTGATTCTTTCTGTAAGCAGTGAAGAGTATGATAAAGCTGTAGAAGCTTCTAAGCTGTCTTATGATAATCCTATAGAAAAGGATGTAAATGTACACAAAGCTGCAGTGTGTGTAAAGAAGACAGAAGCAGGTTATACAGTAAACAGTGGTGAATTAGAGTTTGATGTATCTGATAACTCTGAAAGTATATTTACAAGGTTAGTTGATGGAAGAAAGATATATACCGAAGAGAACTTTGAAGGACCGGTTTTAAAGGATCGAGAAGGAAATGATTATAAGATGTCTATAGGAGAGTGGCGTGTAGTAAAGCCAGGTCCTGTAGAGGTAACACTTTCAGCTAAGGCTTATAATGTTATTGAGGCTGATAAAGATGGAAATAAAACTGATAAAGGCGGAAATACAGCTTCTATAGATAAAGAAGATATAAAATATAAGAAAATAGAGTCTGAGATACGAATCACAGCCTATGCAGGAAAACCATGGGTAAACATATCATATAGAATAATCAATACATCAGACGAGGAACTTAATATAAAATCACTTGTATTTTATATTAAGAAATCAAAGGACAGCAGGATAACAGATAAGCTTGTACATATAGATATGGCAGCTGGCAACGATTCAACTGGATGTGGAGATATTCTTACAGACAATTCTAAGAACAATGGACCTATATTTATGACAAGAGGAATAGGAGAGCTTGATATGATAGAACACAGGGCTCCTGTTTCAGATATCAGGACTATAGTTGCCACTTCAAACTATAAGACAAGCTTTATCATAGGTAAGAATGGTGAAGAAGTAAATGAGACAATAGATGACAGCTATCTTATAAAAGAGGCTAATGAACATTATGCAGAAGTGTTATATGGAACATTTATGGCTGACTATACAGATGCTGATGATGGATTCTGCGTAACAGTGCATCAGGCACAGCAGAATTATCCTAAGGCAATCAAGTCATGTGCAGAGGGTGTAGCGGTCATGCTTGTGCCAGAGGGCGTAGGTGAGATAACTATGCAGTCAGGTATGGCAAAAGAACAGAACTTCCTTATACACTGGCATAGTCCAGAAACTCATATATGGGAGATAGATAACAGAAGTCTTATATATCAGATGCCAGACAGACCATATATAGCACCTCAGATATTTAAAGAGTCTGGTGCAATGCTTGATGTATTTCCTGATAAATATGATGAAGATGTGGAAATAGCACTTATGGCAAAAGCAGATGGACATTCAAGATGCTATGGTATGCTTAACTGGGGTGATACAGTAGATATGGGATACACAGTCCAGGGAAGAGGTGGCGGAAAGCCGGTCTGGAGCAACAATGAATATGACTATCCGCATGCCTGCGCACTTATGTATGCAAGAACAGGAGTAAGAAGATTCCTTGATTATCTGATAGTAGCAGCAAAACACTGGATGGATGTTGATGTATGCCACTATAGCAGCAATCCTTTAAGAATCGGTGGACAATGGGAGCATACAGCAGGGCATTGTAAGAATGGTGTTATGGTATGCTCACATGAATGGGTTGAAGGTCTTCTTGATTATTATCATTTTACAGGAGATGAGAGAGGATATGAGACAGCTGTTGGAATCGGTGAAAATGTCTTAAGACTTCTTGAAACTCCGATGTATCAGGTGCCAGGTGAAGCCAATGCAAGGGAAACAGGCTGGGCACTTCGTACACTTATAGCGCTTTATGTAGAAACTAATGATAAGAAGTGGCTTGCTAAATGCGACTGGATTATAGACAGCTTCAAGAAATGGGAAGAAGAATATGGAGACTGGTTATCACCATACACAGATAATACAGCAATAAGAGTAGGTTTCATGATATCAGTTGCAGTCGGAAGTGTTATGAGATACTACAGAGTATTCCCAAGAGAGGATGTAAAACAGATGTTAATACATGCGGTGGATGATCTTGTAGAGAACTGCTATATGGATAACGGACTGTTCTACTATAAGGAACTTCCTAGTCTTGCAAGAAATGGTAACAACACACTTCTGCTTGAGTCACTTGCGATAGCTTATGAGCTTACAGGAGATGCCTCATATTTGAAGTACGGACTTAAAACATTCAGAAAAACTATAAATGAAGCATCTGGTGGAGCAGTAGGTATAAAGACAATAACAGACGATGCGGTTATATGTAAGGGTGATTCAGGAAAAAGCTTTGCACAGAGCTTTATACCACTGACTACATATTATAATGCTATAAGTAAGAATGATATGAGTTTCTAATTGCTCATGTTATAATTAATCGTACAATCTAGTACATTAATAGATTATATAAAATAAGAGAGCCTCTGTAATGGTAGTATTTATTTATTATTCAGTAATTATTATCATTACAGGGGCTTTTGTATCAGGTCAAAGTTTAAATAGAGCTTATATTTCAAGCTTAAATTCAAGCTTAAATTGAACTTATAAGTGACATTTGGGCATTGATATGTTAAACTGAAATAAATCTGTAGATTTTAAATAGCATGATGTATGAATATAGTAAGACATATAAAATATTCAAGATTAAACACGCACAGAAAAGAAGTTTAGTGATAAATGAGCGTAGAAAAGAGGATTAGTGTGAAAATAAGATTTTTCGCACGCAAGAATGGAGGATTATTATGAGAATAGGTATCAGAGCACATGATGTTGCATATGCACCACTTGATGAGCTTATCCCTAACATACATAAGCAGGGATTTCATTGTATGCATATAGCACTTTCAAAGTCTATAAAGGAGTTTAAGCCGGGAGTTGAGACTATGACACCTGGACTTGCTATGTATATTAAGGAGTTATGTGCAGAGAATAAGGTTGATGTGGCAGTTCTTGGATGCTATCTTAATCTTTGCAATCCTAATCCTGAAAAGCATAAGGAGATAGTCGAGAAGTATAAAGCACATATAAGATTTGCAAGTATACTTGGATGTGGAGTTGTTGGAACAGAGACAGGTGCTGTCAATGAAGAGTACAAGTATGAACCAGCGAATCATTCAGATGAGGCACTTCAGTGTTTTATAGATAACCTAAGACCTATAGTTAAATATGCAGAACAGTTTGGCGTTATAGTAGCTATAGAGCCTGTATGGAAGCATATAGTCAACACAGTTGAGAGGGCAAGAAAGGTGCTTGATGCTATAGATTCTCCAAACCTTCAGATTATATTTGACCCTGTTAACCTTCTTTATACAGGAAACATTGATAAACAGGATGAGATTATAGAAAAGGCATTTGACCTGTTATTAAAAGATATCGCAGTAGTCCACTGCAAGGATTATGTAGTTGAGAATGATGAGCTTAAGTCAATAGCAGCAGGAACAGGTGGGCTTAATTACCCACTTCTGCTTAAGAAAATCAAGGAACATAAGCCATATGTTCATTGTACACTTGAGAACACTGTTCCGGAAAATGCAGTGGCAACAAGAGAATTTATGGAAAGGTTATACGCTGAGGTATAACAGGTGCAAAGATGGAAAGCTATTGCCATATAGAATATATCGCTTCAATGCAGGTGTTCTTATGATAAGCACGAATAATAAATAAAATATAATAAGGCAGTCTTAGTATTGTTATATAAGCAGGAATGAATCAATTATGTCAAATAAACCATGTCAAATGAATTGATTATTATAAATGAATCAACCATGACATTTTGACCCGACATCATATAATAATACAACAACAGATTGCACACCCGGATTATAGATACACGAGGGGAGAGATTATATGCCAGAGAGCAATATAGAATTAGCAGGAAACAAGAATATTAAGACAAGCAAAGTAGAAAAATCAGTGGATACGCCGGCAGATTTTACAAGCCCGGAGGAGCTTTATAATGACCTTATAGAAAAAGTTAAAATGTATCATCCATCATCTGACCTTTCAGATATAGAACGTGCATATAAGGTTGCAAAAAAGGCTCATGAAGGCCAGTTTAGAAAGTCAGGTGAGCCATATATTATACATCCACTTTGTGTTGCTATTATATTAGCAGAGCTTGAGCTTGATAAAGAGTCTATTATAGCTGGTCTTTTACATGATGTTGTTGAAGATACTGTTATGACAAGTGAAGATGTGGCAAAAGAATTCGGCGATGAGGTTGCACTTTTGGTAGATGGTGTTACAAAGCTTACACAGCTTAACTATCAGCATGACAAGATAGAAGTGCAGGCAGAAAACTTAAGAAAAATGTTTCTTGCTATGGCTAAGGATATAAGAGTTATCCTTATAAAGCTTGCCGACAGACTTCACAATATGCGTACAATGCAGTACCAGTCACCAGCAAAGCAGGTGGAAAAGTCCAGAGAGACTATGGATATATATGCTCCTATAGCACATAGGCTTGGTATATCTAAGATTAAGGTAGAATTAGATGATCTTTCCATGAAATATCTTATGCCTGATACTTACAATGACCTTGTAAAGCAGGTGGATATCAACAGACCGGGCAGAGAAGCATTTATAAAGAGTATAATCAAGGAAGTCGGTATGCATATAAGCAATGCCGGCATAGAAGCAGAGATAGATGGAAGAGTTAAGCATTTCTTCTCAATCTATCGAAAGATGGTTAACCAGAATAAGACACTTGATCAGATATATGACATATTTGCAGTGCGTATTAAGGTTGATACAGTTAAAGACTGTTATGCAGCTTTAGGTGTAATACATGAGATGTACAAGCCTATTCCAGGAAGATTCAAGGATTATATAGCTATGCCTAAGCCTAACATGTATCAGTCACTTCATACAACGCTTATAGCATCCAATGGTCAGCCTTTTGAAGTACAGATAAGAACATATGAAATGCATAGAATAGCAGAATATGGTATTGCAGCTCACTGGAAGTATAAAGAAGGCAAAACAGGTGAGACAAACAAGAGTGAAGAAGCCAAGCTTAGCTGGTTAAGACAGATACTTGAATGGCAGAGAGATATGTCAGATAACAAGGAATTCTTATCATCTATTAAGAATGACCTTAATCTGTTTTCTGATTCGGTATACTGTTTCACACCTACAGGAGATGTAAAGACACTTCCGGCAGGTTCTAACCCTATAGATTTTGCTTACAGCATTCATAGTGCTGTAGGCAATAAGATGGTAGGTGCAAGAGTTAACGGAAAGCTTGTTAATATTGATTATGAGATAAAAAATGGTGACAGAATCGAGATTATAACTTCACAGAACTCAAAGGGCCCAAGCCGTGACTGGTTATCTATGGTTAAGTCCACACAGGCACGTAACAAGATTAACCAGTGGTTTAAGCAGGAGCTTAAGGAAGACAATATAATAAAGGGTAAGGAGCTTATATCCAACTATTGTAAGGGAAAGGGCATAGTTCTTTCAGAGATAAATAAGCCTGAATTCGTAGAAAAGGCCTTAAGAAAATATGGCTATAAGGACTGGGATTCTATCATGGCTGCCGTCGGACATGGAGCTTTAAAAGAAGGGCAGATAGTCAATAAGCTTAATGAAGAATACTTAAAGACAAAGAAGTCTGAGATTACAGACAAGCAGGCACTTGAACAGATAGCAGCAAGTGAAAGCAAGGAAAAGGAGAAGGACAATAAAAAGGGCAAGGGTGGAATCGTTGTTAAAGGAATCCACGATGTTGCTGTCAGATTCTCAAGATGCTGTAATCCTGTTCCAGGTGATGAAATAGTAGGCTTTGTTACAAGAGGAAGAGGTATCTCAATCCACAGAACAGACTGTATCAACATACTAAACTTCCCAGCAAGTGAGCGTGCAAGACTCATAGAAGCAGAGTGGGAACAGACAGAAAACAAGGATGAGAAATACAGTGCTGAGATTAACATATTTGCAGGTAACAGAAAAGGTCTTATTGTTGATATATCAAGATTGTTTACAGAAGCTAACATAGATGTAAGATTCATGAACAGCCGTGTAAACAAGAAGAATATTGCAACTATTAACTTAGGATTTGTGGTATCAGGTAAGGAAGAGCTTAACAGACTTATCGACAAGCTAAGAAAAATAGATGGCGTCACAGATATTGAGAGAGCTACGGGCTGATAAAGACAAGTACCGGCAGAAAAGGTATTATCTGAATTCAGATAATGCAGAAGCTTGTGTGCGGTGGATATAGCAATAGAGAATGTAAATAACAAATATAATGTGTAAAATATAGCATATAAATGTTACAGTTTAGAGCCGTTGTCGGGATTATTCTTGATAACGGCTTTTTGATAGCATATAATGATATTACGATGATATATAGATTCTTATAAATTGCGAAGCAATGGGTCCGAATGTATGCATCAATCGGTGGCAAATATTAAAAATAATAATATAAAGAAAAGGAAAAGTTATGTATAAAATAGATTCAAGAATATTAGGAATGGTAGGCACTAACTGCTATCTGTTATGTAATATGGATATTAAAGAGTGTGTACTTATAGATCCAGCAGACAGCCAGGATGAGATAAGCAGAATGATAGATGAATCAGGATGCAGCCTTAAGGGAATACTGTTAACACATGGTCATTTTGACCATATTATGGCAGCAGATGCCGTAAGAGATAAATATGGTGTTAAAGTATATGCATCATGTGATGAGAAGAATACACTTGAACAGCCACATATTAATCTTGGTGAAGCATATGGGCTTAAGCTTTCAGTAAAAGCAGATGTATGGCATAAAGATGGCGAAATACTTAAACTTGCAGGCTTTGATATAGAAGCACTTCATACTCCGGGACATACAGAAGGTGGAAGCTGTTATTATGTAAGAGAAATAGGAGTGCTTTTTTCAGGAGATACATTATTCTGTGGCTCAGTTGGAAGAACGGATTTTCCTGGAGGTAGCATGAGTGAAATAGTGCGTTCAATAAAAGAAAAAGTAATGGTACTTCCTGATGATACGAAAGTATATCCGGGACACGGAGAAGGCACAAGCGTTGGTTATGAAAGAGTGAATAATCCGTTTCTGTGATGAAGAATTATCAATTTAGAATTGATTTATAAATTTTATATTTTATGTATATATAGACTAGACAGAATATTTAATATTGTGTGCAGGTAGTGTTTTTTTGGAAACTGTATACAGAGAGGAATAATGATGATATATATTAAAATAGACGATAATACATTTTATGATGATGCCATAGTGCTGGTGCGTTCATTCTATCCCAGAACAGAAGTTACAGCATATAAAGAAAGCGATAATTCAAGAAATAATCCGAAAGATAATCATAAAGACAGTACAGAAGAGAATCTAAAAGATAATCATAAAGACAGTATAGAAGACAATTCAAAATATACATCAGTGGATATTATTGATACGATTATAGATATAAAGGTACCAGATGTTACAGGACTTAACAAAAGCCAGATGCATGATAAGTTCAAGTCATATCTATACGACTATCTTAGTAAAAAGACCGGAAAGACACTTCCATGGGGATATCTTACGGGAGTGCGCCCAAGTAAGATAGCATATATGATGCTTGAAGATGGTGAAAGCGAAGAAACGATAAAAAGACATTTTATGGATAAGCATAAGGCAAGTGAGCAGAAAGCAGAACTTGCACTTAATGTGGCCAGAAAAGAAATGGATATATTGAATCGTATAGATTATAAAAATGGTTATAGTCTGTATATAGGAATTCCATTCTGCCCAAGTATATGCTTGTATTGTTCATTTTCATCATATGCACTAGGAGCCTATAAAGATTATGTTGACAGTTATCTTGATGCACTCATCAAGGAAATGACCTTTGTATCGGAAGCTATGAAGGGAAGAAGACTCGATACAGTATATTTTGGTGGTGGTACACCAACAACACTTAGTGCAGTGCAGCTTGACAGACTGATAACGGAGCTTAAAAGACTGTTTGATATAGATGGATGCCATGAATTCACAGTAGAAGCAGGTCGTCCTGATAGCATAACCTTAGATAAGCTAAAGGTTCTTAAGAAGCATAACGTTGGAAGAATATCGATTAATCCACAGACGATGAATCAGAAAACGCTTGATCTGATAGGCAGGAAGCATACTGTAGAACAGATAAAGAATGTATACAATATGGCAAGAGAAGAAGGCTTCGATAATATAAATATGGATATAATACTTGGTCTTGTCGGAGAGGATGTTGACGAAGTAAAGCATACACTTAGCGAGATACAGGCTATGAATCCGGAAAGTCTTACGGTACATTCACTTGCCATAAAGAGAGCAGCCGCGCTTAATATATGGAGAGATAAGTATAAGCAGCTGTCAACAAAAAATACGGATGAGATCATAAGAATGACAGAGGAAACAGCAAAAAAGCTTGATATGGAACCATATTATATGTACAGGCAGAAGAATATGGCTGGAAACTTTGAAAATGTAGGATATTCAAAGGAAGGTAAGGAGTGTATATATAACATACTTATTATGGAAGAGAAACAGACTATAATAGCATGTGGAGCTGGAGCAAGCAGCAAGGTTGTTTTCCATAATGAGTCGGATGATAATCATTCAGTAAGGATTGAGAGAATAGAGAATGTCAAGGATGTAAGGAATTATATCAGCAGAATAGATGAGATGATTGAAAGAAAGCGGGAATTCTTTAAAGATAACCAGTTCTAGGAAGATATAAAATATAACAGTTGTGAGTTTGTCAGATAAAGTACATAAGTGGGGCGAAGCATTAAGAAATATGTTCTTAATGTTTACGCCCCACTTATTGTTTAATATTTAATCGGGTAAATAACTATTGCAGCTTTTTTTTAATGGCCTCTCTTTTATCAATATCAATATCAAGTATGTCCATAGCTTCATCTGCTGATTTACCAAGCTTTGTCATGATATTTTTAATGGCATCGATAGCTGCAGTTATACGTCCTTCTTCAAGCCCAGCGGAACGTTCTTCCTCAAGTCCAGCAGTGCGGGCTTCTTCACGGAGAATCTCCATAACGCCTTCTTCATCGTATTCAAATATACTCACATCAATCACCTCTTCTCTATGCTTTATAAAGAAATCTGATAGAATATCCTCTTTGATACATTCATCTACAGCTTCGATAACTGATGTCCTGACATCCAGACCGGATAAATCCATTTTATTACGTACTTTGGTGACAAAAGTCATATAATCTCTGAGTGACTTGCAGCGGTTTAATATGTTATCCGTGAATAATCCGTTTATGGCTGGTCTGATATTATTATCAAAAAAGTTGTCATCAGTAGTGCTATGTATAATATCAGTTGCATCTTCAGCAGGATTAAGATTAATAACCGTAACGATTAACTCAAGCTCTGGATGCTTTGTAGGATGTTCAAACATATCTGACAGCTTAAGAATTTTAATACGCTCTTTCATACGTTCTCTTCCATTATAGAATGTAATAAAATGTGGAGTTGGAATCTTAAGCATACTTCTTTTATGAAGCATATTATTAGGAAATATATTCCTGTATACTTCTGAGCCATAGTGTAAGAACCTTAATGGCATATTAAAATTAAGTGATGACTGCTGTTCAAACATATATAACTCATAGCTGAATACAAATGAGGCATCATTCTTATACTTCATATACACGCCACCTTTTAGCGTTGTTATGCTAAGATTATCAGTGTCTGTATGAGATGAGTTATTCAGGGCATTGTATAAATCCAGTAAATTCTTCTTATCTGAATATAATAGACAAAATACGTTATCACTATATCGTTTGGTTGTAGTAGAGGAGCTACTATCATTTTTAATAATTATATTGTTATCAGTGTTTTTGTTGTAATAATTATTATCTTTATCGTTAATTTTCATAAGCAAAATCTCCTTAAAATTTCATTTATTCAATAAGTAAAATTAACAACAGGCAATTCTGCTATGAAATCATATATATTCTAACATGTGGTCAAATATATAACAAGTGAGTTGTTACATCAGGTACATCATATGATAAAATGATCGTAATATAGAATCATGCCTTGTTGTGTATATATGGGTATAATCTGATAATAAAATGCTGTACTGAATCCAGTGTGATACATAAGAAATGCGTAATATAGAACTTTAATATAAGTATATAATACACATTCGAGACTTAATTAAGTATAGTTATACTATATAATGTGTGATTTAAAATGTCAATACATAATAAATAAAAAATATAAAAAATATATAGGATAAATATATAAACTTTGATGGATTTATAATAAAATAGAAAATAGAAAGATAGGAATATAAAGAAAAAAATAAACTGATAACGAGATAGTTGGAGGGAGCATATGGTTGTAGACGAATTACTTGAAGAAATAGTTAAAAATAATGCTGTAAATTATCTGGTGGATGCTGGAAATAAATTCTTAGGAAAAATAAAAGATAAAAAGACACTTAAAAAACTGCTTGTTGATAACAGTAGATTTTTTATCGAACATGAATCAGATGCAGATAAGATAATAGATGATATAGCTGACATTTTATGTGAAAAAAATCTGGAAGCATTGGCAGCAGAGCTTGCAAAAGATTCAGGATATACACTTAAATCAAGACTTAGTAACGGACTTACCAATCTTATGAGTGCATACGAGATACCTCATGAGGAAGCATATCTGTATGCTGACAGAATATTAAATGCTGTGTTGTATGAGCTTGTTGAAGCTGCACCAGATAAATATGATAGATACTTTCAGAGTGACTGGAGAGAAGAACAAAAGAAAGTAAGTGGGCAGATTATCCAGAAGCTTGAAAATATAAGTAATCAGATGAGGATATATTCAGAAAACAGCATGTCTGTATATTCAACGGATGAGCTTGATATCCAGTTAAAAAGAAAAACAGTTAATCCTAAGATTGGAATAGATTTTTTTGATATAGATGATGATGATTTTATAAATAAATTTAATGAACAAAAAAATAATGAAAAAATATATATAAGAGCCAGATGCATGGAAGAGGCGATATATTGTGTCGTTAATGAACTGTGGAAAACAGAAGAAAAACGTCCAATATTCGTTGTAAAAAGTAAGAAAGACTGGGATAAGCTAACGGCAATAGGTGAGACGGGAAATATATATATACCTTGGTTTTATGCGGAAGAGATAGTTGTAATAGAAAATAATACCAATATATTTATATTTACAGATGGGCTGCCGTCATTTTCAGATAAGGAAATAGTACTGCGCCCAAGAACATATTCAACACTAAGACTTGCGCTTGTACGTGCTGGAATGGATGTAAGTGAAGCAGATGCATTGGTGAGTGAAACACATGGATTATATATACCAATGAAAAGAAAAATATTTAATGGCGCATTCTTAAAAAAGCCGGAATGGATTAACGGATTGCCAGACAATGTTAAAATTACTTGTATGTTAGTAGGACAATGGACTGATGCGGAGGGTGATAAGGCAGTTATAGAAGAGCTTAGTAAACTTGAATATAATGAGTTCATCAAACAGGTAAGAAAATATTCATATGATGAAGAACCTTTTGTACACATAGTGAAAACTGGAAGCGAAAGAGAATATTATCTGGCAAGCGTGCAGAATACATGGGAATATCTTGATATATCAACAGATAGTAAAATGTGGAAAACTTTTACAAAAGTATGTGTAGATGTGATGGTTGAGACAGAATCACTTTTTACATATTCATATATAGAAAAATTCGAGGCTCAATACAAAGGGGAAAAGCTGTTCTGGTCAGGAAATATAAGAAAAGGCATGCTTAACGCACTTCTTATGAAAGGCTGCATTAAGGATAATTGGCGTTCACAGAAAATAATGGATACTGTCGTTACAGAAATAATAGCACATGTAAATGATGAGAAGCAGTGGAAATACATATCAAAATTCTTTACAGAATTATGCGAACTGTCACCATCAGTTATTCTTAAAAGACTTGAAAATGAGTGGAGTAATCCCACAGGTTTGTTAAGCCTTTTTGCAAACCAGAGTGATAATATAATGTTTGAAAGAAATTCATATATAGATATATTATGGGGAGTTGATACGTTGCTTGTCCAGAGAAAATATGCTAAAAAAGCGTTTGAATGGCTGCTGCGTGTAGATGATATGTGTTACAAGTATAAGTCTAATTCACCTAAGGATTCAATAAAGAAGGTGATATGCAGCTGGATTAATCTGTCAGCATTCAGAACAGTTGATGAAAAGGCTGGCGCAGCAAAGATGGCACTTATATATGATAAAAACGGATGGGAACACGTATATAAAGCATTGCCGTCAGGCAGCAGTATAATAGGAAGTATAATAAAGCCACATTATAGAGAGTACGTGACAACGGAAAGCGTTATACAGTCAGATTTAAAAGATACGATAAGCCAGTATATGAAGCTTCTTATAAAAGAAGCAAACTTTAAGCCGGAGCGCTGGGAGGCATTACTTGATATAGCAGAAGATATACCAGATATAAACAAGGACAGATTAATTGATAATATGTTATATGAAGTGACACAGATGTCAGACGAAGAAAGAATATATATTAAAAATCATCTGAGAAATAAAATATATAATAACAGATACTTTAATACTGCAGAATGGGCACTTCCGGAAAATGTCATAAAACAGTATGAGAAGCTTCTTGATGAAATACATACAGAAGAACCAGAATATGAATACGAATATCTGTTTATACAGGAAAATAACGGTATTTTGCTTAATCCAGTACCTTATGGTGAGGATAACAGAAGAAATGAAAATAAAAAAGCATCAGAGCAGCTCATAAAGACTAAGATTGAAGAATTCAGACAGAAAAACTTTAGCATAGCCAGGCTTGCATCCATATGTGCAAAAGAAAAGTGGACAACACTTGGAAGCTGGCTTGGCATCTATTTTAGCGATGACTATGATGAAAATATACTGTTAATTTTGTATAAAGCACAGGAGCATAGAAAACTGATGGCAATAGACTACTGCCGTGAACTTGCCGTTAGGTGTGTTGATATATATTCACATATCAGTAAATTGCAGGATAAAATAAAGCTGGATGATGAATTTATAGTACAGATATATAGACTGGAATCATGCTTTTCGGGCGAAAATATACCAAAGATTAATGATGCCCCAGAACACATTAAGCATATGTTCTGGGAAAATGCAGAAGGCTATATGACAGATAAATATATATGGGCGCTTAAAGAATGTAGGAAATATGGAACTGTTGAAGTGTATCTTATGATGTTGTATGGTGTAGTGAGAGAAAAGGATTTTACGAAAACACAGATATATGACTATTTCATAGAAATAAAAGATATGGAAAATATAAAGAACGTATCAGAGCTGCCATACTACCTTAAGAAACTAATTTCAATCCTACAGGATGAGTATATGGATGATGATGAAAAATGTAATGTACTTGCTTCTATAGAAATAAGATACTCAGGTGTACTTAAGTGGAATGATATGAAAGCATTTCAGAAGAGTATGAAAGCATCACCAGAGGCTTATGCAGAACTTGTATCTTTGCTGTTTAAAAAGGATAGAGTGAATGGGAATGTAGGTAATAAGGAAAGTAAAGAAATTGAAGAATATGAAAAAATAACAGAGGCTGCTACAACAGATAATGCTGAAATGTTATCAAAAGAGCAAAATAAAGAGGAGAATGAGGAGAAAAACAGATACATAGAAGCGGTATATCATATATATAAAAAGACAAAATTCTGTCCGGCAGAAAAGTGTGGAAAAGTGAATACTACAGAAATCAAAGAATGGATAGAACATTTTAGGGAACTGCTTAAAAAGAACGGGCAGATAGACCGCTTTAGTTATCATATGGGAAGACTTCTGGCAAATTCACCAGCTGGTGAAGATGGATATTATCCATGTGAGGCTGTAAGAGAGATGCTGGAAGAATATGCAGATGAAGATATGATAGATCAATATGTAAATGCAATATATTATGGTCGTGGAATATATACACCTACGCAGGGAAGAGAAGAAAAGAATATGGCAGAAAGATATAAAGAGAATGCAGATTACTTAAGCACAAGATACACTAAGGCAGCAGATATATATTACAGATTGTATGATGTGTATTGTGATGAGGCAAGGTGGCAGAGGGAGAGAGCAGAGAATGGGAGATGACTTAGTATCTTTTGAAAGTGATAGTAGTTGCTTTTCAAGTATCCCGTGATTCAGAAATTACACTAAACAATCTGACATTGTTTGCAGGTGGAAATTCAATTGGAAAGTCTATGGTGATTCAGGCAATTCTGACTTTTGTTCAGGAAGGAAATTCAGATTCAGCAGTGTTATGAGAATGTTTGGCTATAGAAGAGGAGATAGGTTCAGGTAAATATAATAAAGTAATAATGGTGGACAGATAGAGAATTAATTTCATCTGTCCACCCCACCATCATTGTTATATGGATTTGTTGACATGTAAACAGTAACATGCTTATTGTATTTTTTTTAATAACTAGTATAGCAACTTGACAATTATATTTTGTGTGCATATAATTTTCTAGATTAGACCATTAATATATGATAGAATATTAATGAATATTTAATTTATTAAACATCATACATGAGATGTTGTTAGTTATTGTCATAAGTAAAACATATTTTTTGAGGCAAAGGGGATAGTAACATTTAAACGACTTCACATCATATATGAGAGTTTTATACATAATGCGGAGGAATAAATGAAAGTAGTATTATTAGCCGGTGGATTTGGAACAAGAATAAGTGAGGAAAGCCAGTTTAAGCCAAAGCCAATGATTGAGATAG
>OGLJ01001758.1_pt1 | contig 16185 bp, 9 predicted proteins | sample 1572801 | NCBI WGS metagenome assembly OGLJ01 (sample SAMEA2581877, study PRJEB24529) | metagenome | biome: Human gut stool | place: China | collected 2011
CAGTTATCAATGCGGAAAATGTACAAAAAATTGGAGAAAATTTTTTAGTAGTTCCAAGTGATACAACTATGAAAGTGAATCCTGTGTCTAACTGGATTAAGGGATCGAAAAACAATATTGAATATTTGTGTGAGAATATAAAATTAAAGGTTGTCAATGCGTATGATACAGGTAGTGCAGGTGAGTATACAAATTATACTCTGAAAGCAGTAGGAAATTATATTCGCTTTGTTGATGAAAAGGCACCTGCAAGTCCGCTTAAATCTGGGGCGATTAAACTCGCGAATATTACATTGTCTTCGGATGGAACAAGCTATGAGGTCTATTATGAGGTAACAACAGACGAAGAAGAGTATAAAGGAACAGTTACATATTCTGCTCAAAATCAGAGGGTATCCGATATTTTAAACGATATTGTTTCAGTAAATACAGGTACTACAGGTCCAGAGATTACAATAGGAAGTATAGGAACACCAATTGAAGAAGACATAACGATTGATACTGGAAGTGTGGATGAAAATAAGACAACAACTTTAAAAGGTGCAATTACTGGAAAAGTTAATGTAACAGGAAGCGGAACCTTGCAGTCAGAGATTAATTGCAGTGGATTTTATGGACGAACTAACAGTGAGATCCATATTACGGATGGACAGATCACTGGAAAGGAAAATGCAAATGATGCTGTAATTGTATTGGGGGCTGCGAACCTTACAGTAGAGGGTGAACACACAAAAATTTGGGATAAATCAGCGTCTGGAGGTGATCGCTATGCAATTCAGGCAATAGGTGGTGTATCAGTAACAATTAAGGGAGGTGAAATCAAATCAGATAATAATACGGCTGTGTATATATATAGAAGTAGCGGGCAAAAGAAAGACCATGCAACGTTCACGATGGAAGATGGAACGATTACAGGTGGAGTGTATGGTTTAAGACACGCTCACCTTAATGAAATCAACTTGTCAGGCGGAACGATTACAGGCGGGGCTAATCAGCCCGATGTTTATATGGCACGAGAAATAAATGTCAGCGAAACTGCAAACTTCACGGTCGAGGGAAATTTCCCGTTCAAATCTATGCAGATCGAAAGTGCATCTTTAAAAAATGAAATCGATTTTACAAAGGCAACAGTAACAGAAGATAAAAAGATTCTGATCAGTTCTCCACTGGATGCCAATACCAAAGAATCGTATGTGAAGCTTTTCAAGGCATCGACCTCAAATTATCAGGATCTCATCAAACATATTGAGCTGACTGGCGGAATTAATCCGATCTGTGTAGTTTATAACGCAAATCCGGTTTCTGCAAATCCGGAAACAACTGAGATTTATGCGTTCAGCGCACCAAATCCTTATACAGTTCATGTGAAGTATTATATTGGAAAAGACGAAAAGGATCCATTTTACGAGGAATACCTTCTGAATCTTGACGATAGTCATCGAAGCTATTTAAGCAATATCGGGTTACCGGGAGGCGCAGCTTTTTCAGTATGGAAATATAAAGAAAATTCAAACAGAAATGGTACTGCGACAGATGTTACAAAAACAGTAAATGAACTTTTTAATGGAAAACTGTATCCAACGAGCGCGGTCCCTGAAATTGAGCTTTACGCAGGATATCAGGTTGCATTAAATGCAGCTGCTGATGACATCAAAGCAAACTCGGCAGTCATAAAGGGAACTTCCGATGGAACAACCGTATACTATACCAATGATTCGAAGTATCAGGGATATACTGGAGAAGGTCTCAGAGCGGCAGCAAAGAGTGCAGATACTCAGAATCATTTTGTAACAAAAGAAGTACAAAATGGTGAAATTTCTATTGAATTGAATAATCTCTCCGTGAATACGGCATATACATATTATCTGGTGGCTGAAAATGCTAACAATGATGTGTCGGAAATGCAGACAGTCAAATTTAAGACTCTCAAACGCACGCTGACAACGGATGATTTCCAGATAGTTGGATCCACTGAATTTACCTATACACATAATGGTGATATACATGAGATAGAAGTGCGACCTGTAGAGGGAAAAGAAGGATCGTTTGGCATCGGTGCTGTTCAGTATAAGGAAAAAGTTGGTGCAGAGGATGCTGATAATTTCATCGGTGCTCCGGCGGCAGCAGGAACCTATGGAATCTATGTAAGCACCAATAGTGAAAATGGAGTTGAACGTGTTACAAATTTACGAATTGGAGAGATAACGATCAAGAAAGCCACGTTCAATTCTGACTGGTTTCAGACTGTAACAAGCATCAACTATGGCAACGATGAAGAGGACTATCTTAAACCGGGAATAAAAGATGAGTATAATGGCGTTGGAGGTTCGGCAGTTACTGGGTATGGCCAGATTGAATATAAGCTTTATAACGATAGTGAGTTAACTCGAGAAGTTTTAAGAAATTCCGATGGTCATTATGATTCATCGCCAGATATGAACCAGGAGTATGCAATTTATTATATGGGAGTCACCAGCACTGGCGGCGATAACGTGGAGCCGCAGGGAACTCCTGTATTAGTAGGAACACAGATAACTGTTAAGCGCGCTACAAATACAATTTCCATAACATCATGCCCGAATATCCGCTATGGAGAAACACCAAAGCCGAAGGCCACGGCAGCGGACACCACAGGAGAAATTAAATACATCTACAGTAGTAACGAAAACGGTGAATATAAGGAATGGAATGCAGAGAATAAACCTGGACTCTGGTATGTAAAGGCAACCGTAAGCCAGAGCCGGAATTACAAGAAAGCGGAAAGCACCCCGGTCGCATTTACAGTCTCCAAAGCGCGGCTCGTTCCTTCTGTAAACACTCTTCAGTCAAAGACTTATGATGGAGGTACAAACGCTGAGGGAACGCTTACGCTCAGTTCTGCTGACGGAAAACCGATCCTGCCGGAAGATGCGGGAAAATTAAAGGCCAATGGAACTTTCCAATGGACCTCCAGTGATTCCGGGACAGATACTGTGAATGTGACAGAGATCACATTGGATCCGAAATTTGAGGATCGCTATGAACTTACAACGAGTGAACTTTCCAATGTTTCCTGCAGCGGTGCAAAGATCGAAAATGCCCAAATTAAGAATGTTTCTGTACGGCAGATGATGGAATTGACCTACAATGGAAGGGAACAGTTGCCGGAAGTCACGGCAACAGGAAGTACGACCGGTGGAACGGCTATCACCTTCCGCTATGGCCTCACAGCAGAACAGGCTGCAGACGAAACGCAGGCATTAAAAACTGTTCCTGCCTTCACCGACGCCGGCATCTATACGGTATATTACACTGCATCTGCAGCAAACCATGATTCCGTATCCGGCAGCTTTGAAATCGAGATCAAAAATGCCTCGATCACAGGCGTTGACGCAGCCGGATATACAGGAATCTACGACGGAAAGTCCCACGGAATCAAGATCACCCTTACCGGAAACGCTGGAGACGGTGAGATCCTTTACGGTGAGTCCGAAGATAACTGCACGCTCACAGAAAGCCCTGTATACAAGAACACAGGCAGCTATACCATATACTACACGGTGACAAAGAAAAACTTTGACACCATAAGCGGCTCCGCAACCGTTGCGATCACCCCGGCACAGCTCACTGTGACGGCAGAATCAAGAAACGTGACCTATAAGGACGAACCGCCGGTATACAGCAGCACGTTCGAAGGTTTCGTAAACGGAGAAAACACAGAAGTCCTCGGCGGAACACTCTCCTACGAGTGCGCTTATGCGGCCGGCAGCGATGTGGACGAGTACGAGATCATTCCGTCCGGTCTCACAGCGGAAAATGGAAACTATGTGATCACATATCAGCCAGGAAAACTGACCGTATCCCAGGCGAAGCCGGAGTTCGAACTTCGGAATCTGGATCAGTTAAAACGTGTCTATGATGCGAAAAACACCGCACCGGAGGCATGGACGGACAGTGATGGAAACATGACCGTAACGATCAAAAAGGGCAGCGAGATCTTAACGGAAGCGCCGATGAATGCCGGAACCTACACGGTGGAAGTTCATACGGAAGTCGGAAAGAACTACGAGGCTGGAAGCCAGATATTCTCCTTTGAGATCAAAAAAGCACCGCTCAGTGTAAAAGCGGTGGATCAGAATGTCACAGTTGGAGATGCGATTCCGGAGTACGCAGTCCTCTACGAAGGATTTGCAGGAACAGATACCGCGGATGTGCTGAACGGCAGCCTGAAGTTTACCTGTGAATACGCGCCAGACAGCGCGGCGGGCGATTACTCGATCCTGCCGTCTGGTCTGACATCTGAGAATTACGAGATCCACTTTGAGAATGGAACACTTCATGCAGTCCGCAGGGCAAGCAGTGGATCCGATGATTCCGACAATTCCGGCGGTTCCGGCAGCACAAAGAACCCGGTGGCAACGAACTTTGGAAAGAATGTTTCTAACAACAGCTCTTCCGAAAAGTATGCACAGGGAACCTGGAAACGCGATAATAAGGGCTGGTGGTTCGAATTCAAGGACGGCACCTATCCGGCAGGAGAAAAGATCAGTGATCAGAACGGTGAAAAGCTGGGCTGGATCCAGAAAGACGGAAAATGGTGGGCTTTCGGTTCTGACGGCTATCTGAAGACCGGCTGGGTGTTCGATGGCGCAAGCGGAAAATGGTATCTGCTTAATGAGAAGACCGGAATGCAGATTGGCTGGTATTACGATGAGTCAGGACGCTTCTGGTATTACCTTGATCCAGTGAGTGGAGCTATGCTCACAGGCTGGCAGCTCATCAATGGAAAATGGTACTACTTTTCAAAGACATCCGGAGCTGTGCCGCTTGGCTCCATGTACAGAGAAACCAGGACACCGGATGGATATTATGTCGACAAAGACGGTGCATGGGATGGACTTGAAGCAAAAGAAAATTAAGGCACGAAGTAACTGTTCAGTAGGTCTGCGCATTTACTGCGCTGACCGTAAGAAAACTTAGAATAGAAGGCAAAAATCCTATCGGCACAGCCGATTTGGAATGGATTTTTGCGCGTAACTGTGAGGGCACTGAACAGTTACGACATGAAGTAAAAAAGATCCGCAGGATCCTAAAAATGGGAACCTGCGGATCTTTCTTTTTCTGCAATCGAAATTCGTGTGAAATGAAGCCATAATACGCTTCACTTCCGGCATTTATGCGATATTTAAGCGAAAAAAAAATCTCCCCATGCATTGCTGCATGAAGAGACGATGATTTTCACCGCGTTACCACTCTGATTCGTCCATAGAAGACGCTGCTTTACAGGGTACCGGCCGGATACCCTTTCCCTGTAACGGGAGAACCCGTTTCCGCCTACCGTTCAATTTCAGCGGAACCGCAATGTAAGATAGTCAAGAAAAAGTTTGAGAAATTACAGTGAACGATCGAAATTGCCCGGAAACATTTTGCTATTTCTATCATGATTCTGCAGACGGAATTAAGATCACCGATGCGTAGAACATCCCGTTCTTCCATTCAAACCGTGCATCTCCATGGTGCCGTTCAGCGATGAGACGGATAGACTGGGTGCCTATGCCGGGGCCACTGTGCTTTGTGGAGAGAAAACGCTTTCCTTCAAGAACTGGCGGCTTCCGGCAGGGATTGTCCACCGTGATGGCTATGAGGGAGGTTCCGGTCTGGCGGATATGGACCTTGATCGCGCCTCTTTCTTTGTTTTCCCGACATGCGTCCACCGCGTTTTCCAGTAAATTTCCCAAAAGCACGCAGAATTCCGGCTCCGGGACCGGTATTTCTTTTTCTATCTGAGCCTGAATCTCCAGAGTAGTACCGGCGTTTTCTGCAATCTGAGCGTAGTAGCCAAGGATCGCGTTGACGGCCTGATTTTCACAGTAAGCAGGCAGCCATTCCGGCATCATATGTTTCTGGAAGGACGCGAGATAGTCTGAGATCGCGTCAAGATCTTTGTTCGCCGCGTATCCCGAGAGCACCGTGAGATGCTGACGGAGGTCATGGCGGGCGATCCGCGTCTCATCGATGGAGCGTTGGAGATTGCGGTACTGGGCACTCTGGAGCTGCAGAAGCTCATTTTCCCTCAAAAGTCTCGTGTTCTGGTTCATCTCCGATGCCATCAGGTAGAACATAAAATAGAAGAGCAGGAGGAAGGTCAGAAGCGCCAGAATTAAAATCGGGTAAAACTTCATGACCCGGTTTGTGTAGAGCGTCTCGTAGTAGCGCGGACGAATCAGGCGGTTCAGCAGGAAGAATGCCGCCGGGAATACCCAGAATATATACCAGGTCTTCGCCATTTCGATATCGTCCACCAGCCATTTCGCGGCATGGGTTGCCGGATACCATACGATGGCCACGATGAGAACGGGGGACGCGATCATGAAAAACCAGTTATCGGTGGCCCCCTGCGCCCGGAAGCGTGAACAGACCGGAGGTGTTCGTCCGGTCAATGAGGGCATCTGCGACGAGTGTCAGGTTTGTGATACAGGAGAAGACCGCGCAGACGGCGGTCAGGATACTGAACGGCTTCCAGAGGGCGAGATCACAGACCCGATGGAAGAATACCGCAAACAGGATAAAGGACGGCAGGACCCAGAAGTCTCTCGCAATCCCGAAACTTGCGCAGACGAGGCCTCCGGCGAAAGCCCAGAGGATCGAGAGCGGGATACCGGTGAGAAAAATATTCAGCGGTTTTATGCGGAGCCGGTCCTGAACCGGAAGAAAGCAGAGAACCGCACAGGGCACCATTGAAAAAAATTCCAGAAAATTCCGCATGACAAGGGACCAGAATGGGCTGTTCATACTCAACAATCTCCTCTCGTTTCTATATGATCCATTATAACAAAGTTTTACTATCCTGAAAGTACAACTCATGCAGGATTTTGACATCTTGTGCAGGGATGAGAAGTTTTAGGATACACAGAAAAAACGTCTGTAATGGATTAGGTAGATCCTTGTCAATGAGGCAGGAGTCTTATATGGATGAGATAAAATCTGCGGCAGAAATCCGGTGAGTGGAATATCATTGGATTCTGCCGCAGATTTTTTCAATATGGAACTTTTTATTTTTTAGTGAAACGCCTCTTTCGCATACTGTTCCAGTTCATCCCTGAAATCCGGGTGCGCGATCGCGATCATGGCCTCGGCGCGCTCTCTTAAGGTCTTTCCGGAGAGGTTCGCAATACCGTACTCGGTCGCAACGCTCTGGATCATGGTACGTGGAGCGGATACGGTGCGGAGACAGTGGAGCCGCCCGGAATGAACGGAACGATGTTGGACTTTAAGGTGCCGTCCTTTGCTTTTCTCGCGGAGTTGATGCAGATATATCCTTTTCCTCCGACGGAGCGGTAAGCGCCCTCAAGGAAATCCATTTGTCCACCGATGCCGGAGAGCTGGCGGGTTCCCGCGGACTCAGCATTCTCCTGACCCATCAGGTCAAGCTGCACGCCGCCATTGATGCTGATGACATTCTTCATGGTTCCGATGCGCTGCGGATCATGGACATAATCGAGGTCAGCCGGGTGGAAAAGCTTCGGATTTTCAGAGATCCAGTCATAGAATTCCTGAGATCCCATCGCGAGATTCCAGGTGGAGAGACCGGTGTCAAATTCTTTTTTTGCATTTGTGAGCTTTCCTGCTTTCCAGAGGTTTAAGTAGGCGTCGCTGATGGTTCCGGTATGGCAGCCGAGATCCCTGAGATCGGATTCCGCCAGCATATTCGCAACGGTGAACGGAACGCCGCCGACACCGAGAGAGAGAACCGCGCCGTCCGGAATCTCGTTTACGACGAGCTTTGCGATCTGGATATCTGTCTCAGACGGAGCTTTGTAAGTTCTTACCGGAAGCGGCTCATGAGCGCCCTCTACGATATAATCCGCCTCGGAGAGATGGACACGGTGGGAACCGTCAACACCCTGAAGCTTCGGATAATGTTCATTGATCTCAAAGATCACAGTTCTTGCACTCTCAAACATGGTTCTCCATGCGAAGTTTGAGATGCCGAGACCACAGTAGCCGTTTTCATCTGGAGCAGATACCGGAACGAAGGCAACATCTGTCCGGATATAGCGCTGGCGGTAGAGCGTCGGGAGAAGGCGGAGTACCACAGGCATGAATTTTACGAGACCGCGGGTCTGGAGTTTCCGTTCGTAGTCACCGATATGCCAGCTGTAGTAGGAGAAGCTTTCCTGTTCCGGGTCAGCCTCAACGACCTCAATGCGCGGACGGATCACGAGACCGCCACGGATTTTAACATCCCTCAAATGCCCTTTTCTTGCGGCAAGTGCTTTATCAAGAAGTTCCGGGAAGCCTCCGCCGAATCCATAATCGACCCAGTCGCCGTCTTTTACGGCTGCTGCAACAGCAGCTTCCGCAGTTATGATCTTACTCTTATAATTTTCCATATGTAATCCTCACTCAATATAAAATATTTTTTCACACAAAAATTTTTCGATTGCACCACACATGTTCATTATAGAAGGTTTTTGGGGTTAAAACAAGAAGATTATCAAGAAACGGGATATGGAAATAACTTTATTTTTCATTTGAAATGTAATATAATGAACCTATCTTACAGGTGGTTGGAATTATCTTTTCCGCCCCGGAAAAATAATGCATGAGGGGAGTCAAAACATGAAGGATTACATGAAGATCTACCAGGAATGGCTTGCCAATCCGTACTTTGACGAAAAGACGAAAGAAGAGCTTCGCGCAATCGCGAACGATGAAAACGAAATCAAGGAACGTTTCTATATGGATCTGGAGTTTGGTACCGCAGGACTTCGCGGAATCATCGGTGCCGGAATCAACCGTATGAATATCTATACAGTCCGCCGCGCGACTCAGGGACTTGCCAACTATATTATCAAACAGGGCGGAGCAGACAAGGGCGTTGCGATCGCGTTTGACTCCCGTCATATGTCCCCGGAATTTGCCATGGAGGCTGCAATGACACTCGCCGCAAACGGCATCAAGGCGTATAAATTCGAATCCCTGCGCCCGACACCGGAGCTGTCCTTCGCAGTCCGCGAGTTAGGCTGCATCGCCGGCATCAACATCACCGCGAGCCATAACCCGCCGGAATACAATGGATATAAGGTATACTGGGAGGACGGCGCACAGTTCACACCGCCGCATGATAAAGGGGTAACGGCTGAAGTTCTTGCGATCGAGGATCTCTCCACCGTGAAAACGACGACCGAGGAAGAGGCGTTAAAGAGCGGAAAATTCCAGGTGATCGGAAAAGAGATCGATGACAAATATATCGCCCAGGTAAAAGCCCAGGTAGTCAACCAGGAAGCGATCAACCGCATGCAGAAAGACATCACGATCGTCTACACACCGCTTCACGGAACCGGAAATATCCCGGCCCGCCGCGTTATGAAAGAGATCGGCTTCGAGAATGTCTATGTTGTGCCGGAGCAGGAACTTCCGAACGGAGATTTCCCGACCGTCAGCTATCCGAACCCGGAAGCTGCCGAGGCATTTGAACTCGGATTGAAGCTTGCAAAAGAGAAGAACGCGGACCTTGTTCTTGCAACGGACCCGGATGCAGACCGTCTCGGTGTTTATGTAAAAGATACAAAGTCCGGTGAATATATCCCGCTTACCGGAAATATGTCCGGCTCCCTGTTATGTGACTATGTGTTAAGCCAGAAACAGGCAGCAGGAAAGATTCCGGCTGACGGAGAAGTCGTAAAATCCATCGTTACCACAAATCTGGTTGATGCCGTTGCGAAACACTATGGCTGCAAGCTTGTCGAGGTTCTGACCGGCTTCAAGTATATCGGTCAGCAGATCTTAAAAGAAGAGACAACAGGCAAAGGAACCTACATGTTCGGTATGGAGGAGAGCTATGGCTGCCTGATCGGCACATATGCCCGTGATAAGGATGCGATCTCCGCAACTGCCGCTCTCTGTGAGGCTGCCGCTTACTACAAGGAAAAGGGCATGACCTTATGGGATGCGATGGTCGCAATGTACGAGAAGTATGGCTACTATAAAGATACCGTAAAATCCATCGGATTAAAAGGAATTGAGGGACTTGCGAAGATCCAGGAAATTATGGAGAACTTCCGCAAGAACCCGCCGAAGGCACTTGGCGGTTACGAGGTAACTTCTGTCCGTGACTACAAGAAGAACACGATCACAGAGGTTGCGACGGGCGAAGTAAAGGAGACAGGTCTTCCGGAGTCCAATGTTCTTTACTATGATATGAACGACGGCGCATGGCTCTGCATCCGTCCGTCCGGAACCGAGCCGAAGATCAAATTCTACTATGGCGTCAAGGGAACATCCCTGGACGACGCTGAGGCGAAGTCCAAAGCTGTCGGTGATGAGCTGATGGGCATGGTGGATAAGATGATGTGAGATCCCAGAGTGTGGGGATAAGCGCAGGGAAGATGCTGCGAAACAATTAAGATCGAGTGCCTGAGAATCTGGCTGTGAAAAGCAGTGAGACTTGGGCAGAAAGGAAAAGCTCCCGGATGGAAACCGCATGTTATAGATATGATGTGGTTCTTTTCGGGAGCTTTTTTATCGCAAACGACTGCACCCAGTACGCGAAGGTGCCAGGCTTTGTTTCCTTTACAGGCGGGAGAGTTCAGCAAGGTACATCTGGGCTGCCGGGGAGAGGCGTACACGATTGCGGAAGATGCAGGAAGCAACAAGCTCACGATCGTGCCCGCTCTCGGGCCACAACCACTCCGGAACCGGAAGCGCGGTGATCTCAGGGGAATTTTCACGGTCATGAAGCGGAGCAATGCCGATCCCGATCGAATCCGTCTGCTCGACGATGCTGTAAAAAGAAGCACGGCTGTTCACATAGGTAATCCCGGAGAGCTGATCCTGACGGATAAGAGACTGGATTCCGTTTAGAATGCTGCTTTCTGCAGAAATCTGGGATGCCGCTTCGGCGGAATGCAGAACAAAACTGTATTGATCGAAAAGCTCCGGAGTCAGTGCATTTGGATCCTTCAGAACCGGATGGGCATTCCGGCAGAAAAGCTGAAGGGGAGAGTGAAACAGGATCTGTTCTTCCAGACTGTGAAGAGCCAGAAGCTCCTGTACCTTTTCATTTTGGGATTCCGGATACACGATGAAACCGATATCTGCATGTCCGGCATCGAGTTCCCGGATGACTTCGTGTCCTGCCAGCTCGCGGTAAAAAAGGCGGAATGTCCGATCGTGCTGATCAGAAAAGGCATGGATCGTCTTACTCAGGGCATCATTCTCAGGAAAACAGCAGTCTGCAGCAATCCGAAGACGGCAGGAGTCCGGGTGCTCCCGGAATGTCTGGCGGAACTGCTCTGCATGTTCAAGGAGATCCCGGCTCATATCGAGAAACAGACGTCCGGATTCCGTCGGGATGATCCCTGTTTTTCCGCGGGTAAAGATCGTGATCCCGTATTCTTTTTCTGTCTCACGGAGAACTTTACTCAGGTACGGCTGGGTCACAGACAGCCGCTTTGCGGCCGCCGACAGAGAGCCGGAGTCGGAGATCTCGAGGAGATATTGCATGTTTTGAAGATTCATTTAGAGGTAGCTCCTTTGTTGTAAAAAAATCATAAAAATAGTATAATTAAGTCTATTCGAAAACAATGGATCTGTCAAATAGGAGAGATGTGGAAAGTCAGCAGTAAAGTCTGCTGCTGCCGCTGCAACATATGGAAATACGACTTGAAAAATTTTTGCTCGTGAAGAGCAGTCAGACAAAAAAACAATGAAAGGAAGATCCGGATCCCGGACAGAAGCGATGGATAAAAAAGAATTTGTTTTAAAAGCAGTTGCGGACAAAAAAGACCTGATCGTCGAGGTGAGTGACAAAATTTTTGATTATGCGGAGACAGGCTTTCATGAATTTAAGACCGCAAAACTCTATGAGGATGTTCTGAAAAAAGAAGGATTCCAGGTGGAAATGGGAGTCGGCGGCATGCCGACGGCATTTAAAGCTACATATGGAACAGAAAAGCCGGTGATCGGATTTTTAGCGGAATATGACGCTCTTCCGGAGCTGTCCCAGGAAGGCGGCTGCACGATGAGAAAGAAAGCCGAAGGGGAGAACCCGGACGGACATGGCTGCGGCCACAACCTGCTCGGTGCGGGAGCCATGGCGGCAGCGCTTGCAGTGAAAGCGTATCTTGAGGAGCATCCGGAAGCGGGAAGCGTGGTCCTTTTTGGATGCCCGAGCGAGGAAAAAGGCGACGGCAAGGCGATCATGGCAAGAGAGGGAATCTTTGACGGCGTGGATGCGGCGTTCACCTGGCATCCGGGCGATAAGAACGAAATCTGGTCGGAGTCCACTCTGGCGAATGTCAGCGTCTTCTTTAACTTCAAAGGTGTGACCTCCCATGCAGCGGCAGCTCCGGAACTCGGAAGATCTGCGCTGGATGCGGCAGAACTCATGAGCGTCGGTGTCAATTATCTTCGGGAACATATCATCTCTGACGCGAGGATCCACTACGCGTACCGTGATGTCGGAGGAATCGCCCCAAATGTTGTCCAGGGACACAGCCGCGTCCACTATTTCATCCGCGCGCCAAAGTCCTGGCAGGTAAAGGAAATCTACAGGCGTGTGGTTGATGTGGCAGAAGGCGCCGCAAAGATGACAGGGACTGAGATGACATATGAGCTTTATGCAGGTCTTTCCGATTACATCCCGAACCATGTACTCTCGGAAGTTCTTCATGAGTCCATGGAGGAGATCGGCGCTCCGGCTTACGATGAGGCGGATTTTGCACTGGCATCCAGATTCTTCCATGAGACCGCGACGCCGGAGGAACTGGAGGCAAAGCGAGCGTCCCTGCGGAAACTCTTCGGTGCAGATCATCTGGATGAGATCGAAGCCCGCCCGCTCCACACCCGGATCTCTCCGCTTGTATGGACTGGAAAGGTCCAGGCGGGTTCCACCGACGTCGGCGATGCCAGCTATGTGATCCCAACGGCGATGTGTACCACGGCGACAGCGACTCTCGGCACTGCCGCCCACACCTGGCAGATGACCGCACACGGCAACACGGAGATCGCCCACAAGGCAATGTTAAATGCGGGTGAGGCCATAGCATTGGCCGCCTTAAAGACCATGGAAAGCCCGGAAATCTTAAAGAAAGCCCACGACGAATGGCTGGCCGAGACAAACGGCATCTACGAATGCCCGATCCCGAAGGAGATCGGACCGAGGCTGGAGGATTAAGGGAGCTGCGTGCACAATCGAAAATAGAGGAGCAATACAATGAGACAGGAAACCATAGACAGGATCCGAAAATTCACCGACGACCGCGACTGGGACCAGTTCCATTCTGCCGCCAATCTGGCAAAATCCATTGTCATTGAGGCAGCAGAACTTCTGGAATGCTTTCAGTGGAGTGATGAGGAGTATGATCTTCAGCATGTGAAAGAAGAGCTGGCAGATGTGATCGTCTACTCACAGAACCTTTTAGACAAGCTGGGGCTGGATGCAGATGAGATCGTGAATATGAAAATGGGGATGAATGAGAAAAAGTATCCGGTGGAAAAGGCGCGGGGGAAGTCTGCGAAGTATGACCAGTTGTAGGGACTAGAGAAGAATGCTGCAGGGCAGCCATACAGCGTGGATTGGCTGCCGGCGGATCTTGGAGTTGTGGGGAAGATTGAGAAGTGGATGGAGAAAGAAATCTGATAAATTTTTTTGCTTTCGATATGCAAGACCAAATTATAGGACACCTAATGTGATATACTGTGTCTCAAAGAGATACAGAAAGTCAAACATATGGAAAATAGGAGGACTATGAAATGGAAAAAGACAAAACATGCAGGGATATTTATTTTGAAATGCGATCCATGAACCGGCATCTGCAGAGAGTGGGAAATATTGGGATGCTGGCGTTGCTCTTAAAGCTGTCGGAGGGCCTGGAAGATGACAAAAACGGAAAACGTCTTTTAAAGGCGGCTGCGATTCTTGTCGGCGTTGTGGAAGTGCTGCTGTTTCAGGAGGCAGTAACGGATTGTATAAAAAAGAGGAATGGCGAAGCAGACGACTGAGTGCCAATGGAAAAATATCCATAGGATCCTGCGAATCTGCGGATAACTCGATCGGGCAGATGGTGATGGATTCAGAAAATATGGAAAGAAAAATGCAAAGGAATCTCTGAATGAAGAAACACAAAGTATACCTGCAGGACCTGCTCAATGAGTATCCGGAGTCGGAAGACTATCAGAAATTCTATACATATGTGATGGAGCTGATCAGGAGAGACGAGCTTGTTCCGATGAAAAATGCGAAGAGCAACGGCCGGAGACCGGCGCTTCCGCTCAGCTTCTGGAAATATGAAGACAAACCGGATTATACGGATATCTATGAGGAACTGAAGTATAAGTATCATCCTCTGATCAATACTTCCTATTACAGGAACCATCCGGAATGCTATGAGACGGACAAGGAGAAACTTCAGATTCTGAGTGATTATCTGAAAGATCATTCCAAACTGCTTGATACCGAGGAGACGATGAATGAGCGGAGCTTCGAGATCTTCCGTCGGGAAAAGTTTTTCCAGAGAGAGGGAGGTCTCGAATTTTGCAGGAAAATTGGGATCAGTCGGGAACAGCTGGCATTTTATGAGACTTCTGAGCCGCTCTCTTATTATTCCCGGTCCAAACAGACCCCTCAGAACATTCTGATCGTGGAGAATAAAGACACATTTTTTGATATCCGGCGCTGTATGAATGCGGGGCATGACCGGATCCTTGGAAAACAGTTTGGTACTGTGATCTACGGGGCAGGAAAAGGAATCTGGAAGACGTTTGCGGATTATGTGAATGGGGCAGAATCCTATTTCCTTGGGGATAATGAATTGTTCTATTTCGGAGATCTTGATTATGAGGGGATTCTGATCTATGAACATCTTCTGGAGCAGAAAGAGTACCAATGGGACAGGAAGGGAAATGGCAGTGCCGGAATGATCCAACTTTTCCGGAAAGCATACGAGGCGATGCTGGATAAGGCGCTTCAGATCGGTTTTTCAGCTCTTCCTGACATGAAGGAAAAGCAGAATTCGAATATTGGAACGGTATTTCTGGATGTGTTTGATGAGGAGAGAAGGAGACAGATCCATGAAATCCTGTCAGCAGGAAAATATATTCCACAGGAAATTCTAAATGAGCATGACTGGTAGCCAACCGACAGAAGTGATACGGAAAGGTTATGATAAATGAACAAAACTGGTGATAAAAGATGATCGAGAAAGATTTTTTAAAGAATTTTGAGCAGCGAATGAAATTTGTCGGGAGGTATGCGTTGCTCTGCAGCAACAGCTTTGGAAAGCAGCAGTGGAAGGATTACGGCATAGAGACGCGGGATGAGCAGATGAATATGTTGTTTACACTGCTGCTTTTTATCATGGAGTATTCTTTGCGGGAAGAAAACTGCACGATGGACGATATTGCGGCGTTCGTGGAAGACATCAGCTACGAGTACCATGCGAAAAAGCTGAGCTTTGAGCAGAGTCGGGACTTTGCGAGATTTATGGTGGAGGATATCCTTGGAAACAGCGGTTCTTCCATGTATTTTAAGGCTTTTGACTATGAAAAACGGACATATAAGGAAATCAACATCCGTTATATCGACAACAAGGTCGTGTATCTGGAGAGTGGCGTCAGAAGAACATCCTATTACCTGACGGACGAGGGTTACAATATGATGCTCTCCACGATGGAAATGGAAAATAATCTGAAACTTTCGGTCCATGAAATGCTCTTTAAGCTGCATCTGGAAAAGGCAGATTATAACAGGGCTGTGGAAGATATCAAAAATATCTTCAGTCAGCTTAGAAAACAGAGCCAGAAGATCGAGGAGGCAATCCTGTCGGTCCGGAGAAATGCGTTGGCTTATTCAGTAGAAGAATATGGGCAGCTGGTGGAGGACAACATCAACACTGTAGTCGAGACAAGAGAAAAATTCAATCTTCACAGGCAGTTTATCGACGAGAAAATTGAAGAATTTGAAGAAAAACAGATGAATGCGGAAACATTCACGGAAAAAGAAAAGGGCAACTTGAACAATCTTCGTGTGATCGGAAGATATCTGACGCAGACTCTGGATGAACACCAGAGAATCCTCGGTCAGCATTTTGATCTGAAGAAATTATATGATGAAGAGCTGGAAAATTACTCGAACATGACACTGGTCCAGCGGTTTCCGTTCCGGAGCGATGTGTATGATAAGGTATTAAAAGATGTCTCACT
>OGLJ01001780.1_pt1 | contig 16004 bp, 15 predicted proteins | sample 1572801 | NCBI WGS metagenome assembly OGLJ01 (sample SAMEA2581877, study PRJEB24529) | metagenome | biome: Human gut stool | place: China | collected 2011
GGATGACCTGCTCGTTGCCGCCGGCCATGATGTACTCAGCGCTCATGATCCACTCCTCGATGGTGTTGCACAGGCCGCGCTTGAGCAGGACCGGCTTGTGCATCTTGCCCACCGCCTTGAGCAGCTGGAAATTCTGCATGTTGCGGGCACCGATCTGCACGACATCGACATACTCTTCAAATTCCGGGATGCGGTCTTCGCTCATCAGCTCGGAGACGATGGGCAGGCCGGTGGCTTCGCGGGCCTTGACCATGTCGAGGATGCCCTCGGTCTCCAGACCCTGGAAGGAGTAGGGAGAGGTGCGGGGCTTGTAGGCACCGCCGCGGAAGAGGGCAGCACCGCCGGCCTTGACGCTCTGGGCGATGCGCAGGGCCTGCTCCTCGCTCTCGATGCTGCACGGACCGGCCATGACGGCGATCTTCTCCCGGCCGCCGATCCGGACGCCGCCGCAGTCGATGACCGAGTCGGCAGGGTGGAACAGGCGGTTGGCGCGCTTATACGGGGCCGACACACGGGTCACGTTGTCGATCCAGGGGTTGGCGAGCACATCGCGCTCGTCGATCTTGGTAGTGTCGCCCACCAGACCGAAGACGTTGTAGTCCTTGCCGGTGATCAGGGTGACATCGAGGCCCTGCTTTTCAAAGCGGTCCACGATCTTTTCCAGTTCTTCCTTCGGGGTGCCTTTTTTCGTCGAGATGATCATCTTCTTGCATTCCTTTCCCTTTTATCAACGTGTCAACCTCTCAGTCTGCTTCGCAGACAGCTCCCCTGATAGGGGAGCCCTTGGCAGGCCGGGCAAGCCCTGCTGTCCGCGTAGGCCCGATGGGGCGCAAAGCAGCGGGCCCTGTCCTCTTTGGCAACGGCATTCGGATTGCTGCTGTGAATCTCGGCAGCGGAGCCCGGCCGTTTCCGAAAGCAAAAAACTTCGCTCGTTCAGCACAGTCCTCACCGACTCGCCAGAGGCTCCCCTATCAGGGGAGCTGGCGGGCGTAAGCCCGACTGAGAGGTTTCTTTCTTTACTGCACCATGTGCGATTGTGCTCCGCCGTCCAGCCGAAGCAGCTGCACCAGATAACTGCATGCGTGGAGATAGCCGCCGATGCCCTCGCCCGCAAAGCGGCCCTGACAGCCGAACGAGACGACGTCCGTGTTCCGGAACGGCTCCCGGCCGCTGGGTTCGCTCATGAGCACCTCCACGGCGGGCACACCGCAGAGCTGCAGCGCTTCCAGAATGGCCACGCTGTAATAGGCATAGCCGCCCGGATTGAGGATGATGCCGTCGGCGCGGCCTGCGGCCGACTGGATCTCATCAATGATATCACCCTCGTGGTTGGACTGGAAGAAATCCGGCTCGATGCCCATCTGCTGGCAGCAAACGTCCAGATAATCCAGCAGACCGTTGTAGTCCACTTCGCCCTCCACACCGGGCTCGGTGAAGCGGGTAATGTTGACGTTTGGCCCGTTAATGAACAAAAATCGCATCCAATGCCTCCAGTGCCGCCGCAACGGCGTCTGCAACGGTCGTTTCGTTCGGGATGACCGCATCGGCTGCGGCCAGATAGAGCGGGCGGCGCTGGGCTTCCATGGTCTTCAGCGCCTCGGCGCTGGTGGAGAGCGGACGCCCGCCGCCCACAGTCAGAGCGTCCAGCGGGCGGTCGATGAAGAGCACCACGCCGTTCTGCCGCAGGGCCCGCAGGTTTTCGGGCCGCTTGACGACTCCGCCCCCGCAGGAAAGCACCTGACGGCCCTCTCTGGCAAAGCGGGCGGTCTGCTCGGCCTCCCGTGCCCGGAAGCCGTCCTCGCCCTCGGCGGCGAAGAGATCCGGGATGCTGCGGCCTGCGGCCCGGACGATCTCCTCATCCAGGTCCACGAACCGCTTGCCCAGCCGGTCGGCCAGCGCGCGGCCGATGGTCGTTTTGCCGCAGGAGGGCATCCCGATGAGCGCCACGTTCAGCTGCTCTTTCCGGAGCTGGGCGGTGATGGCGCGGATCTCGGCCGGGGCATCGTCGAACTTGCGGTCCAGGAAGTATTCCGCCGCATACACGGCCTGGGCCACCAGCATTTCGAGGCCGCCCACGGCCACCGGCACACCCGCCTCCTCGGCACGCAGGATCAGTTCCGTTTTGTCCGGATTGTAGACCACGTCGAGGACGGCTTCCAGCCCCGGCATCGCGGCCACATCCAGATTGCAGACCCCCACGTTCGGGTACATGCCCGCCGGGGTGGTGTTGATGACAATGTCGGCCCCGCTGTGGACGGCTTCCGCATAGGAAAGCTCGCCCTTTTCGGGGTCCGGATGCCGGCTGACGGTCAGCACTCTGGCCGCGCCCTTATCTTTTGCCACGGCGCTCGTGGTGTTGTGGGTGCCGCCGGTGCCCAGAATGAGGACGGTCCGGCCCGCGAACTCCACGCCGTGGGCATCGGCCAGGTAGGCAAAGCCGAGATAGTCGGTGTTATAGCCGTAGAGCAGGCCATTCCGGTTCACGACCGTGTTCACGGCGCCGATGGCCTTGGCGCGCGGGTCGATGTAGGAGCAGGATTCCATGACCAGCCGCTTATACGGGATGGTCACATTGATTGCCTTGAAGGCCCGCCGGGTCAGGAAGGCCCGCGCCTCCTCCTCGGTGGGCAGCGGGCACAGGTCGTACCGGTAGCCGCAGAGCATCTCGTGGATGATCTTCGAGTACGAGTGCCCCAGTTTGGAGCCGATGAGTCCGTATTCCATTTACAGCTCCTCCTTGCGGTAAGCGGTGGGCTGTTCCATCCAGGCCATGCCGTACTTCGCGGTCAGCAGGTCGCCGACGGCCAGCGCCGCCGCGCAGGTCTGCACGATGGCCGCACGGGGCACGATGCAGGGGTCGTGACGGCCCTGGATGGAAAGTTCCGCGTTCTGTTTTGCAATGTAATCCACGGTATCCTGTGGTTTGTAGATGCTGGGCGTGGGCTTGACCACGGTGCGGAAGACGACCGGCATCCCGTTGGAGATGCCGCCGTTCAGGCCCGCGTTGTGGTTGGTGGCCGTCACGATGCGGCCCCCCTGCATCCGGAAGGCATCGTTCGCCTCGCTGCCCTTCAGGTCGGCGAAGCCGAAGCCGGTGCCGAACTCGATGCCCTTGACGGCCGGGACCGAGAAGGCCATGTGGGCCAGCTCGCTTTCCACGCTGTCAAAATAGGGTTCGCCGACGCCTGCGGACAGGCCGAGGATGGCGGTCTCCAGCGTACCGCCCACACTGTCGCCTGCGCTGCCTGCGGCGCGGATGGCCGCTTTCATCGGCTCTTCGGCTTCTCCGTTCAGCAGGGCGAAGCCATCGCCCCGGCTCAGCAGCGCTTCGGCCTGCGCCCCCAGTGCCGCCGGATCATCCAGCGCAAAGGGGGTGTCCGCAACGCCCGCGCACCGCCCGATGTGGGTCACGATGTTGATGCCGGCCCGGTCGAGGGCACCCAGCACCACCGCACCGCCCGCCACCAGCGCCGCCGTGATGCGGCCGGAAAAGTGTCCGCCGCCCCGCGCATCCTGAAAGCCGTGGTATTTGGCATAAGCTGTGTAATCCGCATGGCCGGGGCGGAGCAGGTCGGCGGTCTTGGCATAGTCGCCGCTGCGGGTGTTCTGGTTCTCGATCATCAGGGCGATGGCGGTGCCGGTCGTCCGGCCGTTCACAACGCCGGAGAGGAACTGCACCCGGTCCGCCTCCACGCGGGGGGTGGACAGGCCGTCGCCCCGCGCCCGGCGCTTGTCCATGCAGGCGGCGAGGAACGCCTCATCCACCGGCACCCCCGCCGCCATGCCGTCCAGCACGGCGCCGATGGCGCGGCCATGGCTCTCGCCGAAGATGGTCAGGGAGAGGGCAGACCCGAACGTGTTTTTCATGGTCATTCCTCCATGCCCAGCAGGGGGCGCAGGCCCTCCACCGGGATGGTCTCAGCGCGCCAGCAGCCCAGACCCGGCACCTTGATGATGGTGATCTGACCGCCCTGCGCCTTTTTGTCGTGCAGCATCTCGGCCAGCACCTTTTCTTTGTTGTAGGTGGTGCGCAGGGGCAGGCCCAGGCGGCGGTAGACCGCCCGCACCCGCTTTTGCAGTGCTTTGGATTCGATCATGGGCAGCATCCCCAGCGCCACGCACTCGCCGTGGAACAGGCCCACGGTGCGGCGGCCCTTGATGCCCTTGACGGCCTCGATGCCGTGGCCGATGGTGTGGCCGAAGTTGAGGGCCTTGCGCATCCCGCGCTCGGTCTCATCCTGCTCGACGATGTTTTTCTTGAACCGCAGGCTGCGGTAGATGATCTCGTTGATCTGGCCGTCGATGTCGCCCTTTTCAAAGATGCCGAACAGCTCCGGGTCGGCCAGCAGGCTGGCCTTGACCGCCTCGGCCAGGCCGTTGATGTAGTGGCGGCGGGGGAGGGTGGCCAGCGTATCCGGGTCCACGATGACCAGTTTAGGCTGCCAGAAGGCACCCACGATGTTCTTGGTATCGCCCAGATCCACCGCCGTCTTGCCGCCGATGGAGGAATCGATCATCGAGAGCGTGGTGGTGGGGCAGTTGATGAAGTCGATGCCCCGCATATAGATGGAAGCGGCAAATCCGGCCAGGTCGCCCACGACGCCGCCGCCCACCGCCACGACCAGGTCGCCGCGGCCCATGTTGAAATCGAGCATCTGCTGTAAAACGCTCTCCAGGATCTTGAAGCTCTTGCTGGCCTCGCCCTGGGGCACCGTGATGATCCGGGCCTCGCGGCACTGGTCGGCCACCCGCTGGGCATACTGGGCCGGGACGCCGCTGTCGGTGACGACGGCCACCCTGCGGTCCAGCCGGGCGAACTGGTACAGGTTCTCCAGTGCGCCGTTTTTCAGGATGATGTCATAACTGCGCTCGCCCAGATTCATGGTGAGCTTGGTTCCGATAAAATCGCTCATTTGTTGTACACTCCTAACAGCCGTACCGTGCGGCAGACATGGTTCAGCGCGCGCAGCAGCGCGGCGGTCTCTTCGGCGGTGGGGTCGCCCACCAGCTCAACGTAAAAATAGTAATCGAAGGGGACATGGGGCAGCGGGCGGCTCTTGATGGACTCCATATCGTAGCCGCTGGCACCGATGATCTGGATGACCTCGGCCAGCTTGCCGGGCTTGTTGTCCACCGTGAACAGCAGCGAGAAGCGGTTGCCCGCCGTGGGCTTTTCGCGGCTGAGGACGATGAACCGGGTGGTGTTGTCGCCATCGGTGTTGATGCTGGGCACCAGAACTTCCAGCCCGTACAGCGCCGCCGTTTCCACGCTGGCGATGGCCGCCTGCGTCCGGTCGCCGCTCTCGGCCACGAACTTGGCCGCCATGGCCGTGTTGGGCATGGCCGTGGCCGGCAGGCGGAACTGCTTTAAGAAGGTCTCGCTCTGGGCAATGGCCTGCTGGTGGCTGTATACATGCTTCAGCTCGCTCAGCGGGGTGCCGGGCAGGACCAGCAGGTTCTGCGAGATGGGCAGGTCGTACACATCCACGACCCACAGGGCGGGGTGGTTGTAGCACAGATCCAGCACGGCGGACACATCGCCCGCGTGGCTGTTCTCAAAGGGGACCACGCCATGGGCTGCATCGCCGCGTTCCACCGCGTCGAAGACCTCGTCCCAGGTGGGGTAGCTGACCGCCTCCGCATGGGGGAAGAGCGCCTTGAGCGCGATGTGCGCAAAGGCTCCCTCCACGCCCTGATAGGCGGCGCGGTTCCGGCCCAGCACCTCGGCCTCGTACTGCTTGGCCACATCCATCATGTGCTGTACGTGGTCGCGGTAATAGGGGCGCAGGGCAGGGTCCTGAATGCGCGCTTCGGCCTTGTCCAGCACCACGGCTTCCCGCGCGGCATCGAAGATCGGCAGGCCGTGGGCCTTTTTGTATTCGGCAACCGCCAGCACAGCCGCCATCCGTCGCTCGAACAGCGCGGCCAGCGCAGCGTCCACCGTGTCGATCTCCCGGCGGGCTTTGTCCAGTGCGTCCATGGGTTCCACATCCTTTGTTTTCATGATACCGGAGATGATACGGAATGAGTATACCATAACCCGGACATAGAAACAACAAACCCAGCCCCGGTTCTGTGCGGAGTTTTTTTCAGATTTTGCTTTGGAAAAACGAAAGAGTCTCATCTGCCATCGGGCGGATGAGACTCTTCTGTCGGGTCATTTTCGCAGGTCTTCCCGGCTCCGCGCCTTCCCGTAATACCGGCCATAGGGGTTGTCGAGGTCGGCGGCGCGGGGCGGGGCGTGTTTTGGCTCCGGGGGCGGCGCGGCGGGCAGGCGGCGGGGGGCACCGGCCTCCCGCTTGATCAGGCGGAACCGCATGGCGTCAGTCCTCCGCGCTGGCGGTGGAGACGGCCCCGGCAGTCAGCGCCTGCCAGAACGCTTCGCCGCCCTTGAGGTTGTCGGCGGTGCCGGAGTTCCAGGCACCGCGCATCCCGACGTAGAACTGCGCCATGTACTCCTGGCTGTCGCCGCCCTGAGCGTGGGTGGTATCGGCCTGGTATTCACCGAGGTCCAGCCCGGTCAGGGCGGGGCAGTCGGTCCACCGGTAGACCATGTTCCACCAGTCGCCGTCGCTGCCGGGTTCAGGCAGGCTGCCGTCGAGGTAGCGCAGGGTGCCGGTGCTCTCTTCAAAGCCCGCCGGGTCGTACAGCAGGAAGACCGCGCTCAGACCGCCCTGCACATCGGCGGCCAGCTTGGTGGTGCCCGCCATGGTCAGGTAGGCCGCACTCTCGGTCTGGGTCTCCTCGTCGGAGTAGTCCAGCGTATAGACGTTCAGGGTCACGACCACCTTGCCGTCGCCGTTCCGGTCTTCGCCGAATTGGGCAAGCTGGGTCTGGAGCGCGTTCACGGTATCCTCCGGCAGGTAGTAGGGGGCCACCACGGCCACATTGTAGTCGGCCTTGGTGGTAAAGAAATACTGCCCGATGAAGTTGTACGCCACAAAGGCCGCGGCGATGCCGATGAGGATCACCCACTTCAGGTTATAATCCCACCAGTTGGCCCAGCGTTCTTTCCGGGTATACTGTTTTTCCCGGCGGGGTTTGAGGTCGCCGGGCTGGATGTCGCGTTCGTAACGATAGCTTGCCATAGTTCTCCTTAAAGCTGTGCGAGGATGGTCTGGCGGACGGCTTCGGGCAGCTGTTTCTGCTCTGCCTTGCTCATGCCGACCGTCTGGATGGGCGGCAGGATGCGGATGTGGATGGAACCGGGAGTCGCGCGGTTGCCGTGGGCCTCGAACAGGCCGCGGGCACCGGAGATGGCCACCGGCACCACCGGGGCACCGGTCTTGATGGCGATGCGGAACGCACCGGCCTTGAACTCGCCTGCGCCGCCCTCTTCGCCCTTATAGCGGGTGCCTTCGGGGAAGATGACGAAGCTCTTGCCGCTCTCCACGATGGCCGTGGCATCGTTCAGCGCCTTGACGGACGCGCGGATGTCGTCGCGCTTGACGAAAACGCAGCCCAGCAGCTTCATCCAGCGGTTGAGCAGAGGGATCTTTTCCAGCTCCTCTTTCGCCAGGATGCCGTGGGGCGCATCCAGCGCCACCAGAAGCAGCGGGATGTCGTAGTAGCTGCGGTGGTTGCCCACGAAGACGCAGGGGCCGTCCTTGGGGATGTTCTCCTGCCCTTCCACCACCAGCTGTGCGCCGGTCACCTTCAGGATGCCCCGGCTCCAGTGCGGGATATGCTTGTTGATGATCTGCTCCACGGTATCCATGTCCCCGGCGGCGAGGGCGCGCTCGGCCCGGCGGAGCACACCGTAGTGGACGATCATATAGCCAAACAGATATACAAACATCGCGATCGTGCGAAGAATGCTCATGATACGTTCCTCCTTCTGGCCTGAAAAGCCTGTTTCATTGTACCACACTTTGGGCGAAAATGGGAGCCGAAACACTTTTTTTACAAATGAAGGGCCGGATGGCTTGCAAAATTCACAAAATCCGGGTATATTTATAGAAAGAAAGGTAGCACAATGGGCAGTTCCTTTTCCTTCTGCCCCGCGGCACCGAGCCAAACCAGAAAGGGTTCGAAACAAAATGGGTCTTTTTCCTTCTGCAAATGATTTCCGCAAGGCCGGGCCGGGCGTCGAGAAGGACACCCCCCGCAAAACGGGCATCGGCCGCTTTTTTGAGCTGGTCGGGCGCGACATGTCCGGCATGTTCCTGGCCAATCTGCTCACCTGCATCGGCTTTCTGCCGGTCATCTGCCTGGTGTATGTCGGTTTTCTGATGAACAACCTCACCGTCATGGTGGTCAGCGCCATTGCGGGCGGCATCCTGGCCGGCCCCGCACTGGCGGGCATGTACGACACCGTACTCCGCGCCCTGCGCGATGAAGCGGGCTACTGGTGGACCACCTACCGCCGCGCGTTCAAGCGGAACTTCAAAGCCGCCATCCTGCCCGGCATCGTCTACTGCACCGTCATCACCATCCAGATCTTCCTCGTCTATTTCTGCTTCAACATGCTGTACCACGGCACCAACGTCGGCCTGCCCATGTGGGTGGCCACGGTGCTGAACCTGGTGCTGTTCCACATGCTGTTTGCCTACATGTGGCCGCAGGTGGTCCTGCTGGACCAGCCCTTCCACCAGACGCTGAAGAACTGCCTGAACTGCATGATCGCCTTCCTGCCCCACGCGCTGGCGTCCGCCATCGTGACCATCCTGTTCTGGGGCGTCGTCATCCTGTGCATGCCGCTGGGCATCTTCCTGATGCTCATCTTCGGCTTCTGGTTCCAGACCGAGGTCTGCTGCCAGATCGTCTACGGCGACGTGAACCGCGTCTTCCACATCGAGGAGAGCCTCCAGAAGCTGCACGACGCCGCGCTGGACGCCGCCCTCCGGGAGGAATACGGCGAAGACGAGCCGGACGGCACCGAACACTGATCTTTCACCGATGCGCAAAGGAGAACCGTGCGATGGAACAACGAAATAACCTCGTGTTGCAGGGCACCGAGACCTTCTCCCGCGGCGCGCTGGACAATGTCGCGCTGGAAAGCGGCGCTTTGGTGCTGGACAGCTCCGCCGGGCGGTATCTGCCCTACGGCAGCTACACCACGCCGGAGTTCGCGATGCCGGCTTTCTGCAACCTGAACGTCAGCTGGAACGCCAGCGCCCCTCATAACACGATGGTGGAGGTGCGCTGCCGGGTCTATGCCGGGAACACCTGGACCGGCTGGATGAGCTTTGGCAAGTGGGCCCCGGATTACCCCCGCTGCAGCATCAACGCCCAGAGCGAGGACGGGATGATCTTCCTGCTGGGGGACACCGTCACCGTGGCCACGCCGGGCGGCGGCACCGGCATCCAATTGCAGGTCAACCTCTCGACCAACGACGACAAATCCACCCCCGCTGTGCGGCTTCTGGCCGCCGCCGTCCGCCCCCTGACCTGGGAAAAACACGAGGGCCGGCCGCTGAACCGGCGGCTCTATCTGCCGGAATACTGCCTCTCTGCCCACGACCCCAGCTTTGGCCGGGAGATGGATCTGCCCCTCGTCATGGCGGCTCTGATGAACCGCTGGGGCGAGGACATCCTGCCCGAAGAGGTGGCCTACGCCATGGAGGACAACGCCACCCGGAGCACCGGCAACGCCGCCTTTGCAGCGGCTGCCGCGGGCTGCTGCGGCTTTCCCTGCTGGCAGGCCTGGATGGACCTGCAGGACCTGCGCACCCAGATCCACGACGACTGCCCCGTTGCCGTCCGGGTCGAGCGCCGCATCCGGGGTCAGCGTGACCCGGTGGGCATCTGGATGGGGCTGCGGGGCTTTGGCCACGACGACGCCGTGATGGCCGATTATGTCCTGCTCAACGACCCCACCGCCGACAGCGACGGCTCCGTCAACTGCACCATGGCGCTGTCGGATTTCCTGCGCTACTTCACAGGCCGGGCCATCGCCCTGCGGCGCAAGCCCAGAGATGCAGCCGCCGACCTGCCCAACCGCGTCCGCTGCGACCTGGCCCGCAGCGAGGATGGCCGCTGCTATTACTTCGAGCAGCGGGGCCAGCGCGACCCGCTGCCGGATGATTTTTCCGGCTGGACCGCCTACACCCTGCACGACGGCATCGCCCATGCCACCACGGCCCACCGGACGTTCCGCCGGATGGAGCGCACCCCGGACGGGGGCCTTTGCTTCCCGCCCGAACAGCTGGCCGCAGGCGGGCGGTGCAGCGTTTACGCCGTAGACCAGACCGGCCGGATGCGGGTCGCGGAAGTCCGCCTGCCCGCGCCGCCCAGACCCCCGGCAGCACCGCCTGCCGCACCTCAGAATGACCCCCAGAGCACCGGGCAGCCGGACCTCTAGGCCCGCCCCCGCCAAACGCTTTCCGGGGATAAAAACTGTTATATAGGAGGAACACATTATGGCAAAGACGATCATCACCATTGGCCGTGAGTACTGCACCGGCGGCAACTACATCGCAGAGGATGTTGCAAATGCTCTGGGCATCAAGCTCTACGACAAGGAGCTGATCACCATGGCAGCCAAACACTCCGGCCTGTCCGAGGAGGCTGTCGCCGCCAGCGAGAAACGCCACACCCACAGCCTGCTGTACAGCCTGTACACCATGGGCAACGAGCTGCCGCTGGGCGATCAGGTGTTCATTCTGCAGAGCCGCATCATCAAGCAGCTGGCCGAGGAAGGCCCCTGCGTGATCCTGGGCCGCTGCGGTGACTATGTGCTGCGGGAACGCCCGGACGTGCTGCGCGTGTTCGTGTACGCCCCCAAGGAGTGGCGGCTGGAATACGCCAAGACCAACCCCCTGGTCAAGGCCAAGGACGCCAAGGGCATCAAGGAGGAAGTGGAAAAGACCGACCGCAACCGTTCGGCCTACTACAACTACTACACCCAGAACCGCTGGGGTGATGCCCACAACTACGACCTTGCCATCAACGCCGCCCTGGGCCGCGAGACCTGCGTGAAGATGATCCTGGACGCAGTGGCCGCCAAGGAAAAGGCTGCGGAGAAGTAACCGCTCCGTTCCGGGCTGCAAAGTCAAAAAACAATGATGCTGCGTGGGTAGGGTGCTTCGGCGCTCTGCCCACGTTTCAAGCATAGAGAAAAAACGTCAAAAGGAGAAATCGTGGAAAACAAGCAGACCAATCCCCCCACCGCCCAGGAAAATATCATGGGCACCATGGCCATCAACCCGCTGCTCGTCAAGCTGAGCATCCCGATGATGGTCTCGATGCTGGTCCAGGCACTTTATAATGTCGTGGACTCCATCTTCGTCTCGCATGTCAGCGAAGGTGCGCTGACCGCCGTTTCGCTGGCCTTCTCGCTGCAGAATGTGATGATCGCCGTCGGTGTCGGCACCGGCGTCGGTGTCAACGCCCTGCTGTCCAAGAGCCTGGGTGAAAAAGACCAGAAGCGCGCCAACAAGACGGCTGAAAACGGCATCTTCCTGGCGCTGTGCAGCTTTGCTGCCTTTTTCATCATCGGCCTGACCTGCATGAAGCCGTATTTCTATGCGCAGACCAGTGATGTGGAGATCGCCGAGCAGGGCATCCGCTACCTGACCGTCTGTTCCGTGTTCAGTCTGGGCCTGTTCCTGCAGACCATGGGCGAAAAGCTGCTGGCCGCGACCGGCCGCACCAACCTGAGCATGTGCAGCCAGCTCATCGGTGCCATCGTGAACATCGTGCTCGACCCCATCTTCATCTTCGGCTACTGCGGTGAGGCCCTGTCCGGCACCACCGGCGCGGCAGTGGCCACGGTCATCGGCCAGTTCTGCGGTGCCGGTGCCGCCATCTTCTTCAACCTGAAGAAGAACCCCGACATCCAGATCAGCTGGCGCGGCTTCCGCCCCAGTGCAGACGCCATCAAGCGCATCTACGTCGTCGGCCTGCCCAGCATCGCCATGCAGTGCGTCGGCAGCGTGATGACCTTCTTCATGAACCAGATCCTGATGGCCTTCTCGGCCACGGCGGTCGCCGTCTTCGGCGTCTACTTCAAGCTCCAGAGCTTCGTCTTTATGCCCATCTTCGGCATGAACAACGGCATGGTGCCCATCATCAGCTACAACTACGGCGCCCGTAATCCCGACCGCGTCAAAAAGACCATCAAGCTGGCCATGTGCTACGCAGAGGGCATCATGCTCATCGGCTTCTGCCTGTTCCAGTTTGCGCCGGACAAGCTGCTGAGCTTCTTCGCCGCCAGCGACGCGATGCTGGCCATCGGCATCCCGGCTATGCGCACCATCTGCTTCCACTTCCTGCTGGCCGGCATGAGCATCATCCTGTCCTCCACCTTCCAGGCGCTGGGCAACGGCATGTTCAGCCTCATCGTCTCCGTCTGCCGCCAGCTGGTCGTCCTGCTGCCTGCCGCCTGGCTGCTGAGCCAGACCGGCAACGTCAACCTGGTGTGGTGGTCGTTCGTCATCGCCGAGCTGGCCAGCGTGACCCTGAGTTTCGTCTTCTTTGCCCGTCTGGACAAAAAGATCATCGAACCCATGTACAACAAAGCTCCTGCCATGCAGTGAGCGGAACCGGCATTCTCCAAATTGAGAAAGGAACGTGACTGTTTTATGGGAAAGAAGTTGAAATGGAATCTGGTCCTGATGAGCATCCTCTATCTGGGGCTGGGCATCTTCCTGCTGCTGGTGCCGGGCACCGCGATGAACATCGTCTGCTATGCGCTGGGCGGCGTGGTGCTGGTCTGCGCAGCGGTGCAGCTCGTCCGCTACTTTGCGGTGGAGCGCGGTGTCTTCCAGAGCCAGCTGACCCTGATCTCCGGTCTGGTCTGTCTGGGGCTGGGTGCGTTCCTCATCATCCGCAGCGACATCGTGGTGCGCATCCTGCCCATCGTCTTCGGCCTGTTCGTCATCTTCGACAGTCTGAGCCGCATCCAGAACGCACTGGAGCTGCGCAAGTGCCAGTATCCCAGCTGGAAAGGCTTCCTGCTGCTGGCCGTGCTGAGCATCGTGCTGGGCATCGTCATGATCCTCGACCCCTTCGGCACCATGGAAACGCTGGTCATGGCCATCGGCGTCATCCTCATCGTGGAGGGTGCGCTGAACCTGCTCAGTGCGCTGTACACCGTCATCGCGGTGAAGCGGTTCCTGAAGCTGCACCCGGAGACGCAGTCCATGCTGGAAGCCGTCACCGGGGAAGACCTGAACGGCGACGGCGTCGTCGCCCCGGAGGTCGCCCATGCCGATGTGGAAGCCACTGCCGTCGAACTCGACCATGTGGACGAGAGCGCTGAGGTGGAGCAGGAAGACGACCCGTAAAACAAGCCCGCATAAAAGCCCCCCATCGGGGGAACTGGCCGTAGCGCGGCCTGAAATGGTTTTTATCAAATACAGCAAAGGATTACAGAACAATGGAAAAGTACGATCTGATCATCGTTGGCGCCGGCCCGGCCGGCATCTTTACCGCCGTGGAGCTGCTGCGCCACGGCAGCAAAAAGAAGATCCTGCTGGTGGAAAAAGGCAAGCCGGTGGAAAAGCGCCACTGCCCCAAGGCAGAGCTTGGCCACTGCGTCAACTGCCGCCCCACCTGCGCCATCACCACCGGTTTTTCCGGTGCCGGTGCCTTCTCGGACGGTAAGCTGAGCCTGTCCTATGAGGTCGGCGGCGACCTGCCCAGCCTCATCGGCGAGGAGTTCGCGCAGGAGCTTATCGACTACACCGACAAGATCTATCTGGAGTTCGGCGCAGACCCCCATGTGGAAGGCATCTACACCGGCGAGGAGATCAAGGAGATCCGCAAGAACGCCATCCACGCCGGTCTGAAGCTGGTGGACTGCCCCATCCGCCATCTGGGCACCGAAAAGGCCCAGCAGCTCTATCTGGCCATCCAGAACTATCTGGCCGACAACGGCGTCGAGATGCTTTTCTCCACCGAGTGTGAGAACATCATCCTGGAAGACGAGGTCTGCAAGGGCGTGTATCTCCGCGCGGGCAGCGACAGCGAGCCCCGTGCCGTCTATGCCGACACCGTCGTCATCGGCACCGGCCGCCGCGGCGCGGACTGGCTGGAAAAGATCTGCGCCGAACACCACATCGCCCACAAGCCCGGCACCGTCGATATCGGCGTCCGCGTCGAGTGCCGCAATGAGGTCATGGAGAAGGTCAACAAGGTGCTGTATGAGTCCAAGCTCATCGGCTACCCCAAGCCCTGGAAGAACAAGGTCCGCACCTTCTGCCAGAACCCCGGCGGTTTTGTGGCGCAGGAGAACTACGACAACGACCTGGCCGTCGTCAACGGCCACAGCTTCAAGGAGAAGAAGAGCGAGAACACCAACCTCGCCATCCTCGTCTCCCACAACTTCACCGAACCGTTCAACCAGCCCATCGCCTACGCACAGAAGGTGGGCGAGCTGACCAACATGCTGGGCGCAGGCCACATCATGGTCCAGCGCTACGGCGACATTCTGGACGGCAAGCGCACCTGGGCCAAGGAGCTGGCGCAGTCCAACGTCAAGCCCACCCTGAAGGACGCGGTGGCCGGTGACATCACCGCCGCCATGCCTTACCGCGCCATGACCAACATCATCGAGTTCATCAAGATGCTGGATATGGTCGTGCCCGGCTTTGCCGCCAACGAGACCCTGCTCTACAGCCCGGAGCTGAAGTTCTACTCCAACAAGGTCAAGATGGATGAGAACCTCGACACCAACATTCAGGGCCTGCACTGCCTGGGCGATTCTTCCGGCTGGACCCGCGGCCTGATGATGGCGTCCGTCATGGGCGTGCTCATGGGCCGCAAGCTGGCCGAAAAGGAAGGCTGCTGATCCCCGGAACTCACGATCCCCCGTGCGATTCGCACGGGGGATCTTTTTACCGGTTTTTGCTGGTTTTTGCCCGGATTTGCCAAACTGGCGGTGTTCCGGTCCTGTTCGGCCTCCTTCACAGAAATAATTGATTTTTTTCGCGAAAACTGCTACACTAAGAAAAACTCCACTGAAAGCGCTTCATAGATGTAGGGAGGTATCTTCTATGCGCGATTCTCCGGGAAGCGTCGTCACGCTGCTGTGTTCTGGCATCCAGCTTTACAGCGCGGAACGGCGCATTGCAGACTGCATCCTCAACGATGTGAAATGGGCGTCTGTGGTCACCTCGGCCCAGCTTGCCCGCGCCAGCCAGTCCTCGGAAGCCACCGTCACCCGGCTGTGCCACAAGCTCGGCTTTGACAACTACCGCAAATTCCAGCTGGCACTCGCGCGGGATGTGATGGACCAGCAGGAGACGGAGACCCAGCGCTCCACCAGTCCGGACCCCTTGCGGCAGGCCCTGCAGTCGGTGGAGGCCAACCGGCAGGAAGAGGTGCGCGCCACCATCCAGGCACTCAATCTGCGCCAGCTGCGGAAGGCGATGAGTGTCCTGCGCAGCGCGGAGCTGATCGAGGTCGAAGCCTCCGACAACAGCCTGCCCGTGGCCATGGATGCGTCGCTCAAGCTCGGCAGCCTGGGCAAGCGCTGCATGACCAGCGCCGTGCCCGGCCGGACCAGAGCCTTTGCCGCCACCCTGACCGAGCGGGACGCCCTGCTGCTCATCTCGAACTCCGGCCGCAGCGAGCGCCTGCTGGAAACGGCTCGCGCCGCCCGCGAGCGGGGTGCCTCGGTCCTGCTCATCACCTGCGACCGCCGCTCCCCTCTGGCCGCGCAGGCAGACCACCTGCTGCTGGCCTCCAACCGGGCGCAGCGCATCGTGGCGACCGACCCGGTCCCATCTCTGCTCTCGTCGGCCCTTCTGGTCGAGGTGCTGTACTACCTGCTCCTGACCGAAGAAGACCTCTGACCAACCAAAAAGGGCCCTCTGCCAACCGGCAAAGGGCCCTTTTTCTGCTTCCTTACGCATGGAAGACATACTGGTCCATCCGGCGGAAGGCTTCCTCGATGCGGGAGCGGGGCGAAGCCAGGTTCATCCGCAGATGGCAGGGGCCGTGGAACATTTTTCCGTCCTGCACGGCTACGCCGACCTCCCAGCAGGCCTTTTCCACATCGTCGATGGTCTTGCCGTGGGCGGCGCACCAGTCGGTGCAGTCCACAAAGAGCATATAGG
>OGLJ01001786.1_pt1 | contig 15966 bp, 10 predicted proteins | sample 1572801 | NCBI WGS metagenome assembly OGLJ01 (sample SAMEA2581877, study PRJEB24529) | metagenome | biome: Human gut stool | place: China | collected 2011
TGAGAATTGGTGGCCTCCTGAACCGCCAGATAGAACCAGTCACCGGGGTTGCAGTCCGGCCAGACGTTCATGCCGGGCAGCAGGTCGCTTTCCTCCTCGGGGATGCGGTTCAGCACCCGGTTGATCATGGTCATGGCCTGCGCGCGGGTGATGTAGGTGTCGGGACGGAAGGTGCCGTCCTCGAAGCCCTTGATCCAGCCCAGCTCCGCAGCCCGCTCGATGTACTTCTCCGCCCAGTGACCCTGAATATCGGAGAAGGTCTGCTCGCCGTTGCTCTTGCCGGTGTCGAACCGGGCGCAGATGGCGGCGAACTGAGCGCGGGTGATGGGCGCCTTGGGGTCGAAGGTCGTGGTGCTGCGGCCCTGCACGATGCCCAGACCCGTCATGGTGGAGATAGCAGTGTTGGCCCAGTAATCGTCCGCCACGTCGGTGTAGGTGTTGCTGGTCAGCAGATTGCCGTCACGGACGGAATCCTTCAGCAGGCGGAAGAAAATGGTGGTGGTCTCCGCACGGGAGATCAGACCGTAGGGCCGGACGTTGCCGTCCATGTAGCCGATAACGTAGGCGAAGTGGTCGCTGTCATTCAGCAGATCAGGCGTGGTGCCGCGGTAGTTTCGCACCGTTTTGGCTTTGGCCACCGCCTTGCTCTGGTCATCGTGATAGAAATCCGTTGCGGAAATTTCATATTCCTTTGTGTCCAGAACGTAGCCCTCCGGGGCGGTAATTTCCCGGTAATACCATGTATCGCCGCCCTCATTTGTTTTGGTGGCGGACACGCTGAACAGGGCGATGCCGCTCTCCGGGCCCCAATGGGCCGTGGTCTTCCGGGACGCTGGCAGCTTGTTGCCCCGGTTGTCCCGCTGATACAGCTCGAACTTCGCGTCGTTCAGGGCGTGGCCGTCCTGCGCGTCCACCTTCTGAATGGCGAAGTAATACTTGTCGTCATCGTCGTCGCGGCTGCTGTTGCGCGTCCACTGCGCATAGAGAACGACATTACGGAGCATCTTGATGGGATCGCCTTCCGCGTAGGATGTACCGCTGCCGTCCGCCTTCATGTTCCAGCCGGTGAAAGTATATCTGCTGCGGGTAAAGCCATTTTCCTTTACTGTGGCCGTTGTGCCGGGAGCGTAGGCGGTGTTGTCGGTGGTCTCACCGGAGTCAGCGCCGTTTCCATAGTAGGTCACGGTGAAGGTCTGGGCGGTCATCTTGGTCCGGCAGACATTGGCGAGGATCATAACGGGGAGCGAACCGATCGTGCCCTCGATATGGCCCGTGGTGTTCAGATATTTACCGGCGTCGAAATCCGTTGCCGCCAGTACGCCGGTGCCGTCCAGCTTCATAACAACCGAAGTTTTGCCTTCCAGTGCTTTTCGCCAGTTGTCCACAGGTGTGCAGACAACCGTGATCGTATGTCCGTCGGCGCTCACCTTAATCTGACTCTTATCGACGTTGAGCACGCCGTCGCCGTCAAAGGTGTAGAGGAACTTGCCGTCAGCGTCCGTTTTCGCAGTCAGGCGGCTGTCCAGCTCCACCACAAAGGTCATCGGCACGCCGCTTGGGGCAGCCTCCAGCATTTTGAGCAGCTTGTTCGACATGGTGTAGGTCGCGGTATAGGGGACTTCATAAGCGCCGCCAGACAGGTCCACAGTTTCCTTTAATTCCGGCTTCGTGGTAGTGATGACCACTGAGCCGAAGCCGGTGGTGGGCTGTGCCGGAGTCCACTTAGCATAGAGGACCGTATCTTCAGTTACAGCAACCGTTCCCTTAGCCTCGGTCACGAACTCCCGCTCCTTATACCAGCCTCCGAAGTCATAGCCCTGCAGCGTGGGATCATCTGTGCTCACCGGGGCGTTCCAGTTCGGCAGGTAATACGCAGGCTTGGGCATCCCCGTAACAGCGTCCTCACCTACACCGTCGGGCAGATTGGCGTCATAGGACAGCTTGCAGACATTGACCTGACCGTTCAGGTGCCATGCCCATGTAGGAGCGTCGTCATAACCGGCCGCGCCGTTGTCTTGTTTCAGTTCCACCCATTTGTTGATCAAAGCGAGGTCAAAGTCCTTATTACTGTCGTGCTTCTTGAAATTACTGCTTGTCTTGACCTCGTTGCCGATATCCGCAGCATTTGCCTTGGTAACATCTGTTGTTGTGGTCAGCTTGCCCAGGGTCGCCCAGTTTGCGCCGGTATTATTGTTATAGATAACGCTCTTATTTTTTACCTGTACATCTCCATCCTTGGGATGCACAGTTTTGAAGTAGACATACACAGGGGTCCCGGTCGGTGTGATCTCATCTGTATAAGAATACCCGCAATCTTTACAGGTATGCCTTGTTCCTGTCTCGATGGACGTGTCAACAAAATTGCAGCCTACTGGAGTACTTGTTGCATTGCAGCCCTTACGCTGGCAGACCTGATAATGCTGGCTGTCCTTCTCCTTCGTATTTTTATCTTGCTTATAGTCGCCCCAGAGATGACCACCGAGCGAAGGAACATATTCGCGCTGCCCTTCCTTGCCGCAGTATCTGCACTCGTAATCCGTATAGCCCCCTTCCGTGCAGGTGGGTTCAACGGTCGTCGTAGCCACAAAGTCGTGGTATTCGCTGCCCTTGGTGTGCTTTTCGCCGTAATAGAGGTTCACAATACCGGTAAACTGCGCTGGTATATTCGGCGTTGCAGAGGAGGTATAATACCATTTCGCATCTTCCCGGTCATACCAGACTTTATCAATCAAATCCAATTTCAGATCGCTGGGCAGCCGCTTTGCGGCGGTAAAGTCATAAATTGTGCCGTCCACATCCAGGAACCGGGCGGATTCCAGCAGTTCCGTCAGGTGGCCGCCCTGAATCAGATAGGCTTTTTCATAGCGGTTATTGTCCAGCACGTCCGGGCCGTTAAAAGAGAGGTGTTCCTTGTTCCACTTGGGATAGTCGATGACGCCTTCCTTTTTGTAGTACTGATCCAGATAGGCCATGTTTTTCTTCGGCGTATAGGTCACGGTAAAAACAGAATTCTCCGCGCCGCCGGTCACGGAGAGCCTGTTAAACGCGTCGACTTTGTGAGTCGCATCGCCGGACTCGTGCTTAATCGTATAGTCGTAATGATCCTGAGTAAGTTCAAAGGTTTCCGTGTCATTATACTTGACTGACTTTGTAACAGGGGCTTTGGTATTGCCGCTGGCATCCTTGAAAACATAATTGACTGTGACCGTGTGGCCCGCCGTGCTGCGGGTGTAGAGTTTCAGGGATGCTTTTGTTGGTCCAAAAGTAAAATGCCCTGTTCCTTTAAGATAAGAGCCTCCATCAGAATCCGCTTTGTAAACTTCTGTTCCTGATGCAGGATGTACATCTACCCATAAATGCTTCTCAGTTTCTGTTTTTTCCCACTGCAAACCTTTATTTTCATAATAGACTTGCACAGAGAGGGTATAGTTAAACGGTGTTAACCCGCCCCATTTAATAGTAGGCTCATGTTCCACTGCAGCTGCCGAAACGGGCAGCAGGGAGAACATCATGACAAGAGACAAGAGCCATGCGGATAGTCGTTTGCATTTCATAAATTTATACCTTCTTTCCACGCGATTTCTTTTGAGTCCCATCCGGGACCCGGGTTCAGGGGGATGCGATGGGGTTCAGGGATGTTTGCTGATTTGCTTGATAGGCGTTCACCGCTTTCCACCGGATATGGATCATATTTACAACTGCGGTAAAACCCCGCAGAAGCTACGGGGAAATTATAGCATAAAGCCGGTTTGCCTGCAAGGGTCAGCTTAGTCAAAACGACAATTTTTTTCGCGATTGCAACAGGTCTGAAACGGGCGGCGCCGTCATGGTCAGGTCGCTCATCACATAGACCGTCGCGCCGTCCTCTGCCGCTTCGACCGCTTTGACCAGCGTGGCGTAGGGCTTGTCCTCTGAACCGTTACCGTTCGTATCGTCACCTGCGCTGCTGACATAGACTGCCGGAGTTGTCGATTCACCTTCGGCGGCAAGGGCTGTGGCGGGCAGAAGCCCGAATACCAGCACAAGTGCCATCAGGGATGACAAAATCCTTCGTTTCATAAGTTTCTTTCCTCCCTAAAATGTAATTATATAAAAGCAGCCAGACACAGGCTGTACCGGCTGGATCTATACCGCGGCGGTGCTGCCGCCTCCGAAGCGGAAGCGAATTTTCAGCAGAATTGAAGTTACATTTGGTAAAATGCGATAAAAATTCGGGGGGGGTGGACTGTTTTTCTTGTATATTTTACCATGTTAAAATACGAGGTGCAAGGCATTTGCAGGGGTTGACCAGCAGTTTTTCTGCTAAGTATGCGTTAAGAAACCAATGGTTCGCCGCAAAACCGGGCGGTCAAGTTACTTATATAGGGTACGGGCTGAAAGAGGAAAAAAACAAGCGAACGCGCTCGAATGACCATGCCAGATTTTCGGCACAAACCGTGCCAAAATTGTTGGCTCGTGCGGATAGCTGTCATATAATGGAGAAAAAAGCGGAGAGATCACCATGTTTGTCGAACGATTTGACGCACTGATGAATATTGCGGAACTTTCCAACAGCCAGCTGGGACGGGAGATCAGCATGAATCCCTCCCGCATCGGACGGCTGCGCTCCGGTGCACGGCCTCTGCCGAAGCACCACGAGTTTCTGCCCGGGATGTGCGCTTATCTGGCAGCGCACCTACCTTGCGGGAATGATCCGGTGAGAAACCGTACAGCGGGGCAGAACTGTCCGATTCCGTAATAGATAAAACCCCCGGATACCTTGCTCCCCTGACAGGGAGGATAAGGTATCCGGGGGTTTTTATTCCTGAGTTTGCAGGCTTTCCGTATGGCGGTCAACTCTCTTTTCTGCCTGCGGATGTCCTTGCGAAAGAGGGCGTCTGCCATATCAAGCCTGCGCCGGTAGGCAAGTAGGCGGGCACTGTTTGGGCAAAGACTTCCAGACCCATGGGACCGGTGCAGTGACAGACACCGGCACAGGTGATGGAGCTGTGCCGGAAATAGTCTGCCGTCCGGGCAATGCGTTCCGGGTCCGGGGGTACCAGGTGGGTACCGCCGAAAACGGCCTGGATGGGCCGCTCCAGGAAGCGCCGTTCCACCGTGGAGAGAATGCTGCGGATGCCGTTGTGGGCACATCCGGTGAGTACCACCAGCCCTGCTGGGGTATCCACCACACAGACCTGCTCCTCCGGGAAGGTATCCAGGACAAGGCGGCCGTCCGGCCCCTCCATCACGGAGGAGGGATGGACCGCCTCTTCCGGTTCAGGGTCCGGAAAGTTTCCCAGAAGATACACATGCGGAGCGATCTGTATGCAGTCATCTGCCAGACAGCGGAAGCCGGTCAGCCCCTGCTGGAAGAACCAGGATGCCTCCATGGGCGGGCCTACCAACTCCAGCGTCTGGGAATAGGTTTCCTGCTGAGGCGGGTCGCACCGGTGATCCCACCACTTCCGGATGAAAAAGCCGCTATGGGCGTAAATGGGTACGTCCGGCGGAAGGAGCTCCGCCAGGCGCAGAAAACCACCGCAGTGATCCCGGTGGTTGTGACTGAACGCCACGGCAGTGACCCGCCGGAGGTCGATGCCCAGCTTCTCCGCGTTCCGCAGGCAGGCACCCCGCTCCCCAGCGTCGAACAGCAGGCGGGCATCTCCTTCCTCCAGGTAGACGGACAGGCCGAATTCCCCCTCAAGGCCGGGGTACAGAACGGCGTTTTCGGATAAGACAGTCAGCTTCATGGCAGGCTCTTCTCCTTGTCAGTTGTTTAAAAAACGGAGGAAACGCCGGGGCGTCTCCTCCGTTTTTGTATGGTCGGGGAAATTACTGAACGGCAACAGTGCGCTGGAAGGTATCGATCCAGGCTTCCTTGTTGGCGGTGATGTAGGCCTCGTCAAATTCCTTCAGGGCGTTCATGGATTCGTCGCCGAAGGCCAGATAGGTCTTCAGAGAATCGTCCATGGTGGCGTTCTTGTTCACGGGGGCCTCGTTCATGACCTCAGCGATCTTGTCCTGGGTGTCCTTGCTGATGAGGTATTCCACAAACAGCTGGGCCAGCTCAGGGTTCTTGCAGTTCTTCACCACGTTGGCGGTAGCGGGAGCGGAGAAGGAACCCTCGGCGGCGTCCACCCAGACCATGTTCAGGCCGCTGTCGGTCAGGCTGGGCATATTGATGTCCATGAACACGGCGATGTTGGCCTCACCGGTGGTGAAGGCGTTGACAACGTCGGAAGAGGTGGAATACCACAGATCGATGTTGTCCTTCTTCTCCTGCATCAGCTCCATGGCGGGGGTCACATCCTCCTGGCTGCCGCCCATGGCCTCGGCCATAGCCACCAGCATGTAGGGGCCGGCGGTGGAGGTCATGTCGGGCAGAGCCACCATGTGCGCATACTGGTCATCAAACAGACCCTCGTAGGAGGTGGGGGCGGGCAGACCGGCCTTCTCCAGAGCGTCGGCATTGTACATGATGCCGTAGCGGCACAGGGAGTAGCAGGGGCCGTAGCCGTCGGCGTTGACAGCGATGTCATACAGGTCGCCGATGCTGGTGACGATGTTGGTGTCGATTTTTTCAAACAGGCCTGCCTCATTGCCGGTCTGGGCAAAGCTCTTGGTCAGCAGGGCCACATCGGCGGTGGGATCGTTCTGCTCAGCCATCAGCTTGTTGAGACGGTCGCCGTTGCCGCTGGTGGGGTCCACCACGATGGTGCAGTTGTACTGGGACTCGAAGTCAGCGGCCAGGGTCTTGAGACCGGCCTCGGCCCAGCCCCAGGTAGCAACAACCAGCTCGGCGCCGCCGAAATCCTGAGTATCGCCAGCTGCTTCGCCGTTTCCGGCGTTATCGGCGGGAGTTTCCTCCTGCTTGCTGCCGCCGCAGGCGGCCAGGCTCAGGGTCATGACCAGAGCCAGCATCAGTGTAAAAATGCGCTTGCTTTTCATTTTGCTTACATCCTCCAGATTTTATTTGATGTCTTTATATACACAGAAATGCTGGGCGGGGAAGTGAAGCAGAACTTCACTGCCCTCCTGCACGTCCGCATATTCGTGGATAGCGGGGTATACCATTTCCTCAAAGCAGCCGGAGACCTCCAGCCGGGTGGTATGGCCCTTGTAGGTGGCACTTTTGACGGTGCCCCGGACGGTATTGACACCTTCCTGCTCCGCAGTCCGGATGTTTTCGGAGCGGATGGCCAGAATGCAGGCATCCCCCTCAGTCAGCTCCTGGGCGGCCTCTGCCGGGACCTGGAGCGTGTGGGCACCGCAGCGGATCAGGCGCATATCCCCCTCTGCTCCGGCGGCGATGCCGTGAAGAAAGGTGGAAAAGCCCATAAAGTCTGCAATAAAGGGAGAGGCGGGCCGGTCAAAGACCTCCTGGGGCTTGCCGATCTGCAAAATGTGGCCGGCATTCATGACAATGACCCGGTCTGCCAAGGAGACGGCCTCCTCATGATCGTGGGTCACGATGATGGTGGTGATGCCCAGCTCCTTCTGGATGCGCTTAATCTCCACCTGCATCTCTACCCGGAGCTTGGCGTCCAGGTTGGAGAGGGGCTCATCCAGCAGCAGAATGGAGGGACGGGTCACCAGAGCCCGGGCCAAGGCCACCCGCTGCTGTTGACCGCCGGAGAGCTGCCGGGGATAACGCTTGTCCATGCCGGTAAGCTTTACCAGAGCGAGCATGTGCTCCACCCGCTCACGGATCTCGTTTTTGGGCAGCTTCTGGAGCTTCAGACCAAAGGCCACGTTTTCAAAAACCGTCATGTGGGGGAACAGCGCGTAATTCTGGAAGAAAATGCCGATATTGCGGCGGTAGGGGGGGATCGTGGAAACGTTTTTGCCGTCCACCAGGATCTGCCCGGCGGTGGGTTCAGTAAAGCCGGCGATCATGCGCAGTGTGGTGGTCTTGCCGCAGCCGCTGCCGCCCAGCAGGGCGATCATCTCGCCTTCGGCAGCCTTCAGGTTCATGGAATCCACCGCGGTGAACTCGCCGAATCGCTTGGTCAGTCCCTGTAATTCCAAAGTAGCCATAGTTTACACCTTTCCGTTCTCACTTAACAAACATGTCCAACCCTACGAACTTCTCCATCAGCACGATCAGAACCAGGGACGCCAGGATCAGCAGTGTGGAGATGGCGGCCAGAGTGGGGTCGAAGGTCAGCTCCATATAGTTCATGATGCGGATGGGCAGGGTGATGAACCTCGGGGTGGAGAGCAGGCTGCTCAGGGCCACCTCGTCAAAGGAATACAAAAAAGCCAGCAGCGCACCGGCCATGATGCCGGGCCGGGCCAAGGGAATGGTGATCTTGAAGAACACCTGAATAGGGGTGGCTCCCATGGAGGTAGCCGCATCCTCCAGCGTCCAGTTGAACACATGGAGTACAGACACCGTGTTCCGCACGATGTAGGGCAGAATGATAATGAGATGGCCGATGAAAATGCGCAGCATACCGGACACACCGCCGATCTGGCTGTAGACCTGCAGCAGAACAAAGGCGAAGGCCACACTGGGCACATACATGGGAGAGGTGTAGTAGTTCAGCAGAGCGTCCTTGCCCTTGAAGCTGTACCGGCAGACGGATAGGGCCGCCGTGACGCCCAGCAGAATATCCGCCGCCGTAGCCAGAATACCGATTTTCAGGCTGTTCACCAGACCATCCATAAAGTGGGTGGAGGAACCGAAGATATTGGCGTACCATTTCAGGGAGAAGCCCTGGGGTGGGAAGGTGATGAGGGCTGTGGGCGTGAAGGAGGCGATGACGATCACCACCAGAGGCGCCAGCAGGAACAGCATCACCAGAATGGCAAAGATCCGGCAGGGCAGATTCACATCTTTTTCGCGCATATCACTTTCCTCCTCCCATGCGTTTCATATATCCGGAGGTGCACAGCACCACAACGACCTGCACCAGCAGGATCACCGCCAGCAGAATGTAGCTGATGGCGGAGGCGGCGCCCCAGTCGAAGTTCACGTTGATCTCCTGGACCACCATAGTGGCCATCATCCGGAACTTGGAGCCGCCCAGCAGCTTGGGGGTCACGTAAGAGGTCATGCTCATGGTGAACACCAGCACGCAGCCGGAGATAATGCCCGGCAGGCTCAGAGGGAACACCACCTTGGAAAAGGTTTGGAAGGGAGAAGCCCCCAAGCTGTAGGCGGCGTACTCCACATTGGGGTCAATGCTCTGGAGCACGCCCACCAGGGAGAGGACCATGTAGGGCACCAGCAGGTGGATCATGCCGATGATGACCGCCGTCTCCGTGTTCAGGATTTTCAGAGGGGCGGAGATGAGGCCCAGGGTCTGGAGCAGCTGGTTCAGAAGGCCGTTGGTGCCCAGAATGACCATCCAGCCGTAGGAGCGCACCACGGCGCTGACCAGGAAGGGAAACAGGATCACGATCATCATCACCTGCTTCATGCGGGACTTGGTCCGGGCCATGTAAAAAGCCGTGGGATAGCCCAGCACCAGGGAGATGGCGGTGGACACCAGGGACACCCGGAGGGTGACCCAGAGGATGTTGCGGTAAAAGGGATCTCCGAAGAAATCCACAAAATCGGAAAAGCCGTTTTCGTGCAGGGTGTGGACCAGAATGTAGACCATGGGCGCCACAAAGAAAAACAGCAGGGTCAATACGGTGGGCAGTGCCAGCAGCAGTGCCCGGTGTTTACGTTCCATCCGAACTTATCTCCTTTATCTCGTCAATCAAAGGCAGAAGCCGCTTGTGCAGCGCATCCACCAGACCCAGGTCCGTGCATTTCAGCTCCGGCGAAACCGCCAGCGGCATAAGGGTGAAGAACGTCAGCAAATTTTGATGGTTGAAGCCCATGCGGCGGCAGTCCGACAGGAGCTGCTCCATCTGCTCCAGCAGTACCTCCGGAGGCAGATCACACATCAGCCCCGCCAGCGGCAGGGGGATGAGGGTCAGCACCTTGCCGTTTTCCGCGGTGCAGAGCCCACCCTGGGATTCCCGGAGGGTGTTGGCCGCCAGGGCCATATCGGCGTCATTGCCGCCGTAGACCGTCAGGTTGTGGCAGTCGTGGCCGTAGGTCAGGGCGGCGGCACCGGTGACGCCGTCCATGCCGGTCAGCAGGCCGATGCCGTGCTGATCCCGGCCGTAGCGGTTGAATACTGCCATTTTTAAGTAAGGAGCTGTTTTCAGACAGGCAAAGCCGTCTCTTTCAGCGGACAGGGGCAGGGTCTTCCGGACCCGCTGGGTGCGAATGGAGACGCCATCCTGGCCGATCAGATTCACCACGGCGGTGCCGCCGGAGAAGCCGGGGTGTACCGGCACCTTGACGGCAAAGTCCGCTTCCGTCACGGGACGGAGATGAACAGAGCTGCGCAGATGGTCCGGGATCTGGTAAGGGGCGGTATGGGGCAGATAGCTGCCATGGTCCCAGACGATCTCTCCGGCCCGGAGCACCAGCTCCGGTCTGGGATGACGCAGATCCTGCACCAGCTGTATATCAGCCTCCATGCCAGGGGCGATGCCGCCTGTGTGATACAGCCGCAGCCGGACGGCAGGGTTGATGGTGGCATACCGGATGGCCCGGATGGGGTCAAGACCCAGCTCGATGGCCCGTTCCACCACAAAGTTCAAATGCCCCTGACGCATCAGCCGGGGGAGGGGAACATCGTCCGTCACCAGGCAGATGCGGTCCTGCACCGGTGCATCATTCATGGCCTGGACGATTTCCCGGTTCAGCATGCATTCCTGTACCTGCACCGTGAAGCCCAGAGCCAGCTCCTCCCGGAGCTTTTCAGCAGAGGGAACGGTGTGGTCGCTGTCGATGCCCATGGCCCGGAAGGTCTGCAAGCGGCGGCCGGTGAGGGCGGAGACATGGCCATCCAGAAAAACGCCGTGGTTGGCGGCAGCTTCAATGACGGAGAGCATCCGCTCATCCCCGGTGGCGACGGCGTTGAAATCCATGACCTCGCCCAATCCAGCCACGCCGGGAATATCCAGCAGGGCTTCCATCTCAGCGGGGCCAACATCAAAACCGGAATCCTCCAGGCCGGGAGCGGAGGGAATGGTGGAGGGGGCGGTCAGCAGCACCCGCAGGGGCAGGGACCGGCAGGCATCTGCCAGGCCCCGGACGCCCTCAATGCCAAGGACATTGGCAATTTCATGGGGGTCGGCGCATACCGTGGTTGTACCGCAGGATAGGGCCACCCGGGCAAAATGCTCCGGCGTCAGCATGCTGCTCTCCAGATGCATGTGAGAATCCACGAAGCCAGGCAGGGCATAAGCGTTGCCGCCATCAATGCTCCGGCGGCTGTCCAGCGCTTCTTCCGGGCCAAAAACCCCGGCGATATGACCGTTGACAATGCCGATAGATCCGCTTACAATAGAGGCGCTGAACACATTGACGATCTGCACATTGCGGATTACCAGGTCAAAGGGGCGTCTGCCCAGCATAGCTTCGGCGATATCTTTCAGCATAGCGGTGTCCCCTCCGTTTCGTATGTCAAAAATAAGACATTTTAATGATATCTTTCTGGGGAAAAAAGTCAAGGTCATACCATACCATAATTTTAAACGGGAATTGCGGTTGTTTCATACAAGTTGAACGATCGAAACACCCCTTGAGAATAGGAGTAATGAATATGATTTCAGAAGAGGTCCTGGCGCTTGAGCCTGATATAATCGCCTGGCGGCGCCACATGCATCAGAATCCGGAGCTCTCCTTTCAGGAGGTCCATACAACGGCTTACCTGACGGAGGAACTGAAAAAGATCCCGGGTTTGACATTGGAATTTCCCACCAAAACAGGCGTGGTAGCGGTGCTGAAAGGGGTCCAGCCCGGTCCGGTGCTGGCCCTGCGGGCGGATATTGACGCGCTTCCCATTCAGGAGGAGACTGGGCTGCCCTATGCCTCCACAGTGCCCGGTGTCATGCATGCCTGCGGCCACGATGGCCATGCGGCCATGCAGCTTGCGGCAGCTAAGCTGCTTGCGGCGGAGCGGACCAGCCTCAGGGGCGAGGTGCGGTTCCTGTTCCAGCATGCGGAGGAGCTGCCTCCCGGCGGCGCGGTGGAAATGCTGAAGGCCGGCGTGATGGAGGGCGTGGACGAACTGTACGGCATGCACCTGAGCTCAAACTTCCCTACGGGCACCTTCGGTGTCCGGCCCGGGGCCCTCACCAGCGCCACGGACCGTTTCGATATCCGGGTCATCGGCAAGGGCGGTCACTCCGCGTTCCCGGAGACCTGCGTGGACTCCATCGTCATCGCCGGTGAGATCGTGGGAGCCTTGCAGACCCTGGTTTCCCGGCGTATCCAGGCGGTGGAGCCTGCCGTGGTGTCCGTGTGCATGATCCATGCCGGAGAGGCGTATAATATCATCCCCGGTGAGGTGGCCATCACCGGTTCCACCCGAACCTTCAGCAAGGAGACCCGGGAGCGGCTCCCCAAGCTGATGGAGGAGCTTGCCCGCGGCATCTGCGCGGCCCACGGCGCGGACTGCGATTTCAAGTTCACCTTGGGCTATGCCTCCGTAATGAATGACAAGGCCCTGACGGCTTCCAGCCGCAAGGTCATTGAGGAGCATTTCGGCGAAAGCGCTGTGCTGGAGATCGATCCCCTGATGCCCGGTGAGGATTTCTCTGCCCTGCAGGAAGACTGTCCTGGCTTTTTTGTGGAGCTGGGAGCCCGCAGTGAGGAAAAGGGAATTACCTTCCCCCATCACAACTGCCGCTACCTGATGGATGAGGATGCGCTGAAATACGGCGTGGAGTATCTCTATCAGCTGGTCCGCAGCCGTTTGTCGATCAGCTGAATCAAAGCGTGAGGCCCTGACAGGCACAGCGAAAAACGAAATATAGACCGAACCAAAAGCGGCGTTCCTAACTTCCGAACTGGAAGAATAGGAACGCCGTTTTTTGCTATGTAAAATCAGAAATGTGCCATTTTCTCGCCCCTGTGGGGCAACCGGAAATGGTGCACACCAACTTCGTGCACTGACATTTGCGCATTTTCGCGGTGCGGTACTCATGCATGAAGCTTGATACCTCAGTATTTACAGGCTGATGGCGCCGTCGGCGGTCTGAGCGTCCGTCAGCAGGGGGGCATACTCCGCCAGCAGGCGCTCCACCTGCTCTTTGCAGCGGCCGATGTACAGGGACGGCTCCATCACGGCGTCCAGCTCCGCACGGGTCATGCCAAAGGCCGGGTCTGCGGCCAGACAGTCCAGCAGATTGCAGGATTCGCCCTCCTTCATCCGGGCGGTGGCGGCCATGGAGTGCTGGCGGATCTTCTCGTGCAGCTCCTGTCGGTTACCGCCCCGTTTCACCGCCTCCATCATGATATTCTCTGTGGCCAGGAAGGGCAGATATTCCCGGATGGTCCGGTCCACGATCTTCTCGTTGACGTGTAGTCCGTTGGTCACGTTCTGGCACAGCCGCAGCACCGCATCGGCGCAGAGGAAGCCCTCCGGCAGGGAAATGCGGCGGTTGGCGGAGTCGTCCAGCGTCCGTTCCAGCCACTGAACGGAGGCGGTCATGGGGGCGTTGGCGGCGTCGGCCATCAGATAGCGGCTGAGGGAGCAGATCCGCTCGCAGCGCATGGGGTTCCGCTTGTAGGCCATGGCGCTGGAGCCGATCTGATTCTTCTCGAAAGGCTCTTCCACCTGACGGTCATGCTGCAGGAGCCGGAGGTCGTTGGCCATGCGGTAGGCGCTCTGGGCGATGGAGGACAGTACATTCAGAATCCGGCTGTCGGTTTTCCGGGGATAGGTCTGGCCGCAGACGGAGAAGCAGCGCTCAAAGCCGAAGGCGGCGGCGATCCGGCGGTTCATCTCGTCGATTTTCGCCCCGTCGCCCTCAAAGAGATCCATGAAGCTGGCCTCAGTGCCGGTGGTGCCCCGGCAGCCCAAGAAGCGCAGGGTGGCCAGCACGTGATCCAGTTCTTCCAGATCGGAGCGGAAGTCCTGCATCCACAATGCCGCCCGCTTGCCCACCGTCACCGGCTGGGCGGGCTGATAGTGGGTGTAGCCCAGAGTGGGCGTGGCAGCGTACTGCCGGGCAAAGGCCGCCAGATTCACCAGAACGGATAAGATCTGCCCCCGCAGATACCGCAGACCGTCCCGGTAGAGGATCAGGTCGGCGTTGTCCGTCACATAGCAGCTGGTAGCGCCCAGATGGATGATCCCCGCCGCGGAGGGAGCCGCCAGACCGTAGGCGTAGACATGGGCCATCACGTCATGGCGGACTTCCTTTTCCCGCTGCTCTGCGGCAGCGTAGTCGATGTCGGTGACGTGGGCTTCCAGCTCCGCCACCTGCTCTGCGGTGATGGGCAGACCCAGCTCGTGCTCCGCCCGGGCCAGCTCCACCCACAGCCGCCGCCAGGTCTGGAACCGCATATCCGGAGAGAACAGGTGCAGCATATAGGGGGAGGCGTAGCGGGAGGACAGGGGGGATTCGTAAATATCCTTGCTCATAAAGGCTCCTTCCAGCGTTTTTCCAATAGTTTACAGGAAGCGGGACGTTCTGTCCAGATTTGATGGGTCAGCGGATGATGAGGCTGTCCCGCTCCGCGCCCACGGACACATAGCCGATGTGACAGCCGATGGCCCGCTCCACATACTCTACGTAGTTCCGGGCGTTTTCCGGCAGCTCGTCCCAACTGCGGACCTTGGAGATGTCGCACTTCCAGCCGTCCACGTACTCGATGACGGGCTTGGCGTCCTGAAGGCAGACGGGGAAGGGGAATTCGTCGGTCTGCTGGCCGTCCAGCTCATAATGGGCGCAGACGGGGATCTTGTCCATATAGCTGAGAATATCCAGCTTGGTGAGGGCGATATTGGTGGCGCCCTGGACCTCCACGCCGTAGCGGGTGGCCACCAGATCAATGGGGCCTACCCGGCGGGGCCGCCCGGTCTTGGCGCCGTACTCCGCGCCGGCATCCCGGAGCTTCTGGCCTTCTTCCCCGAACATCTCACACACAAAGGGGCCTTCGCCCACGCAGGAGGAATAGGCCTTTACCACGCCGACCACTTCGTCCAGCTTGGCGGTGGGCAGACCGGAGCCCACAGGGGCATAGGCCGCCACAGCGTTGGAGGAGGTGGTGTAGGGATAGATGCCGTAATCCAGATCCCGGAGTGCGCCCAGCTGGGCCTCGAAGAGGATGGATTTGCCCGCTTTCTGGGCGTCCCGCAGGAATGCGGTGGTGTTTGTAATGTAAGGCTTAACTGCTTCACAGTACTTGTCTACCCAAGCTAACAGCTCGTCCAGCGTGTAGCCCTTGGCACCGTAGACCTTCTGGAGGGTCAGATTCTTCCATTCCAGCAGATCCGCCAGATGCTCCTTCAAATGCTGGGGGTGGAGCAGCTCTCCGGCCATCACCGTCTTTTTCTGGTACTTGTCGGAATAGAAGGGGGCGATGCCCTGCTTGGTGGAGCCGTACTTCTTGTCCGCCAGCCGGGCTTCCTCCAGACCGTCCAGCTCCCGGTGCCAAGGCAGCAGGAGGGAGGCCTGGTCGCTGATCTTCAGATTCTCCGGGGTAATGGACACCCCGGCGGCCCGGAGGGTGTTCATCTCCGCCAGCAGGTTTTCACAGTCCAGCGCCACGCCGTTGCCCAGAATGTTCACCACACCTTCCCGGAAAATGCCGGAGGGCAGCAGGTGGAGGGCGAAGGTGCCCCTGTCATTCACCACGGTATGTCCGGCGTTGCCGCCGCCTTGATACCGCACCACCACGTCAAAGTGGTTGGTGAGATAATCCACCATGCGGCCCTTGCCTTCGTCACCCCAGTTGATCCCTACGATTGCGCAGTTTGCCATTTGAATTGCCTCCCAAATTACGTGCGGAAGCTCCGCACGGCATACGATTGATTTTTTTGACCGGGTTATTATAGAATGGTTTTTTTTACAAGAAAAGAATGAAAATCAAATATTTACTATAAGGAACGCTGATGCACCCGGATAAAAAACAGTTGCGGGGCAGAGCGTTTTTCTATGAAAAACAACCCGGCCCTCCGC
>OGLJ01001789.1_pt1 | contig 15933 bp, 12 predicted proteins | sample 1572801 | NCBI WGS metagenome assembly OGLJ01 (sample SAMEA2581877, study PRJEB24529) | metagenome | biome: Human gut stool | place: China | collected 2011
GCCGAACAGGAAGGCCACGATATCAAAGCCAAAGATGCCGATTCTCCCCCAGTTGAGTCCGCCGATAATAAGAAGCGTCAATGCTATTTTATCGAGCATTCAAAGTCCTCCTTTGTATTTGCTGAAAATAGTATTGACGCAATTTTTCGTTTTATTCAATTTAAATCAGAATTTAATTAACAATGCAAGGAGCAAAATCAGCACTCCGAGGAAAATTACCGCACCGCCGATCATTCTTGTGATTTTTACGGCTTTCTGAATTTTGAATTTTGAAATCATATTTTCCGTGGGAAACGGAAGAATAATGAGCATAATTCCGAGAATTACACAGCTTGCAAGTGCGACGGTAAGACCGACCTCTCTTGCAAACGAGAGCATAAAAAGTCCGATTGGAATTCCGAACACACAAATCATATTGATTACCGCAAACAGCTTGCCGAAACGCTCGCCCTTTTCGTAAAATTTATTTGCTTTAATATGACACTCATCATCACAATACTGGTCAAAATACGATATCTGTTTTCCGCAGAATTCACATTTTTTCATGGACACACCTCGTTATTTCATTTTAAATCGTTCACAGAATATTTTAACACACAAATCGACATATTTCAACTTGAATAAATGTACATTTTCGGGTATATGCTTTGTTGAAAAAATTTTTGCAATGTGGTATGCTGAAAAGAGGTGATTTTATGGAGAGCTTTTTCGTTGCGCTTAATGCGGTTCTGCCGATGTTCATAATGCTTTTCATCGGTTTTCTTGTGAGAAAATTAAAAATTTTGCAGGACAGCTTTCTGCCTCAGCTTAACAAAATTGTTTTCAATGTATTTTTTCCGTTTCTTATGTTCAATAACATCTACTCAGATTTTTCAAGCGTTTTCAGCCCGAAGCTGCTTGCCTTTGCGGTTATTGGCGTGTTCACAATTTACTTTTTGTCAATCGGGTTTACACTCCTTGTTGAAAAGTCAAATTACAGCCGTGGTGCGATGATTCAGGCGATTTACCGCAGTAATTTTGTACTTATGGGACTTCCGATTGCGGCGAATATTTTCGGTAAGGATAAGCTTGGCATGACAGCCGTGCTTGTTGCTGTTGTTGTTCCGCTTTACAATATGCTTGCCGTCATCACGCTTGAAATTTTCAGAGGGCAAAAGATAAATGTGCTGAAAATTTTAAAAGGCATTGCCAAAAATCCGCTGATTATCGGCTCTGCACTCGGACTTTTGTCTGTTGCGTTCAATATAAGCCTTCCGGAAACAATTGACAAAACGGTTTCGGATATTGCGGCGGTTGCAACTCCGCTTGCGCTGATTGTACTCGGTGCGTCTGTCACATTTGACAGCATAAAAGGCTGTTCACGCAACCTCATAATCTGCATAATCGCAAGACTTGTTGTTGTGCCGGCACTTTGTCTGGGTACGGCGGCGCTTATAGGAATCAGAGGAGTTGACTTTGTGTCGCTTATCGGCCTTTTTGCATCGCCGTGTGCGGTTTCGTCATTCACAATGGCTCAGCAAATGGACAGCGACTTCAAACTTGCAGGTGCGGCGGTTGTGTTCACTTCGGTTTTAGCGTGTTTTACGATGTTTTTGTGGATTTTCTTCTTCAGACAGGCAGGTTTCTTTTGATAATCTGCATAAATTTCAGACACATGATTTATTCAATGTGTAAAGTTAAACGATATTATTACTATCAATAACAAAAAATAGTATAACAGTCTTGACTTTTATTACTATTAGTGTTAAAATACTCGCATAGGGTAACGGTTTACAGAAAATGACTTGAAATCCTGCAAGGTTAAACTGTTATTTTATTAAACAGCTATTTCCTTCTTTTTTTATTATTTTGTGGGCGTAAGAAAACGGAGTGCGTAATGCACTCCGTTTTCTTTTATACGAATTTTCTGAATATAACAAAATAATTGCAACACCGTAGCATCCGCCCATACATTTAAACGCAACTTTATATATACAAAAACAATCGGGCGACAATGATTTGCATTTTGCAAACTGTCTGCCCGACCGTAATTTTCAATTTCCCATTTTCAACTTTCAATTTAAAGAAACTTCCGCTCGGGCATAATATGCTTTTTGACATTTACAAACTATCTGCACGAATTGGGAACGGCGGCTCGCCGTGCGGGCGCCCGATGAGCGCCCCTACCGATTGTTTTGGTTTCACAACCAAAACAAATGGCGGTCACTGACCGCCGCTACAGTATATTAACAACTTTCATATATACAAAAACAGTCGGGCGACAATGATTTGCATTTTGCAAACTGTCTGCCCGACCGCAATTTTCAATTTTCCATTTTCAACTTTCAATTTTAAAAAAACTTCCGCTCGGGCAAAATATGTTTTTATTATTACATACTATCTTCCCGAACCGGGTGCAGCGACACGCTGCCGATCAATCTGTTTTTTGATTTTGTCAAAGGTTACACCGTATTTTTCGGCAATGTCTTTGGCATAGCTTACACCTTGAGGCGGGGCGATGAAAACCTTGAACGAACGCTGTCCGTTTTCGACACCTGTTACCAGACTTTCAATCTTGCTGTCGCCTTTTACGGTTGTGTTCACCTCGTCAAGATTGCGAGCCAAATCGTGCATATGGGTATTAAAAATCGCCCTTGTGCCGAGATATCGCATTGATTTGACAACATCACGGGCAATGTACAAGCCCTCGGCGACATTGGTTGTTGCAAGGCTTTCGTTGAGCAAAAGCAGACTGTAACGGCTTGCCGAGGAGAAAATTTCGGCAAGTCTTTTGCTTTCTTCACCGAGTCTGCCAAGGTCAACGGTATCGTTTTCATCGGCAGGAAAATGCGTAAAAATGCTGTCGCACGGACTGAATTTCATCTGCGTTGCAGGAACATATATCCCGTTCTGAGCAAGCAGAAACGCAAGTCCGACCGCCTGAGTAATCGTGGTTTTACCGCCACGGTTCGGACCTGTCAGAATGTAAATTCGCCTGTCATCGTTAAAATCAATATCGTTTGTGACAATATCCAAATTCTCACCGTTTGCCGATTTTATGCCGAGTTTGAGGTTGTAAACATCTCTAAGGCAGCAGTTTCTGTCCTCTTTCGGCAAAACTTCTGCCTTGCACAGCGGAAGATTTTTCTTTTTCATCTTATCACAAAGCTCTGCAAAGCGAATATAGAAAATGATTTCGGGCATAAGCGAAACGAACGAGTAGCCGTTGACATTGACATATCTGTTGAGCATTGATTTTATGTCATTTACGGTTCTGCGGAGGATATCGGTCACAACATTTTTGAGTGCATCAGACATAGGATCTGCGCCGGTCAGCGAGCTGTTCATAGTGTGGTTTACATCCTGCTGAGCACCCACAACAAACTGTCCCAGCCCGAACTGCGAGGTTGACGGATTGGACGGATGAAAGCTTAAAAATCCCGAAACATCGTTGCCGTGGTGCAGTTCGCTGTCACGGTTTGTAAACTTCATAAATCTTTTGAGAATACCGCTGTCGGTAAATTCTTTGTCATTGAGTGAGATTACACCCACACTCTTTGGGCGGAGCAAATCGTCAAGATTCACACCGAGTGTAATGCTCTTAAGCTTTTGAGCCTTTGCAAGCGTATCTATTATATCCTTTTTTAGTTCGGGAAAACCGCTGTCATTGTAAATTGACTGAACATTTTTCTTGAGCTCAAGCAGGCCCTGCGACTTTACTTCAATTGTTTCAAGCGTGTTTTTTATTCTTGTAATGCAATCGACATAGCCGTCCATTTCACGAAGTCGGTTTACAAGCTGCCACAAGGAAGATGCCTCGGTATCCTTTTGAAAGCGCTCAATTTCACGCAAATCGTTCAGCTTTACAAGGAGTGCGGATAGATCATCACGAAGTTTCGGAAAACGAAGAAAATCCTCAAAAACATCGCAACGATATTTTATAACTTCCTCGTCATCCGTAATATTTATCAGCAGCTGCTTTATGCTGTTGCGTTCATACTGCTCTTTTGTGAGAGCGTCACATATATAATCAACCGACAAATCATTCAGCGCCTCTTTGTTGAGAGTTCTGTAGGATGCATTTGAATTTGTCGGGTGTAATAAGCTGAATTTTTCCATAATTCACCGCCGAAAAAATTTGCCGTGTAACGGCTTTAATTGAATGATAGCACAAAAAATTTTTGTTTTCAACCGAGAAATCGAAAATTTGCACTTTGGCTGATTGTGTGATATCATAGCTTTGGAGCAGATTGCTCTCAAAAACAAAATAACGGTCGGGAGGATTGACTTATGGATAAAAAGATGCTTGACAGAATTAACGAGCTTGCAAAAAAGAAAAAGGAACAGGGACTTACCGAGGCTGAGCAAAAAGAACAGAAAGAGCTGTACAAAATATATCTCGGCGAAATCCGCACACAGTTCAACGCAACACTTGACAATGTAAGCGTTGAAGAAAAGGACGGCACTGTAAAACCGTTCAAAGAGGCATACAAAAAGCCGTATGACAAAAACTGATTTTGTCATTCAAACAGAAGTCATACGAAAATCTAATTACACAGTCAAACAAAAAAGCAGTTCCGATTTTGGAACTGCTTTTGTTTTATAAAGTTATCTAATTACTTGTATCTTCTTCCGCCCTTTTGGCTGTTCTTTGGAAGCTGAATTTCGGCAGTATCGTACTTACTGCGTCTTTCGGACTTTCTGCCTGAAGATGAGTAATCATCGGCATAATCATCGTTACTGCTGTAACGCTGTTGCTGTGCAGATTTGCTCTTTGGAGCGTTACTTCTGCCGCCGACTGTGACTCTCTTCTTTCTGTTGAGAACAGTTGAAATTACAAAGTACGCAATGCCTGCAACACCGAGTGAGAGTAAAACGAGTGAAACATAGAACATCCAATGACCGTTGTCACCCTTGCTGTTATTGTTCTTGATGAAGTTAAAGTCATCACCGTCAGAACCCGATGTGTCGGTATTTTTAAGATTTTTTGCGATATCCGACCAGTCGTTGCTTGAAAGAGTTTTTTCGTCAATGTTATCGTCAGACTTGATGAGCGACGCTGACGGAGCAGTATTTGACGGAGCAACATAGGACTGACCTCCGCCTACATATGACGGCTCAGAGTAGTAGTAAGTCTGACTGCTGCTGTAATTATTGTCATAACTGTTATTGTTGTAGTCATAGCTACTGTCATAGTTATAGTTGTTGTCATATGACGAATCACTTGACGAATAGCCGGGATCTACATATGATGAATCAGCCGAAGAATCCGGATACACAGGATCAGGCTGCGGCTGCGGATCAGGCTCCGGTGATGGTTCCGGTTCCGGTTCGGGCTCAGGCTCCGGCTCTACGGGATCAACAATAACGCTTGAATCTCCGCCGGGATCAACCTCCTCACCGACTGCCGATACGGAAAAGCTCACAGCAGAAATGCTCAAAAGTGCCGTCAGAAAAATTGCGCAAAGCTTTGAATGTTTTTTCATAAAAGCCCCTTTCTTCAGAATAATCTGAAAATGCGTCTGTTGTATGTCCGATATCAATTATTTTGAGCTTTTATCGGATGCCGATGTTGTTGACGCCGATGTTGTAGGCTCAACCGCAACGAAGAAGAGTTCGGGCTTATACTTGTCAATAACCGAAGTGTTTTCTTCATACTTGAGTTTCTCTGCAAGACTGTCAATGTACTTTGAAAATTCGTCTGACTTCATTGACGCAAGTACACCGGCTCTGTTTGATTCGTTGCCGATATAGCTGTCAACATCCTTGCTGACATCTTTCTTATAAACGAGATAGTAGATTGCGCTGTCACCGCTGCCAACCTTAAGAGTTTCAGCCTTGCCTGTTTTAAGCTTGCCGATAGCCTCTTTAAGCTCGTCACCGATTGAGCTCTTGTCGAGAACTTCTACATTTGAAACAGAAGAATCTGTTCCCGAACCGCTTGACTTCTTGTATGATGCAATAACATCATCAAAAGAACCGCCCTTGTTAAGGTCATTCTTGTAGCCGTTAAGCTGATCCTCAACCTTCTTGATTTCCTTGTCGCTCATTGCAACATTCTTTGATGAACCTGCCTCATCTTTTGTTGATGTATAAAGGTTCACGGGAAGATATGAGTAGTCCGTATAGTTTTCCTTGAAATACTTTGTAAGGTCGGCGTCGGAAACTTCCTTTGAACCGCCCTTGCCGTAAACTGCTTTGAAGAGAGCCTCATACTTTGTGTTGTAGAGAGTTGTGCAGTATGCAAAGCTGTCGAGTGAAACGCCGTACTTTTCATACTGCTTCTTCATCGGCATTACATAACCCTGTGACGCATACGGGCCGACATTCCAGTATGTTTCAGCCTGATTTGTTGCGGAGTCAAGAGTTGCCTGACCGATGTTTACATTTTCCTTTTTAAGCTGTTCGTCAACTACGAGGTAGCTGAGGCACATTTTCTTAGCCTGATCTTTAATCCACTCTCTTGCAACCTGCTCGTTGCCGTCATCGTCCTTGATTTTTTCATCAAGCCACTTGTCAGATGTCGAATCATAATCGTCAAGCTTTTTAGCAAATGACTCAGCCTGACTGTAAGCTGCATTGAGTGAGTAGATATAAACGCCGATGGCAAGCTCGTTGTCGCTTGTCTTATACGACCATTCTTTGTTGATTGTTGTGGGTGTACAACCTGCAATTGCAAAAACTGAGAACATCATAACAATTGCAAGTAAAAATGAACCAACCTTGATATTAGGCTTCATAGTTTTTTACCGTCCTTCTGAAAAATTAAATGCAAAGTGTCCTGCAAACACACTTTCACAGGATAATGTACCTTACGATTATACACAAAAAAATCGTCATTGTCTACATTTTTATAAAATTTTGTTGAGAATTTCCACCGAAAAACAGCATTTTTGTAGTTTCGGGGGATTTTTTCTTAACAAATTACGGTTTCATGCCGTAAAATTACTGCACACCGAAAATTTTGGTGAGGATTTCAAGCGGAGCGGAACTGTTTTTGCACTCAACCGCAACGCACGGCTTTGCTCCGGCAACAAGCTTTGCCTTTCCGCCCAAAGCAATGAGCAAGTCGGCAACCTGAGGGGATTTGAGTTCGTTTACAAAGAGCATAAGCGTTGTGCCGTTCTGTCTGATTTCGTAAATACCCATTGAGTAAGCCTTGTTACGCACAAGGGCAATGTCGATAAGTCCGAGAACCGAGTTCGGAATCTTGCCGAATCTGTCCTGCAGCTCGTCAATAACATCGTCTGCGTCCTCGTTACTGCGGATATCGGCAATTCTGCGGTAAACATCAAGACGAAGTGTAAGACTTTCAACATAGCTTTCGGGAATATGAGCGTCAACCGAAATATCAATAAGACAGTCGAGGTCTTTTGTGACATTCTGCTCGCCCTTTTCCTCGCTTACTGCCTCATCAAGAAGCTTGAGGTACATATCGTAACCGACCGATTCCATATGCCCGTGCTGCTGTGCGCCCATAATATTGCCCGCACCTCGCAGTTCAAGGTCACGCATTGCAATGCGGAAGCCGCTGCCGAATTCTGTAAATTCCCTGATTGCGGCAAGCCTTTTCTGCTGAATCTCCGTGAGAACCTTGTTCCGTCTGAAGGTAAAGTAGGCATATGCCCTTCGTGAACTTCTGCCCACACGGCCTCTGAGCTGATGCAACTGCGAAAGTCCCATACAGTCGGCATTTTCTATAATAAGGGTGTTGGCATTCGGCAAATCGACACCCGTTTCGATAATTGTTGTGCAGACAAGCACATCAATCTCCTGTTCAAGCATCTGTCGCCAAACTTCGCTGAGTTCGCCCTCTTTCATTTTGCCGTGACCGATTGCGATTTTTGCCTCGGGAACAGCCTCCTGAATTTTTGCGGCACATGAAGAAATTGTTTCAACATTGTTGTGAAGATAGAACACCTGACCGCCACGGCGGAGCTCACGGCGGATTGCCTCGTTGATAACCGCATCATCGTGTTCAAGCACATAGGTCTGAACAGGCTGACGGTTTGTCGGCGCTTCTTCGATAACGCTCATATCACGCAGACCGCTCATTGCCATATTGAGGGTTCTCGGAATAGGAGTAGCCGAAAGCGTAAGCACATCGACATTTTTGCACAGTTCCTTGAACCTCTCCTTTTGGGCAACACCGAAACGCTGTTCCTCATCTATGATTGCAAGTCCGAGGTCACGGAATTCAACATCCTTCTGCACAAGTCTGTGAGTTCCGATAATCATATCAATTTCTCCTCGCTTTAGCTTTTGGAGAATTTCTTTCTGCTGTTTTGCGGTACGGAATCTTGAAAGCAGTTCCACACGAACGGGATAGCCCTCAAAACGCTTGATTACCGTCTGATAATGCTGCCATGCGAGAATTGTTGTGGGGCAGAGCAATGCGCATTGCTTTGAATCTGCAATACACTTAAAGGCAGCACGGAGTGCAACCTCTGTTTTGCCGAATCCGACATCACCGCAGAGAAGTCTGTCCATCGGCGACGAACGCATCATGTCATGCTTGATTTCCTCACAACAACGCAGCTGGTCGGGAGTTTCGTCATATTCAAAGCTGAGTTCAAAATCTCTCTGCCACTCGTTATCAGCCGAAAAGGCATAGCCCTTGGCTTTCATACGCTGTGAGTAAAGCTCAATAAGCTCCTTGGCAATGTCCTTGACAGAGGTTTTAACCCTTGCCTTTGCCTTTTGCCAGTCGCCCGAACCGAGTCGGTTTAGCTTAACCCTTGAATCCTCTTTCGGACCTATATATTTTGCAACCATATCAAGCTGTGTGACAGGCACATAAAGCACATCGCCCTTTGCGTAGTCAATCTTGATATAGTCCTTTATAACTCCGTGAGTATCAATTTTTCTTATACCGCCGAACACACCGATACCGTGAACATTGTGTACAACATAATCACCGGGGGCAAGCTCTGAAAGGCTGTAAATTTCCTGTCCCGTCTTTTTCTTCTTCTTTTTGGACTTTTCGGGACGGTACGAAACCTGACTGTAGGTTATTGCAAAAAACTTTTGTGACGGATACTCAAAGCCCGCACTCAATGCACCCTGCATAACAAGCAGTTCGCCCTTTGAAATCTTATCCGCACCCTCGCTGTAAACAGCGTTTATGCCGTCTGCGTTAAAGGTGTCACAAAGATTTTTGGCGGCTCTTTCTGTTCCTGCAAAGATAACGCCCTTGCTTTCGGGGGTAAAAAGTCCGTCAACATCTTCTTTTAGCTGTTTATACGAACCGCCCCATGCCGAGAGCTGTTTTGTTGAAAAGCTGATGATTTCCGACAGCTTGATAGGCATACTTCCGTGAACAAAGTTTTCAAGCACGATTGTTCCGTGACTTTGCAAAAACTCGGTACATTCGTTGAATGTGAGCGCAAAGCGGTCAAAACCTCTGCAAAGAGTTCCGTCTTCAAAGCCTTGCATAAGGGTTTCATTGCTGATAAAGTCCATTGACTTTCCCCGTTCCTGAATTGCAGTAAATTCGGACGCAAAAACGAGGGTATTTCTGTCGAGATAATCAAAAAGCGACTCCGGTTTATCGTAAATCTGATTGATAAATTTGTCCGCATTGGCAATCATTGCACCGCTGCGGATAAGCTCTGCCTCTGAAAAAAGTTTTTCCTTGGCTTTGGCGCTGTTCTTGGAACGGAGGAGCTTTGCCTTGTGTTCAATTTTATCGGCAAGGGCGGCTCTGTCCTCAATTACGATTTCGGTTGAGGGCGAAAGCGTAATTTTGTCAGCCTTTTTAAATCTTCTCTGTGTTTCAATGTCAAAATAGCTGAGGTCGGTAATTTCATCGCCCCAAAATTCACATCTCACTGGATAGTCGCTGTCGGGCATAAAGAAGTCGAGAATACCGCCTCTCAGCGAAAACTGACCGCTGCCCTCTACCGCATCAAAGCGTTCGTATCCAAGCAGAGTAAGCGCCTTTGTCGCCTTTTCAAGCGAGAGCTCCCTGCCCTCTTCAAATTCAATAACCGACTGTTCAAGCACATTTCTCGGAACGGTAAGCTGTGCCGCCGCATCAACACACGCAATTGCAACATCGCATTCATGATTGATAAGCTTGAGCAAAACTTTAAGTCTTGCGTGCTCGTACTCGTGAGAACGGCTTTGAAAGTCAAGAAAGTTGAAGTCACGCACGGGATAAACATAGGCACGCAGTCCCATGCACGAAAGGTCATTGCAGAAAGTTTGCGCCTCTTTTTCATCGGAGGCAAGACAAAATGCCGTGACGCCCTTGAGGCGGCACAGCGCATAGATGATATTTGATTTGTTGATTGTTGAAAGTCCCGAAGCACAGACCGTTCTGCCCGGCTTGACATTCTTTTCAAGCGTTTTGAAAACGGGCGAGTCTTTCAGAACATCAACAAGAAAGTTGAGATTATTCATTTCTTTGTCCCTTTTCAGTTGAACAAATTCATAGCACGGTCGGTTTTGCCGTCAATAATCAGCTCGATTGCTTTTTCGGCATTGTCAAAAATTTCATCAAGCTTTTTCATTTCATCGGGAGTGAACTTTGAAAGCACCCAGTCGGCAAGGTCCCAGTCGGGATTTGGCTTTGCGCCTATGCCAACCTTGATGCGGGGGAATTTATCGCTTCCGCTGAGATAGATGATACTGCGCATTCCCCTCTGACCGCCGTCACTGCCCTTTGAACGGATACGCATTTTTCCGACATCAAGCGAAATGTCATCAAAAATTACAATGACATTTTCGGGTGGGATTTTGTAGAAGTTCATCGCCTCAACAACTGCCTGACCGCTGTTGTTCATATATGTTGTGGGTTTCATCAGCATAACTTTTGCGCCGTTTACAGTGCAAGTGCCGATAAAGCTTTTGTATTTTATTTTGTTCACATCACAACCGAGCTTGTCGGCAATGCGGTCAATTGCAAGCCAGCCTGCGTTGTGACGAGTGTTTTCGTATTTTCTGTCGGGGTTGCCGAGTCCCACTACAATGTACTCGATTGAACCCGTTGATTTGTTTTTTCCGAACATATCAGTTTTCCTCTTATTATATGTATTCTGAAATTTAAATTAACCTTTTCCGAAGCTTACAACAACCCAGTCATCGTTGCCGAGATGATAAGGATTTCCGCAATACGGGCAGTTGCGTTCTCTTGTTGCATCAAAGCTTGCGCCGCAGCTTTTACAGGTTACTTTTTTCATTGTGAAAACTCCGTCATCCATGGCGTTCACACTTCTGCAAACGGTAAGTCTGAACTTTTCGTTTTTAACCCTAAATGAAGAATTTTTGTTTTTCACGGTCGTTGCGTAAACGGTCATATCAACATAGCAACATCCGTTTGTGACATTGAATGAATTAAGCTTTGACACTCCTCTGTACTTGATGTCAACAATATCTCCGAAAGGATTTTTCATCGGATTGCCCTCATAGACTGCGAGGTTTGTGTAATCATCGCTGAAAATCATAATCTTGAGCAAAGCAAGCACCTTGCCGATAAAGTATTCATATGAGAAGTTGGGATTAACCTCTTTCATAAGCCACGGAAGTCTTTTCTGACAATTGAAGTGCGGACCTATCATAGGAATGCTCTTTGCCGCACCGACAAAAAGTCCAAAAAGCGTTTTTAATGCCCATGCAAGGTACCCCGCCAAAAGTCCGCCGAGCAGTACGGGGATTGCTCTTACGCCGATTTCATAGACCATATTTGCGGTTGCGGGATCAAAAGCTCCGTCCTTTACAACCACCCATACCGTAAATGCCGCAACGGCGACAATTCCGCAGAGAAGGTACGGAGCAAGCACCTTTTTCGTTGACTTGTTCGCAAGCGAATAGGTTTTTACAAAGTAGAAGTTTGTAACCTTCGGGAACAAATCGTCCATAATAAAGCGAGTTTTGCAGTTTTTACAACCGTTGAGAAGCTCTCTTACACTGCTTACCGCACCGCAGTTCGGACACGAACACGCAACCTCGGAATTTCGGTTTTCAAGCCTTGTAATCATTGTGTAAAAGAAAAATCTGTCCTTGATTTTTTTCTTTTTCTTTCCGTCTTTAAAGTATTTCTCCGTAACCTCATATGTCTTTGACGCAATGTTACTCTTACATTCGCCCATATCGTAGGCAGTACAAGCATTTATGGGGACTTCATTCTTCACCGTTTCCTTATCGGTAAAAGCGGTCTGAATCTTTACACCCTTTTCGTCAAGTCTTTTCTTCTGTAGGTCAAGCGCAAAGTCGAGGTCGATTGACGCAATATCCGGATTTTTGCCCTCATTGCACCACAATTCGTACTCATCGACAAAGCGGTTCATTATTTTGTTATCTGAATCAGAGCCGTAAACTATACCAAACAAAATTAAATCACCCTCACATATTGTACCGTTTTATTCCTGAAAAATTTGCAGTAAAACAGCGAAATGGCGGGTTAGTTAAAACCCGCCTGTTTAATTACATAATTAAATTGTTCGCTTATCAACCGAAAGCGGCTGTGAACGGCTTGTCGTTGTAGATTCTTGCGATAGCCTCTGCAAATGTAGGAGCAACAGGAAGAATTGTGAACTTGTCAATCATCTTTTCCTTAGGAACAGGAATTGTGTCAAGAAGAACAACTTCCTTGATGGCACTGTTCTGGATTCTCTCGATTGCAGGACCTGAAAGAACTGCGTGAGTAGCACAAGCGTAAACCTCTGTTGCACCGCCCTTTTCAACAATAGCGTTAGCGGCATTGCAGAGAGTACCTGCTGTGTCAATCATATCGTCAACAAGGATAACCTTCTTACCCTTAGCGTCACCGATGATGTTCATAACTTCACAAACATTAGCCTTTGGTCTTCTCTTGTCGATAATAGCAAGACCTGTGCCGATTTTTGAAGCGAAGTTTCTTGAACGAGTTACAGAACCGAGGTCGGGAGATACAACGATATAATCATCATTTTTGCCGCCGATTTTCTCTCTCATATGGTTTGCGAGAAGTGATGCGCCCTGAAGGTGGTCAACAGGAATGTTGAAGAAGCCCTGAATCTGATTTGCGTGAAGATCCATTGTAAGCACACGGTCAGCACCTGCACAGGTGATGATGTCTGCACAAAGCTTAGCCGAGATCGGATCTCTTGCCTTAGCTTTTCTGTCCTGTCTTGCATAGCCGAAGTATGGCATAACAACTGTGATTCTTGCAGCAGATGCACGCTTCATGGCATCAATCATTATGAGCATTTCCATAAGATTGTCGTTGACGGGAGCACAGGTTGACTGAACAATAAAGCAGTCGCTGCCACGAACAGATTCGTGAAGAGAAACAGAGATTTCGCCGTCTGAGAACTGTGTACAGTCACTCTTACCAAGCGGCAGACCAAGACAGCCTGCAATTCCCTGAGCTACATCAACATTTGAACTGCCGGTGAAAATTTTAATGTCCTTACCGTGAAAATTCATTGCAATAACTCCTTTGAATTTTAATGTGTGTAGTATATGTTTACCAATGATTAACCGAACAATTAACAGCTGTAACCCTTTGCCCTTGCAATTTCGTTAAGCTGTTCAAGCTGAGCCGGATCATTTGCACCCAGAACCGTATCACTGCACTGAGCCGTGAATGCTCCGACCTTTCTTCCGTCCTCAAGCAAAAGCTTGATTGCGTCGGGAAGATAATATTCCTTTGCGCTGTTATCCGACTTGATTCTGTCAAGAACCGAAAGAAGAAGCTGACAATCAAACCAGAAACCGCCCGAGTTTACTTCATTTATTTTGAGAGTTTCCTCATCGGCGTCTTTCTGCTCAACAATTGCACGCAGATTTCCGTTTTCGTCACGGACAATTCTGCCGTAACCTGTCGGATCGTCAACCTTTGCGGAAATAACCGTTGCGGCACAACCGTTCTCAATATGAGCCTTCAGGGAATCCTCAATAGTCTTGCTGTCCATAAACGGAGCGTCACCGTTGAGAATAACAACATTGCCGCTGTGCTTTTTAAGAAAATCCTTTGCCATCATCACAGCGTGACCTGTTCCGAGTCTTTCAGCCTGAAACACGCTTTCAACGGAAAAATCGAGGGTTGAAAGATACTCTTCGACACACTCTTTTTTAAAGCCCTTGACAACACAGATGTCATCAATACCGGCTTTCCTTAAAGCCGACATAACCCAGCAGAGCATCGGTCTGCCGAGCACCTCCGACAATGTTTTCGGTTTGTCGGATTTCATTCTTTTGCCCTCGCCGCCTGCGAGGATAACGGCACAATTCTTCATTTTTTCTCCTTTTATCTGTGACAAAACAACAAAGATGCAGACAGTCCTGTCACAAGGCACTCGTTCATACCATAATATTATCTCACAAAAATCACAAATTTCAAGAGAAAATTACAAAAATCGGGCAAAAAAAGGCATTTTAAACGATTTATACAATATTGTCGAAAATAAAACCTGTTTTTTATAAGAAAAAAGTTTGAAAAAAATATAGCTATTTTGACCAAAGTTTGTTATAATATTCGATAGGCTTATACAAGCAGGCAGGTTTTACCAAGGGGTAAGTCTGCCACAGCCGTATATCTTAATTTATTTTTAGGAGGATTACCAGTTATGGCAAACAAATGGGTTTACCTTTTTACAGAAGGTAATGCTAACATGCGTGAGCTCCTCGGCGGTAAGGGTGCCAACCTTGCAGAAATGACAGGTCTTGGACTTCCTGTACCACAGGGCTTCACAATTACAACAGAAGCTTGTACTCAGTATTATGAGGACGGCAGAGAAATCAACGCTGAAATTCAGGCTCAGATTAACGAGTACATCGAGAAGATGGAAGAGATCACAGGCAAGAAGTTCGGCGACAAGGAGAACCCCCTCCTCGTTTCAGTTCGTTCAGGTGCTCGTGCTTCAATGCCGGGTATGATGGATACAATCCTTAACCTCGGTCTTAACGAAGATGTTGTTGAAGTTATCGCTAAGAAGTCAAACAACCCTCGTTGGGCTTGGGACTGCTACAGAAGATTCATTCAGATGTATTCCGATGTAGTTATGGAAGTAGGTAAGAAATATTTTGAAGAGCTCATCGACAAGATGAAGGCTGAGAGAGGCGTTACTTATGACGTAGAGCTTACAGCTGACGATCTTAAGGAGCTTGCAGGCCAGTTTAAGGCTGAATACAAAGAGAAAATCGGTCAGGACTTCCCTGACGATCCTAAGGAACAGCTCATGGGCGCAGTTAAGGCTGTATTCCGTTCATGGGACAACCCTCGTGCAAACGTTTACCGTCGTGACAACGATATCCCTTATTCATGGGGTACTGCCGTTAACGTACAGTCAATGGCATTCGGTAACATGGGTGACGATTGCGGTACAGGTGTTGCATTTACAAGAGATCCTGCTACAGGTGAGAAGAAGCTCATGGGTGAGTTCCTCATCAACGCACAGGGCGAAGACGTAGTTGCAGGTGTTCGTACTCCTATGCCAATCGCTAAGATGGCTGAAGAGTTCCCCGAAGCTTTCGAGCAGTTCCAGAATGTTTGTCAGACACTTGAAAACCACTACAGAGATATGCAGGACATGGAGTTCACTGTTGAAAACAAGAAGCTCTATATGCTCCAGACAAGAAACGGTAAGAGAACAGCTCAGGCTGCTCTTAAAATTGCTTGTGACCTCGTTGACGAGGGCATGAGAACAGAAGAAGAAGCTGTTGCAATGATCGATCCTCGTAACCTTGACACACTTCTTCACCCACAGTTCGATGCTGCTGCTCTTAAGGCTGCTACACCAATCGGTAAGGGCCTCGGCGCTTCTCCCGGTGCTGCTTGCGGTAAGATCGTATTCACAGCCGAAGATGCTGAAAACTGGAACGCTAAGGGCGAAAAGGTTGTTCTCGTTCGTCTTGAAACTTCACCTGAGGACATCACAGGTATGAAGGCTTCACAGGGTATTCTCACAGTTCGTGGCGGTATGACATCACACGCTGCCGTTGTTGCTCGTGGTATGGGTACATGCTGTG
>OGLJ01001796.1_pt1 | contig 15892 bp, 15 predicted proteins | sample 1572801 | NCBI WGS metagenome assembly OGLJ01 (sample SAMEA2581877, study PRJEB24529) | metagenome | biome: Human gut stool | place: China | collected 2011
TCCGCCTGCTGGGCACCTGGGACATCACCACCATCCGCGCCAGCATGGGCATGTATCTGCTGTGCAAGGCCATCCACGAGCAGACCGATGTCCGTGTCCTGCTGACGGGCGAGATCTCCGATGAGCTGTTCGGCTACAAGTACACCGACTATGCCCCCACCGCCGACGCCTTCCAGCAGGAGAGCCAGAAGCGCATCCGCGAGCTTTATATGTACGATGTCCTCCGCGCCGACCGCTGCATCTCCTCCAACAGCATTGAGGCCCGTGTGCCCTTCGGTGATCTGGATTTCGTCCGCTACGTGATGGCCATTGACCCCGAAAAGAAGCTGAACAGCTACGGCAAGGGCAAGTACCTGCTGCGCAAAGCCTTCGAGGGCGACTGGCTGCCGCCGGAGATCCTGTGGCGTGAAAAGGCCGCCTTCTCCGATGCCGTGGGCCACAGCATGGTGGACGACATCAAGGAGTATACCGAGAGCCTTTACACCGACGAGGAGTTCCAGCTCCGCCGGGCAAACTATTCGGCCCACTGCATGCCGTTCACCAAGGAGAGCCTGTTTTACCGCGAGATCTTCGAGAAATACTACCACGACCAGAGCCGCACCATCGTCGATTTCTGGATGCCCAACAAGGCATGGCCCGGCTGCAACGTCAACGACCCCTCCGCCCGTGTGCTGGCAAACTACGGCGCATCGGGGGTGTGATTTTTTATTTTTGCTCTAGATGCAACAATTTTGCATCTAGAGTTTTTTTGTGCAAATAAGTTCAAAGAATTTTAGCAAATTCTAACAATATTGATTTCAAAAAACAGCGGCCGCTTTCCGATCAGGAAAACTGCCGCTGTTTTGCTTTTTCTGCGTCTTGCACATCTGCTCCCAACATGCTACGCACTTTACAGAAGGAAGCGGTCCCCAGCACTTTGCTGGATCGTCAAGTCGTTTTTTGTTGTGCTAAGGCGTCCCGGAATTCCTTCCATAGGCCGCTGCGCCCGGTCAAACGGTCCGCTGTTTCCTCGCCGAAGGTGAGTTTCAGCTTTTGATAGGCTTCCCGCAGATTGACCGGCCGGGACGTAGTGTTATGTGCATCCGATGCTACCACATCAATGACACCGCTGCTCAGCCAGCGTTCCACCCGCCGCCGCTTCCAAAAGCCGCCCGGCTCCAGCACCGTGGAACCGTTCATCTGGCAGGCCACAGGATACCGGGCCTTCAGCTTTTCCAGCAGGCCCCGCGATTCCAGGCAACGGTAGCGCTCCACATGGGCCATCAGAATGGAGTAGCCGCACACAGCCACTTCTTCCAGCCCGTTTTCCAGCTCTTTGGCGGAAGTCTGCGGTAAAAACTCCATCAGCACCCAGTCCGTACCGGCCAGCGTGGGCAGGCCGTTTTCTCTGGCCGCATCCCGCAGCATGGGGTTGTACAGCAGCTCCGCACCGGGGTACAGCCGCAATCCATACCCCTGCTGTTGACAATAGGCCTGCGCTGCATCCAGGTGGCGCTGGTAGCGCTCCTGTGGAAAGGCCTCCAGGCCCGGTGTCGCGTGGGCGGTGGCCACCAATGTGGTGATGCCGTTGGCGGCAGCTGCGTCCAGCATCGCCCGCATCTGTTCTTCCGTGCGGGCACCATCGTCCACTCCATAGACCACATGCGTATGCAGATCCAAAAACTGTTCTGTCATGAGTTCAGCTCTTCTTTTCTTCTGCCTCTTTTTCGTAGGCCTTGTAATAACTGGAATAATGCGATTTGTAATAATACTTCTTGTTGGCAAAGCCCTCGTAATCCACCTGATTGAGGATGGTGCCGAGGATGGGGCAGCCCGTTTGTTCCAACTGGTTTTTGGCGTCGATCAGCTCCTGCCGGTGGACCTGATTGTAGCTCACCACCAGCAGAATGCCATCGCAGACCTTGGCGATCTCCGCAGCATCAATGACCACGCCCACCGGAGCCGCATCCACGATCACGTAATCGTACTGCTCTGCCAGTCCATCCAGCAGGTTCTGAAACCGCTCAGAGCTCAGCAGCGGGATGGGATTCAGCAGTTCGTGGCCCATAGGGATAAAGTCCATGCCCGGAACGTTGGTGTGGAACAGGACTTCCTCCTTTTCGGCAATGCCGGCCAGATAGTGAGACAGGCCCTGCTTTTTGGAACCCGGCGCAAACTGCACCCCATAAACAGTGGTGATCATGCTCCGCCGCAGGTCCGTATCCACCAGGACCACCCGCTTGCCTCGCTCTGCCAGCTTCCGGCACAGCGTAATGCTGGTAAAGCTCTTGCCCTCGGATGCGTGGGAACTGGTAAGCATGATCTTTTTGATATCCCGACCCAAAAAGGAGACATTGGTGGAAAGGGTGTTGAAGGCCTCATTGACCGGGTAGCTCAACTGGGGAAGTTTTCGAAATTCAAGTCTGTTCACAGCGTTTTCCCTCCCGGCAGCTTCAGGCCGATCTGCTTGTCTGCCCTCTGGTGTTTTGGCTCATCGCCCTTTTCCAGCGGGATCACCGCCATCGTCACCAGCCCGGTGTATTTCTTGATGTCCTCCGCCGTCTTGTAGGTGTCATCCAGCAATGTCATCACAACAACGACGCCTGCACTGACCACAAAGCCCAGCAATGCTCCCAGCAGGATGCTTTTGGTCTTGTTCGGGCTGACCGGCACCGTAGGAACCAGTGCTGTGGACATGATAGAGATCTTGTCCGTTGCCATCTTTTTGGCAATGTAGTCCTGCACCACGGTAACATACTCATTGGCGATGTCTGCTGCTTCCTGCGCAGACTCCGACGTCACGGTGATCTCCACCATCCGGGTGTTGGAGGCATTGGTCACAGAGAGCATCTTATCCAGCTGACTGTAGGTATAGGGCAGGTCCAGGTTGGAGATCACCTTCTCCTGCACCTCCCACATATGAAAGACTTGGATATAGTCATCGGTCAGGGCCGTGCCGATCTGGAGATCGGAGATGTTGATGTCCGAGTCTTTCTGGCTGATGACGTAAATGGTAGACGACGCCTGATACTTGGGCGTCACAAAAAACAGCACCCCAATGGCTGCGATCAGGGCGCAGGCCACGGTTGCTGCTGCAAGCTGCTTCCATTTACTCAGCAGCGCATAAAACAGCTCCAGGAGGTCAATGGTCACCTCGTCTCCATTGCCGGGCTGGGGCGAATTCACCTTATTGGGGGGTGGCATTTGGTATTCTGACATAGTTTTGTTCTCCCTTTGATTTATTCTGAAGCAGAAAGAAAGCAGTGGCAGCAAATGCCACTGCCTTCTGTAAACCTACAAAAGGTACTTTCTCAAACTCAGACCTTTGCAGTCTTCTTGGTCGCGACCACGGAACGCCTCCTGGCGTTCCATGCGGCTGGCGTTGGTCCCATCTCCGACCGTCATCCGGCTGCGGACAAAGGTCTCGGCCTGGTCCCCATGCAGCGTCAGGGTCGTGCCCTTGGCCATTGCAGGGTCTATGGAGGAGAAATCATCCTCCAATGTCACGGTGACACCGCCTGCCAGATCGTTCAGCTCCGAGATGCCATCCATGTTCATGGCCACGTAAAAATCAATGGATTCTCCCAGCAGAAGACCTTCCACTGCCTCACGGGCATACTCGCAGCTTTCCTCCTTGCCATCGCCGAAGCCATGCGCAAGGCTGATCTGCATTTCTTTGGTGCCGATGGGGCTGCCAAGGTAGCCCAGCACGGTGCATTCTGTCATGGTATCCCGGTCGATCTTCAACTGACGGATGACCTGGCGTTCCGGATCGATGACGATCAGCCGCTGGAAATCTCCCTGGCCGCCCTGGTAAGCGCCCTCGCTCTCCACAGCACTGTCATGGTCTACGCCCATCACGAGGATGGAGGTCAGCCCCTCCCGGCGCTGGTATGTGACGCCGTTGTATTCCTGCGTTTCCACCGCTTCCGTCTGGGTCAGATCCCCGCGTACTCCTTCAACGCTCCTGGTCTCCAGCCAGCGTCCCCCTGCATACAGGATCACACCCAGCAGAAGGATGCCTGCCGCAATGACCAGGATCAGCCACTTTGCTTTTCCTGCCTGGTCATACCGTTTCAAAAAGTTTTTCCCCTCCTCAGGGTACAATGACATCCGAGGTATAAAGCCTCTCTCATAAGATACCATCTTTTTTAGCCATTTGTCAATGTTTTCCTCCATGTTTTTTCATTTTTTCCTACCCCCCCCCGAAAATATGAAACGCACACAAAAAATCATTTTCTTTATGATTTATATCCATCATTCTGAGTTTTTTTGCATCGGGAGATCCTTATGAAATGCTGTTTCTGGCACAACAAAGGAGCGCCCCCGCACGAAGTAGCTTCTGTGCGGAGACGCTCCTTGTTATTCCCTTATTTGTTGCTCAGGCATCCGAGCGGGAGAAGGCATTCTTCATATTGCAGCTCAGTTCAAAGAGGACCTTGTCCAGCGTATCGGCGGCGCGGGCCTTCAGCTCTCTGGCGATGGCCTCGTTGGCCTCCGTGCGCAGGGCGGCACGGCGGGCCGGGTCGGCCTCCTGGGCCTGTTTTTCGTCGTAGGCGTTCAACAGAGCGCGGGTGGCGGAGAGGACGCCTTCCTCGTAGCGCTCAACATGGAAGATGGACTTGCCGTAAGCGGCATCGGCCATGGCGGCGATCATCCGGCTGACCCAGTAAAAGCTCTCGGTGGAGACTTCGCCGGTGGTGCAGGCGAGGTAGGCCGGAGTGGTGTCCACATTGGCATAGAACGGTACCATCGTGTTGAAAGCGTTGGACGCATAGGCGATCCACTCCACCGTGCGGAACTCCTCCGGCAGATCCGGGCGCATCTGGGTCAGTGCCATGAAGCTGTTGCGGTTGATGCCGATCGTACGGTAGGCACCCTTGCTCTTCGGGTCGCCATAGGCGGCATACGGGTCATACGGGGTGCCCTGATAGTGCGAAGACAGCAGGTATTTCACGTCTTCCGGTGTGATCTTCCGCTCCGGGACCATACACCAGGGCAGGTCGTCCGAATGCGGGGTATAGTCTGCATCGGGGCCTTCCCAGACCCAGGTGTTGGGATTCAGATGCCGCAGCATGAACCAGGCGCGCGGTGTGTTATACACATGGTCAGCGTCGTCGTGGCTGCCGAAGGCATCGCGTGGGTTGAAGCTGCCGTCCAGCGAGAGGTCGAGGTGGTGCTTGTCCACAAAGGCCTTCAGGTCCTCCGAGCACATGTAGTTTTCCTGTGCGCCGCAGGCGTCGGCAAAGTCGAAGCTGTCGATGCCGAGCTGGTTGGGCATCACGACATAGCTGTCGTCCGGCACACGGCGGGCCATCCAGTGGTGGCCGCCGATGGTCTCCAGCCACCAGATCTCGTTCACATCCTGAAACGCGATGCCGTTCATCTCATAGGTGCCGTACGTCCGGAGTAGCTCGCCCAGGCGCACCACGCCCTCGCGGGCCGTGCGGATATAGGGCAGCACGAGGCAGACGATGTCCTCCTCGCCAATGCCGCCGGGCACTTCCGGCCGTTCCCCTTTGGCGGGCTGGTACACCACCAACGGGTCTGCGCCCAGAACGCGCGGGTTGGACGTGATGGTCTCGGTGGCCGTCATGCCCACGTGGGCCGCATTGACACCCGCTGCCGCCCAGATGCCCTCGCCTTCCACTGCGTTGGGCATGGCCGTCATCCGCAGCGCATGGCCGGGCAGCGGCACCTCCACATGGGAGATCACCGACCGATAGACGGCCGGGTGCTCCTCCGGCTGCACGACCACGAACTTTTTGGCCGTGAAATGCCCCGAACCCGAATCGTCGTTGCGGGCGACCATGGTGGAGCCATCGTATGATGCGTTTTTGCCGACTAAAATTGTAGTACAAGCCATTGTTCTGTCCTCCGAAATTGTTTCCTTGTCTTTTCGGTTTGCCGAGGCTATTGTAAGCCTTTTTGGGGGAAAAGGCAAGATTTTTTGAGAAGGGAGCGTGGAAGTACGATTTATGGGACATAACAGAATTTATACTGAAATTATAGGAAGGATGCCAATTGACAACAACTTCCATTTCTCGTATGGTAACGGTATCCTATCGTTCAGGAGGGCTCTCTTATGAAGCTGCTCGCGCACATCAGTGATGACAAGACCCGCACACAGACCATCGAAGAACACCTGATCAGCACGGCTGCACTGGCCGGAAACTTTGCCGCAGCGTTTGGCGCACAAGCAGAAGCAGCGTATACCGCCCTGCTTCATGACATCGGAAAATATAGCGCTGGTTTCCAGCAACGCTTGCAGGGAGGCCCGCCCGTTGACCACTCCACTGCTGGAGCCAAGGCCGCGATCCAGGACGGAAACATTCCCGCCGCGCTGGCCATTGCCGGACATCACAGTGGCATCCCCGACCTCGGAAATCCGCATGATACTGCCGACGAAAGCACATTGGTCGGCCGCTCCAAGCGGCGGATCGAAGATTGCTCCCAGTGGAAACAGGAGATCTCCCCTGCCAAAGCCGCTCTGCCGCCGTGGCTGCTCCGCCAGCCGGACAACCTGACCATGGCCTTTTTCACCCGGATGCTCTACTCCAGCCTGGTCGATGCCGATTTCATCGACACCGAGACCTTCATGGACGGTAAAGCAGCCCCGCGTGGGATGGGGGAACCACTTTCCGCTCTGCTGGAAAAAGTCCGGGCACAGGCCAAACGCTACCTTGACAGCCCTGCCGCTTCCCCTGTCGCGCAGGAGCGGAACAAAGTACTGCGGGCCTGCATGGAACAGGGTACTCATGCACCACAGGGGCTTTATACGCTCACAGTTCCCACGGGCGGTGGCAAAACCTTCGCGTCCCTCGCCTTTGCGCTGGAACATGCTGTGGCACAAAAGCCGCAGATGGAGCGCATCATTTACGTCATCCCCTACACTTCCATTATCGACCAGACGGCGCAGACGTTCGCAGATCTTCTGGGAGAAGACAATGTGCTGGCCCACTTTTCCGGTGTAGACTACAAGCTGACCGAAAAAGACGACCTGACACCTGCTCAGTACCGGAAACTGCTTTCCAGCGAAAACTGGGACGCTCCCATCGTGGTGACGACCGCTGTGCAGTTCTTCGAATCCCTCTACGCCAACCGCAGCAGCCGGTGCCGCAAACTGCACAACATTGCCAACAGTGTCATTCTTTTTGATGAAGCACAGACGTTCCCTACCGATTACCTGAAGCCCTGCGTTTCCGCCATCGCACAGCTGGTCCAGCACTACCACACTACCGCCGTTCTCTGCACCGCAACGCAGCCCGCCTTGACGCCGCTGCTTCAGGAGCTTGCCCCTGGCCTGACCGCAAAAGAACTCAGCCCCGACCCGGCTCACCTCTATGAAGTCCTTCGCCGCGTGACCCGGCAAGATCTGGGCACCCTCTCCGCTGAGGCCCTCTGCGCACAGCTTTCGTCTGCCGAACAGGTGCTCTGTGTGGTCAACCGGCGCAAGACCGCCCAGGATCTGTTTGCACAGCTCCCCGCCGAAGGCAGCTACTGCCTGACCACCTTCCTCTGTGCCGCTGACCGCCGCCGACAGTTGGACGAGATCCGCCAACGGCTCAAGGCGGGGCTTCCCTGCCGGGTCGTCTCCACCTCCTTGATCGAAGCAGGCGTCGATGTGGACTTTCCGCTCGCCTACCGTGAAACCGCGGGGCTGGACTCCCTGCTCCAGACCGCCGGGCGCTGCAACCGGGAGGGCAGACGCGACCCGAAAAAAAGCATCGTTGCTTCTTTCCAGCTGGAAGGTCTGGCACCGCTCCCCATGCTTTCGCAGAATGTCAACGCCATGAATGCCACCGAGCGGGCCTACGACCTGCTCGACACACCGGATGCCATTCACAGCTATTTTGAATCCTTCTATCGCACCCGTGCAACACTTGACAAACAGAACATTCTGGACGCTTTTCAGCATGGTATCAAGGGATGTCAGTTTCCCTTTGCACAGGTTGCCGGAAAGTTCCACCTCATTGATAACCACACTTACACGATCTATCTTCCCATTGAGGAAGGTGCCGACCTCTGCGCATCGCTTCGCGGCGGACACATCAGCCGTGCTCAGCTCCGCCGCCTGGGCATTTACAGCGTAGAATGCTATGAAAAGCAGTTCCGTTCGCTGGACGCCGCCGGTGCATTGGAACGTTCTCCGGATTTCCCCGATGATTCCGCCATCCTCGCTGATCCAGACTTGTACAGCCGCAAGACCGGCCTTTCGATGGAGATCGAAGAAGGTAGGGCGATCATCCTCTGAAAAGGAAAAAGCAGCAGAGCACGCGACTCCACTGCTTTTCCCTCTAGGCTTTACAAATCTCCTAAATATTTCAATCCACATTCCCATCAGTTTCTTCAAAACTGGCAGAATGACCAAATTTATTATAGTAGATTTTACTATGTACCGCAAGGTTTTTGCAGAAAGTCCTTGATTTCCATTTTTACCCATGTTATAATCAGGGCCAGAAGATATAATTTACATATCTCTTAAATGAAATCGAGACAAAGAGGTGGTTGCAATGGGCAAATTCGATGTTCGCCTGAAAGTCCGACAACCGTTTGAAAGGAGGTGATGCGCATGTCCATGCGCATTGAAGTCTGGGGACCCTATGGATGCTTCTCCCGGCCCGAAATGAAGACCGAACGTGTCAGTTACGACATCATCACGCCGTCGGCCGCAAGAGGGCTCGTTGAAGCGATCTACTGGCACCCTGGCCTGAAGTACCACATTGACCGCATCTACTTATTGAGTCCCATCCAGTTCACCAACATCCGGCGAAACGAGGTCCGCTCCACCCTGCTGGCTTCCGCAGCACTGTCTGCCGCCAAGGGAGGAACGCCGCCGGTGCTCTACACCAGCCAGGACATCCAGCAGCGCGCCGCTATGGTCCTACAGGACGTCCACTATGTCATCGAGTGTCACTTCACCATGACCGACAAGGCAGCCCCCGGCGACAACCCCGGAAAATTCCAGGATATCCTTCGCCGCCGTTTGAGCAAAGGCCAGTGCTATCATCAGCCCTGCTTTGGCTGCCGCGAGTTCCCTGCCAACTTCCGGGAGTGGCCCGGCGGCGACATTCCTGCACTGGAAGAAGCCACGCAGGACCTCGGATTCATGCTGTATGATCTGGATTATTCTGACCCGGCCAACATCCGCTCGCAGTTCTTCCGGGCAAAGCTGGTCAACGGGGTGATGGATTGCCGGGATGTGGAGGTGTTCACATGATCTTACAGGCATTGACTGCTTATTATGAGCAGCTGCTCCGCACCGGACAGATCTCAGCCCCCGGCTGGGAGAATCAGTTCAAGGTCAGCTACTGGCTCCGCATCAACGCGGAAGGCCAGCTCATCGACCTCGTGGACTGCCGCCAGATGGTTCCGCGCGGCAAAAAAGAAGTGCTCGCCCCGCGGGAAATGGCAGTTCCTGCCCATGTCAAACGAGCTTCCGGCATTGCTGCAAATTTTCTGTGCGACAATTCCACCTATCTGCTGGGTGCAGACGAAAAAGGCAAGCCGGAGCGCTCCATCCAGTGCTTCGAAGCCTGTGCAAAGCTGCACCATGCCATTCTGGATGGGGTTGATTCCCCTGCGGCCAGAGCGGTCCTTGCGTTTTTTGACCATTGGAAGCCCGAAGAAGCATCGGCCCACCCGTTACTGGCTGACCGCTGGAAGGATATCACCGGAAACGCCAACCTTCTGTTCGACTATGAAGGGCCGGAGGGCAGCATCCTGTCCACTGAAGATGAAGCGATCCGAGCGGCATGGCAGCAGCACTACAGCAGCGCTTCGCCCGACGCTCCGCTGGTCCAGTGTCTCGTGACCGGCCAGCAGGCCCCAGCCGCCCGGCTGCATCCCTCCATCAAGGGTGTTCCCGGCGCACAGAGCTCCGGAGCCGCGCTCGTTTCCTTCAACGCCCCGGCATTTTGTTCCTATGGGCACGAGCAGGGCGAGAATGCCCCTGTCAGCGAATATGCCGCCTTTGCTTACACCACTGCATTGAACACGCTGCTGGCCGACCGGGATCATTGCCGTATCCTCGGCGATACCGCTGTGGTCTGCTGGGCCGAAAACGCGTCCCCCAGCTATTCCTCCCTCGGCATGATGGCCCTGTTCGGCATCCCGGAAAACCATGGCCTTACCGAAGACGACCTGAGCAAAGCGCTGGACAACCTTGCCAAAGGGCAGCCCTGCAGCTGGATGGGAGAGAATCTGCAGCCCGGCCAGCACTTTTATGTGCTGGGGCTCTCGCCCAACGCGGCACGTATTTCGGTACGGTTCTTTCTGCGTGACACCTTCCAGGTATTTGCACAGCGGCTGCAGCGGTATGCAGAGGATATCACTGTGATCCACCCCGCTTTTGACAAGCGTGAGACCCTCTCCGTCTGGTCGCTGGTCCAGGAGACTGTCAACCAGAACTCGCGTGATAAAAAACCTTCGCCGCAGCTTGCAGGTGATGTTCTGCGCTCTATTCTGACGGGCACCCCCTATCCAGCTACACTTCTGAATGGAGCGGAACTGCGGATACGCGCCGAACAAACGATCACACGCGGCCGGGCGGCCATCATCCGGGCTTATTACCGCCGCCATCCCCATCCACAGGTTCCAAAGGAGGTTTTGGATATGCCTGAATTGAATGTAGCATGCAACAATATCCCCTATACTCTTGGCCGGATGTTCTCGCTATACGAACAGATCCAGCTGGCTGCGGCCAAGGCAAATTCTTCCAACATCAATGCCACCATCAAGGACCGCTATTTTAATGCGGCTTCTTCGAATCCCAGCCAGGTCTTCAACCTTCTGGGCAAACTTTCCGTCAGCCACCTTCGGGTCCTGCGCCGCAGCGATCCAAAGTTGGCCGGTTTTCTGCAAGGCCAGTTGGAAGAACTTTCCATCCGCGTCGGCACATCCTATCCCCCCCATCTTGACCCCGCCAGCCAGGGTTCGTTCCAGTTGGGTTATTACTATCAGAATCAGGCCCGCTTCCAGAAGAAAGCCCCCGCTGATTCCACTGAGAATGTTTGAATTATAAGGAGGAACTGACATGTCTGAGCCTATCAAAAACCGCTATGATTTTGTGATCCTGTTCGATGTTGAAAACGGCAACCCAAACGGTGACCCCGACGCAGGCAACATGCCCCGCATCGACCCGGAAACCGGCTACGGTCTCGTGACCGATGTCTGCCTGAAGCGGAAGATTCGCAACTATGTGGAGACGGTCAAGGAAAATGACGAAAATTACCGCATTTACATCAAGGATACCGTCCCTCTGAACCGCAGCGACGCCGACGCCATCAAAGCTCTTGGCATCAGCGAGGACCTCAAGGCCTCCAAGAAGAGTGACCCGGACATTGATCGCCGTCTGCGCAATTACATGTGTGAGCACTACTACGATATCCGCACCTTTGGCGCTGTTATGACCACGTTTGTCAAAGGCGCGCTCAACTGCGGTCAGGTCCGCGGCCCGGTCCAGCTGAGCTTTGCGCGTTCGGTGGATACCATCATCCCGCAGGAAGTCACGATCACCCGCGTTGCCATCACCACGGAGGCCGATGCTGAGAAAAAGGGCACCGAAATGGGCCGCAAGTACATCGTCCCCTATGCCCTCTACCGTGCAGAAGGTTATGTTTCCGCCAATCTCGCCCGCAAGACCACCGGCTTCTCAGAAGATGACCTGCAGCTGCTGTGGGAGGCCATCCTGAACATGTTCGAGAACGATCACAGCGCTGCGCGCGGTAAAATGGCCGTGCGGGAGCTCATCGTCTTCAAGCATTCTTCGGAGCTTGGCAACGCCCCCGCATACAAGCTGTTCGATGCCGTGACCGTCCAGCGCAGAGACCCCACCACCCCGGCGCGCAGCTACCACGATTACACTGTCACCGTATCCGACGCCCTTCCGGAAGGAGTCACCTGCGAGAGGATGTCCTGATGTCCGCCCCGGACGATTACCTGTTGATGTCCGGCATCCAGCATTTTTGCTTCTGCCGTCGTCAGTGGGCGCTCATCCACCTCGAACAGCAATGGTCTGAGAACCTTCGCACTGCGGAAGGGCGGCTGGAACATACCCGCTGCCATGACACCGCGCAGACCGAGCGGCGAGGCGATCTGCTCATCACACGAGGGATGAAGGTCGTCAGCCACCGCCTGCGGCTCAGCGGAGACTGCGACGTTGTGGAATTCCGGGCGGACCCGGAGGGCATCCCGCTGCAGCACACCGAAGGCCGCTGGCGGCCCATGCCGGTGGAGTACAAACATGGCCGCGCCAAGGAGAACGACGCCGACCGGCTGCAGCTCTGTGCGCAGGCCATGGCTCTGGAAGAGATGCTGGCCTGTGATATCCCGCAGGCCGCGCTCTTCTACGAGGAAACACGGCGGCGGGAACTCGTCCCGCTGACGGACGCGCTGCGCCAAAAAACGCAGGCCATGGCCGACGAGATGAACCAGTATTTCGCCCGCGGCTACACTCCAAAAGTCAAGCCGGGAACCTTCTGCAACGCCTGCTCCCTTAAAGAGCTTTGCCTGCCCGCACTGTACAAACGCGCCGACCCCAGGGCCTACCTGAAAGCCTATCTGGACGAAGTGCAAGCGGAGGACACGCCATGAGACAGCTATTGACCCAGCTTTACGTCACTTCGGAAGACGCCTATCTTTCGCTCGACGGCGAAAATGTCGTGGTCAGCCGCCAGAAGACCGAGATCGGGCGGGTCCCGCTCCACACGCTGGAAGGGATCGTCTGCTTCAGCCGCTCCGGTGCCAGCCCGGCACTCATGGGCAAATGCGCGGCCAAGGGCATCGACCTCTGCTTTTTCAGCCCCTACGGCCAGTTTTTGGCGCGCACCGTCGGCGAAGAGCGCGGCAATGTCCTGCTGCGGCAGACCCAGTACCGCATCTCCGACAGCGAAGCGCTGAGCTGCCGCTATGCGCGGTACTTCATCCTTGGCAAAGTTTACAACGCCCGCTGGGTACTGGAACGCGCCACCCGCGACCACCCGCAGCGCGTACCCGTAGAGGAACTCAAACGCACGAGTGCCCAGCTTGCGGCGGCGCTCCCGCTCATTGAGCAGTGCGACGATCTCGACCAGCTGCGCGGTCTGGAAGGGGAAGCAGCGCAGCGCTACTTTGACTGCTTCGACTCCCTCATTTTACAGCAGCATGAAGCGTTTCCGTTCGTATCCCGAAACCGTCGGCCGCCGCTGGACAATGTGAACGCGCTGCTCTCCTTTGCCTATTCTCTGCTGGCCCGCGACTGCGCTTCCGCACTGAGCAGCGTCGGGCTGGACCCGTATGTCGGCTTCCTGCACCGCGCCCGTCCCGGACGCCGCAGTCTGGCGCTGGACCTTATGGAAGAGCTTCGCGCCGTTTACGCAGACCGGTTCGTGCTGTCCTGCATCAACCAGAAACTGCTGACAGCGAAGCACTTCCAGAAACAGGAGAATGGTGCTGTCCTCCTGACAGACGATGGCCGCCGCGCGTTTCTCAAAGCCTGGCAGACCAAAAAGCAGGAGCAGATCACCCATCCCTTCCTGAAAGAGAAACTGCCCTGGGGACTGGTGCCTTACGTGCAGGCGCTCCTTCTGGCGCGGACTCTGCGCGGTGATTTGGAACTGTATCCGCCATTCTTCTGGAAGTGAGGTTCGTCTATGCTGGTCCTGATCACTTACGATGTCAACACCGAGACCGCTGCTGGGCGCAAACGCCTGCGCAAAGTCGCCAAAAAGTGCGTGGACCACGGGCAGCGGGTGCAGAATTCTGTCTTCGAGTGCCTGCTGGACGCCGCGCAGTTTGCTGTTCTGAAGTCCGAGCTTGCCGCCCTCATCGACCCCGATCTGGACAGTCTGCGGTTTTATCAACTGGGCAACAACTATAAGACCAAGGTCGAGCATATCGGGGTGCATCCCCTGTTTGAATCCGGAGACGTGCTGATCTTCTAGCCCTCTCCCTCGGTGCGAATGGAAAGCACTCACCCTTTTTCCGTCTCCTTCGCACCATGTTTTCAAGCCGTTCTGTGCAGATCGCAGCTGTTTTTTCGGATGTTTTTGGACAAGCTCTTCCAAATCTGTGCAGATCGTTTTATAATGAAACAAAAGCGGAGATGTTTTTCTCCGTTTTTGCTGTCGCCCTCCTCGCGGAGGGCGTGGATAGAAATAAAAGGTCTGGTGCATTGTCGAAAAAGCAGAATCGTCGCCCTCCTCGCGGAGGGCGTGGATAGAAATGATTTCTGCCGGGTCTACTTCCAGACTAAACCAGTGTCGCCCTCCTCGCGGAGGGCGTGGATAGAAATCAGGCATTACCCCGGAGCAGCTCGACAGCATTATGTCGCCCTCCTCGCGGAGGGCGTGGATAGAAATGCTTGGCGATGCTGGAAAGGCTTGGGGCACGTCTTGGTCGCCCTCCTCGCGGAGGGCGTGGATAGAAATCATTTGCGAGGATTGCGCTCGGATCTGCGGCCTTGGTCGCCCTCCTCGCGGAGGGCGTGGATAGAAATTCCGCAGATGCCGAAACGCTGAGCGTTAAACCGCGTCGCCCTCCTCGCGGAGGGCGTGGATAGAAATAGCTCTGGGGGTTTTCTTGTCGTAATCCACCCGGTCGCCCTCCTCGCGGAGGGCGTGGATAGAAATGCCGTAGCGCATCGTGCGGAACGCTGGCGGGTTCTTGTCGCCCTCCTCGCGGAGGGCGTGGATAGAAATCTACCGTATCGCTGCTTCATGCTGCGCCAGACCGTGTCGCCCTCCTCGCGGAGGGCGTGGATAGAAATGGAGTGCCTCTTGTCGGGCTACGTCATCCAAATGGGTCGCCCTCCTCGCGGAGGGCGTGGATAGAAATGTCACTTGCTGGGTCATCTCACGATTTCCGCCAGCGTCGCCCTCCTCGCGGAGGGCGTGGATAGAAATTCATGCCTGCCCGTCCTTTGCCTGCAATCCCTCGTGTCGCCCTCCTCGCGGAGGGCGTGGATAGAAATTCTCCGAGGTTGAGCAGGGCGTCTGGTCCGGCGGTCGCCCTCCTCGCGGAGGGCGTGGATAGAAATTTTGCGGTGCTGATTTCTCCGCCTGCCTGCAGCAAGGTCGCCCTCCTCGCGGAGGGCGTGGATAGAAATTCCTTGCCACGGTAAACAAAGGGGTATTTGCCGCGTCGCCCTCCTCGCGGAGGGCGTGGATAGAAATTGGCAGTAGACCTCGTACTCGTGGGCCGAAATGGTCGCCCTCCTCGCGGAGGGCGTGGATAGAAATAATAAAGCGGAGGGAAATACATAAATGAAGATTGTCGCCCTCCTCGCGGAGGGCGTGGATAGAAATTTCCAATGGTAAATGGCTATGGGTATCACCTCCCGGAGTCGCCCTCCTCGCGGAGGGCGTGGATAGAAATATCTGTGCAGCGTCTTCAACACTCACGTCGTCGGTCGCCCTCCTCGCGGAGGGCGTGGATAGAAATCGTTTTCCTTCCGGGTTTCATAGAGCCGGACATGTCGCCCTCCTCGCGGAGGGCGTGGATAGAAATAGTCGATGAGCTTGCAGCACGTTTGGGGAAAAAGTCGCCCTCCTCGCGGAGGGCGTGGATAGAAATAGGTCGTTCAGGATCTCGTCATAGCTGCGGGGCTGGTCGCCCTCCTCGCGGAGGGCGTGGATAGAAATAGCAGGCCATATCCAACTTGATGAAAGCAATCGAAGTCGCCCTCCTCGCGGAGGGCGTGGATAGAAATGACAAAGCACCAACCAGACTGGAAGTCTTCGGTGCGGTCGCCCTCCTCGCGGAGGGCGTGGATAGAAATTCAACGGAATACCCGGTGAGGTCATAGACCTTCTGTCGCCCTCCTCGCGGAGGGCGTGGATAGAAATTCCATCTCGGCAATGTCCTCGGCGGTATTAGACTGTCGCCCTCCTCGCGGAGGGCGTGGATAGAAATTCAACGGAATACCCGGTGAGGT
>OGLJ01001807.1_pt1 | contig 15769 bp, 5 predicted proteins | sample 1572801 | NCBI WGS metagenome assembly OGLJ01 (sample SAMEA2581877, study PRJEB24529) | metagenome | biome: Human gut stool | place: China | collected 2011
TCCGCTCCCTGATAACCGTCCGGAACTCTCGTCTCAAGAAGTACATATTTTCCTTCCGGAATCCGGTCAATTCGGTGCAGATCGGCTCTCATATCATAACTGGTCATTCCCGGATACCTCTCGGATGATCTGTCATGATAGCGGAACTGGTATTCAAACCGCGGTGACAGCTGACCGTCGGATGTTAATCTTTTCGGATCTCCATCAACTGTGACTGAGACCCGCATTCTGCTTCCATCCGATAATTCCCAGATCTGTGTGATGATTTTTCTGTTTTCCGTCGCCATATCCTCCAGAAGTCTGGCATCTCCTGAAGTGACTCTTCCCTGAGATTCCTTTTTCCACGAGAACTGCCGGAATTAATTTCCATACTCGCCAAACATCTTTTCATACGCCTCCGGGACCGCCGGAAGGTACTCTGACAGGTTATCTGCCTTCCAACTGTCTGCGATCCGGTCTTTCCGGTACCCATAAGTACCGTTCTCCATCTTCACCTCCCCGTTTTCATCAAGATCCGCTTCCGGCCAGGACAGCGCTTCTTTCTCGCCGGACGTATTTCTCTCAAACTTAAGGATCTCCAGTTTTGTATGGTCATCCTTCAGGACAAAGCTCTGCAGCTCTTTTGTCTCTTCCACTGTGATCTCCATCGAAGCAGGAAGATAACCGGGCGGAGTCTCCAGCTCCTCCAGGATATAGTTTCCCACCGGAATTCCCTCAAAATACTTTGGTTTTCCATCCGTAATCCACAGCGCCGTCACCGGAACTTTGTGATTGTCCAACGGGTCTTCTGAGCTCCACACAGCAGGCGTCTCTTCTGCCTTCACAAGGTAGTATCCTTTGGGGTATTTCTCATGATCCGCAGAATTCACACGCTTCGCTTTAAAGAGCGCAAGTTTTGCTCCTTTGACAAACTTCTGACCGTATGATCCGCGGATCTCCGTCCCGTTTTCTTTATTCTGGCTGTCCGTCCGGTTTTCGATATTCTGAACATAGCTTTCTGTCCCGTCTGTCTTTGCAATCTCCACCTTCGTCTTCTCATCTGACAGGACGACTCTCTGGATTTCTTTTGTCTCATTCACCTCCACGGCTGCCGGAAGCGCACGCACATACCCATCCGGCGCCTCCAGTTCCTCAAGAATGTAGCTTCCCGGGATCACACGTCTTAAAAGATCCGGCTGTCCATCCGTCTCCTCATCCGTGCTGCCGTCCTGGATCGTTTTCTCACCGCTGACCCATACATTCGGAATGATCCATACCTCTCCCTTTCTGTGTTTTAAAGGTACATCATCCGCCTCATCCTCCGGATCCCCTACATCAAGAAGATCCTCTCTCCTGTTCAAGTGGTATGCCGCACGGTTCTCCATTTCCAGAAGATCTTCATACCGGTATGTCACATAATCCCCATCCCGGTCATAGACCGATTCTCCTTTCTTGTATACTGCGCCGCTTTCCGGATAATATTTTACCAGTCCAAACTCATCGAGAACTGGTTCCATCTTTTTTTCGAAACGGCCTGTTTTCGGGTTCCATGTCCCAGTAATATAGGCATTCTCAGTTTCTTCTGCGATTTCTGCCGGTCTTCCGGTCAATATTTTCCGTCTTCCGATCAGATTCCCCGATGAATCCGTCTCTTTTACCACCGGCCACACGTAAAAGACCGGTCGTTCCCTTCCATACCTTCCAATCTCCATCTTCCTCACATATGCCAGTCCCGTATAGGGATCTGTTTCCGCGTCCCTGCACAGGAATGGGTCAAGATGAAACAGCGTAGTCTCCGGATCCATCGAGGTAAACGCCTTCGACTTCCGATCATATACAAGTTTTGAGAAATCGCCTCCAGATACTTCAAATACAGGTTTTCCATTTTTCAGCGCGTAGATCGATCTCGTATCAAAGGTGATCTTCTGCCGCCGCCCTTCCCGGTCATAGCCGTAAAGAGTTCCATCTTTTCCTTTCGTTATCACATCAAGATTCCCGAGATCGTAGAGCAGGACCGGGGTATCCGGTCTCTTCACGGTCCTGAGTTTCCAGATTCCTTCGCCCCGGGTATCATCTTCCGATCCTGGTTCACGAGAGAATTCCTGTTTTTCTCCTGCATATCCCTCCTTTACGACAATATCTGTCACATTTCCGTTTCTGTCCCTTGTGACCTCCACACCTTCAAATGCGTAGTCCTCGGAATCTCCGGTCGTTTCTACCCGGATCGCGTCATAAAGCGCAAGTTTCGCTCCGGTTACATATGGATTCTCATGATCTGCCGTTTCAAGCCTTTTTGTCACATAGCCGTATCCCTGAAAGACACCGTTCTCATAAACGAGCTCCACCCTCTCTCCGGCATGTTTCCGCTCTTCCAGTATCTCCAGTGTCCCTTTCTTCCAGCCAAATCCCTGGTATATCCCTGCATGATCATAGGCAAGGTCGAGATTCTCCAGTCCATACTGTGCGCGAAGTTCAGAGACCGTACCTTCCACACGGCCTGATACCTTCATTCCACGAGTTGTATCTATTGTCTTTGTTTTTGAAACTTCCAGAATTGTTGCGGTATTTTCCGCGTAGATTCTGGCTGTATCCGTGACATTCTTCGGATGGATCCCCTTCGGATCCTGCTCATATCCATAAACGGATGCTGCCGTTTTCTCTTCCGTCCAGCCACCGGAATACAGGATCCTGTCACTGTAGATTTCCACCGCCACAGGTCCTGAACGTACATATCCAGACGGCGCCTTTATCTCTGCCAGCACATAGACTCCTGCCGGAAGAGGATTTGGCGTTTTCGCGTAACCTGCTGCCTGAAGAATCCCCTTTTCCGCAATATCCCGGATTGTTGGGATCGCCAAGAGCGTTCCCGTCTGCAGTCCATCTCTGTCCGTAAAGCTTACAAGATCTTCCTCATGACAAACCGGCGTTCCCGCAGGAACCGTTCCGTAAAAGAGTTCTCCGGCTCCAGGCGCTTTCCGCGCAAACGGCCGGATCTCCTTCGCTCCCATCGCCTCCAGAAAATATCTGCTTCCCAGGATCATCGTATCAGCCGTGTAACACGTTACAGCTCCATCACCATTCTCTGCCTCATTTCTCTCTGCACGGTAGATCCCGAATACTGCGTCATCGTGAAGGATCGGTTCCCCTGTTTCCGCATCAAGCTTTTCAATTCTCACATCAGCATAATATTTCCGGTCCAGAAATGATTTTTCTCCATATCCTGTCCAGCTCTTGTCATCTTTCTGCTCATTCGGATCTACAATGCTCCATGGAACCAGCATCGGCGCATATTCTCCGTCACGAGCTGTTTTTACCCCTGTCATCGTCTCCTTTCCATCCGTTTTCGCTCCGTATTCGCTGTCTGACCGATAGTGATAATATCGCCCCACCTTCCCGTTTCCATAAGGTTCATAATGGCCGGTCGTTGCTTTTTCTGAGAGGCCATATGGATAAACTTCAAAATCCCCGTCGTTGCTGTGGGCACTAATCACATACTCCCGCAGCTCCTGCTGCTGATTTTTGTCCCACTCCTCATTGAAGCGGATCAGGTACTTTCTCGCAAGATCCCATGGGGAATTCGCTCTCTTATAAATATAGTTTTCTCTCTGATCATCCCCGGACTGTCCTGCTGCCTCCGGAAGGAAGATCTCCTTCGGCGCATCGATCTCATAATGCCTGTTCTTAAAGTCCAGTAATTCAGATGCATATGGCTGTTCCTCTGCGATCACATACTCTCCGTATGGGAGATATTCAGAAACTGCCGCAGCTGCCTCTTCCTTTGTCTCCCCATTTTTCTTTTGAACGGTCAGAGTTGTCTGATCTCCGTCAGGACCACCGTCCTCCTCGCTGTCCCATGCGATCGCGTAGATCTTTCCAAGATCATATCGGAAAAATGGCTGCAGATACTCCTCCGCCTTTTGGATCGCAAAAAAAAGGGCATGGTCATACTGCTCATCCGGATATGCGCTCGCCCCATACTGCAGATTTTCCATCTCCTCTTTCAGATACCAGTCGATGGCGAACTGCCGGACCGCATCCGAGCGCTTTGCGTTTTCTTTCGCATATTCTGAAGTATTGATCTCATTTTTCTTTCCGCTGATAAGGCTGGACGCAAATGGTTTAAATGACGTATTCCACAGTTTTCCCTTTCTCTTCCAGCGATCTGTATCCGCTGTTCGGATAGCCGCGAAGAACTTTTCATAGTTATACTCGTGAATCGTTCCTTCACCCTGGTCAGAATCTTTCCTCCGCTCCACCGTCTCCAGTACCTGTCGGATTTCCTTTCTCGTATAGATCTTCTGCACCAGCTCTGGAAAATGTTCCCGGTATTCTTCGATCTGCACCGGATTTCCGTTTTTATCTTCCCAGGAAATCTCTCCGTCTTTTGTACAGAAAATTCGTTCCAGATTGGACTTTAGGTAGATCTTAAAGCGGAAATTCCCGATATTTTCTCCGTCGTCCGTCTTTTTTTCCACGCGTATTTTCTGTTTCACAGGCCGCTCAAGAACAATTGCCGGTGTCAGTCCCGTATCCCCGTCCTCGCTGATCTTATCCTGCCCGCGATAGATCAGCCGCTTTGCGATAATATAGGTATCGGAAAGATCCCGGTTCTTCGAAACAGACGCTGCAAGAGCTGCACCTGCAAACCTTACAAGGTATTCTGCATAGCCGATCCGGTCCCCCGCCCGATATCCCCGGACATTCGCATTTCCAAGCATCCGGATCTCTTTTTCCGTCAGAACATGGCTTTTTTCCGGAAGTTTTGCAGTAAAGTTTAAAGTAAGACTCGTCTTTTTATCATTGAATTCTTTTCCAAAAAAATCCTTTCCCGCGGTCTTTATATGAATCCTGTATACACCGTTTTTTTCCTCTCTCACCACATCCGGAAGTTCCACGTCTTTTTCCACGACTTCTTTTTCTGTCGTGATCTCGATCTTATCTTCCGTCTTTGTAAGTGGAACGCGGTATCCATGTGCCGGATCTCCAGACAGGTAATCGATCACGTCTTCCCCTTTTTTATGGTAAACCATGACCTGATGCATGATCTCCGTCAGTTTTCCATCCGTTCCCGGCATCATGACCGGGGTCAATGTCGCATCAAGATAATATCTTCTGCCTATGCAGTTCACGAGCATGTACTGTCTGTCCACCTGAAACCGATACTTTCCACTGTTTTTATATTCCTGGTAGACCCAGCGAAGATTTACCGGATCCTCGTATACGGCATACACGCAGTCCACCGTTTTCCTTCCATTTTCCGTTTTCGATGTGAAAAATCTTCGATTCCCGATCGAGGATGCCCCGGCGTACAGGGTGATCTGATAGTGGTCTCCTTCTCTTCTGATCATATCGATCCCACCAAAATCCCACTGGGGATGTTCCTGATACCAGGTGAAAATATTCTGCATGAGATCCAGGATACTGTCATTCTTTTTGCATGTGACAGAGATTTCCTGTACTGCTGCCCCATATACTGTTTTTTTCGCTGTTTCTCCTGGTTCCGTCATCATACCCCAGACATCTGTCTGACCTTTTTTCACTCCCCGGTTGTAAATCGGTGCAGTTTCCATAGAACGGATCCCTCCTGCAGTAACCGGGACATCATATCCGTTCTTTCCGAGGATTTCCTCCGTCTGCGCTTTCAAAAAGAGAAACGCGTCTGCTGTTTCGTCTGAAAGATCACATTCCTCCAGTTTTGCCTGAAAACGTTCATCGTCCTCATCGACAGACAGATTTTCAAGGCGCATCGGTATTTTCTCCGGGATCTGCTCCGCCTTTAAAATCTGCGGTTCCGTTCGGCTCACCGGTTCCTGCCCGGTGATCTTTCCCGCTGCGTTACGCTCCGGCTGATAGAGAAGGTCACTGGAATCGCTTTCCGCCTGCTTCCATATCGTTCTTCCTGCCGCATCTTTCACGATCACGGTCTCTGTTCCCGTCACATGAGGTCCTGTGACCAGCTCTTCTCCTGTATCGACACGATAAAACTTTGTCCCTTCCGGGAAGCCGCAGGCGAGGATCTCATATCCTCCATCTCCGTTTTCCCCGGCAGTTCCCGAGGAACTCACCGTAAATGCAAGTTCATCGTATCCTTTTCCGCTTCCATCATCGCCTTCCATCGCAGCCGCAAGCTCCGGCATCGTAACCACCGCAGTTCCATTGGCATCTGTCACAGAATCCGGCACATCATATCCGCTTCCCCGGTTTGTAATCTGCTGCTCCATTCCATTTACAGAGAGTTCATATCCCTCGCTTCTTGAGAGCTCCTTTATATAATATTTTCCAAGGATCAGCGGACGTCCGATCCAGCAGTTTCCGTTCTTTTCTGTATTCTTCTGATAAAGATTTTCCGGTCCGTTCCAGGAAATATCATTTCTTTTGCTGATCTTCCCTTCCCCGTAATCGTATTCCATCCCCGGTTTTACGGTATAACACAGGAAATCTGCATTTCCGTCCTGATCTGTCGATGCCGCAGCCACAAGATCATTCTTCCTGTAGACGATCCCTGTATTTGTCAGGGTCCCGTTTCCCGCTACTTCTGCGTCCGGATGGATAATGTCTTCCGCCGCGAAAAGACCGTAAACAGCCCCCTGAAGTGTTCCGTCCCCTTCTGTATCCCCGTAGGATGAATACTTATCAGATTCTCCCCGGAAAAGGTCCAGATCTTTTTTTGTAATATGGATCCGTCCTTCCGTCCGGTGGTCATAGACATGCCATGCATCCCCACAGTTTTCCGCTCCGTTACAATGCGAATATTTTCCGGGATCCCCGGTATTCAGATGCCGGATCCCATCTTCCTCTGCATCTGCCAGGATATCCGCAAAATCTCCAACACCTTCAAACTCACCCCAACCGTCTGATCCTCCATTTTCCTCTTCCTCATCCTGATCTTTTCCCCGGAACAAGTCATAAAGCATCCGGAAAATACTTTTCTTTTCCGCATTGGACTCCGTCGCCCTGACAGCCGCAGCTTCTGAGTCGGAAGCAGTTCTCCTCAGAACATTTCCCATCGTGCTTTTCACCATCGATATTTTTCTTTCTGAAACACTGTTCTCACCCATACTTCCATTTCCCGAATACCAGATGTTTTCCGCGATCTCACGGCTGCTTCCGGACACCTTCTCCGCATTCGCTCCTGCCTCGGAAGAATCCGTCATGATCATCTCCACCGGAATATCATCCTGATGCAGATCATGGAGTATATACCCACTTCTCGCCTGGATTTCTTTCCAGGTATAAGTAAAACGCAGTCCGATAAATTTCCGGTAAGTCTCTTCACAATCTGCTTTACAGCCGGATCCTTCAAATGCATCCTGAGACGCGGCACGGTTCTTTCGCATCATCCCGGCGCCTTCCCGGCTTCTTCCGTCTGCTTCTCCGCTCTCCAATACCTCCTTCACTTCGTCATAGACACTCTCATCTGCAAGCCAGTGGAAGTGGCATCCGCCGTCCGCCTCTGCCTCGCAGGCCTCTGCTAACTCCAGCCACTGTTTTGCCGCCGCCCGGTTATTGTCCCGCGTCTGTTCTGCAGCCTCCTCATAGGCATCGCTTTTCCCATCACCTTTTCCCTGTTCTTCAGGCATATTTGCCCAGGATGGAGCGGCATGTCCGTCGCAATATGTCTTTTCATAGGCATATTTTCTGGTATCGCGATAAGTAATTTCACCCTTTTCATTCGTGGTTCCTTCAGAAAACACCTGGAAGTCTCTCCATGGACGAAAACTTAAATTTTTTTCCGAAAGTTTTCCCTCTCCATCCGCCTTTGAGATCTTATCCTGATCCTCAAATCTTTCATACAGATAGAACTGGCTTCCCTTTAACGGCATTCCCGTCTCATCATCATGTTTTACGAGTCTGACATTGTAATCCGCCGAAAAAGTCTCTTTATGGCGATAGATCTGAAATTCCAGTGTCGGCGTCTCTGCTCCGTATTCCTGCCTTTCGTCTTTTTCTCCTCCATCCTGGCTGATCACAAGATAAAATACCATATCCGCCGGAATGATCCTCATATCCGCTTTGTAGAGTCTCTGGTGTTCCGGTGCATTGATACAGACCTTAAAATCCATCCATTCCCGGAGATATTCCGGATTCCAGCTGCCTTCCGTGTACCAGCCGGAATTACCTCGCATCGTGATCTTATAACGAACCGTAGTCTTATTATATTTTTCTTCATCCGTCATACTGCCGCCGACCGCATTTTCATTTGCAGTCGCCGAGCCGTTATTATGGATGCGGATCGCGTCTCCGCTCCAGGTCACCTCATACAGATTTGTACCCATCACAGATTTTGCAATATTTTTATCCTGGGAGGCATCCAGCCAGCCCACATTTCCCCCGGTCGATCCATTGTCCCAGACACTCTGAGGTTCGATCTTTGCAATATCGCGGATAAACTCCTTTCCGAGCACAAATTCTGTATCCAGTGCCCCCGGTCCGTCGGAAAAAGGCAGTACCTGGAATGGCACTGCCGTATCTTCTGAAGTCGCTCCCCGGATCGCGTCCGGTGCTTCTTTCCCCGCCGCCAGTCCGACCGATGACGCCTGCTCCATTGCAGCGATCGCGCGATCTTCGATTTCCGGATTGTCAGCCACCCAGGCAAATTTTGTTCCGGCATCGTCTTTCACATATTTTACGATATTGGCACTCGATGTTGTGGAGGCAATTTCCGCATAAAGGCCCGGATCAAATTTTTTTGCCGCGTCCTTTAACGCTGACCAGTTATCCGGATACGCCCAGAATAACCGTTTCGCCTGCGTCTCCGTAAGGGGAGACGGCATCGTATCAAATTTATACATGTCATACCGGTCGACTTTTTTCCATCCTTTTCCTCCATCAAGGCAGTAGAACGGTGCCGTCGATTTCTGGGGCCATATATCCGATGCCTCGGACGGGAACGGGAGTGGAATCCCCACTCCCGTGATCGTCATGATAACCGCCAGAAAACCGGCTATCCATCGCCTTCTTTTCTTCTTTTCCATCCTGATCCCCCGCCATTATTTCTTTCCAAGTGTCTGCACAATTCCGTGAACACACCATGCACCTGTGTTATCCACAGTATATCCGTCCGGTGTCATACAGCCCGCCAGCATATGTCCGTTTTTCTGGTCCATATAGTAACATTTTCCGTCGATCCAGTTCCATCCCTTTGTCATTCGTCCCGTCGGTCCAAGGTAATACCATTTTTCTCCCTCTTTCAGCCATCCGGTCTGCATTTTTCCCTGATTTCCGTCGCTCGTCTTCCGGAGGTAATCCCAACTGCCACCCTTTTCGTCGAGAAACCAGCCGGTCTGCATCCTGCCGTCACTTGCGAAATGAAACCAGGAAGTTTTTTCCTGACCTTCTTTTGCGTATGGATTGTAGATCCAGGCCCATTCACCGGCATAAGTTTTTCCGCCGGAAACAAACCGCCAGCTTCCGTCTGCTTCTTTTCTCCATTCACCGGCAATACTTCCTTTCGGCTGTTCTCCTATATTCTGCAGCTTTTTCAATACACTTCCCGTACTTCCACTGCCAGAAGAATGTCCTCCGGAACTTCCGGACCATGTCCGGTCTACAAGTTTAAACGTCAATTTTACCGGGATCTTTTTTTCAATAGTTCCTGCCTTCACCGTGATCTCATCCGTGGTTTCCGCCGTATACGGGTATTTCTTCATCGCCTCCGTGATCCAGGATGCGCCTGTATCTGCCGATATCACTCCGTTTTCCGCTTTCACAGCTCCGGATCGAGATCTCCATTCAAGTACAAAATTTCCGTCTCCATTCCCTTTGAGCGCCGCTGCGGGAACAAGTTCTGCCGTGATCTTCTGAGCATCCGCACCCTCCCAGCTAAGTACCGGGTTGTATCTTGATCCGCTTTTCGTAAGTGTCAGCGCAAAGGTCAGCGCATCCTGATCCGCCCTGATCTCCTCAGGCATCACCACCGTCTGGTCATCCGTCACAAAATCCACTTTCACACTGCAGGCTGCCGACTGGATATTTCCAAGCGCATCCCTCGCCGCCATGATCACATCGGTGCTTCGGGTCCCATATCCGGTGCGTTTTTCATAAATATGTTCCGCATGAGCCGCGTCATCTGCTTCCATGAGATCCAGGATCCATCTTGTATCCTTTTTGGCGCTTACCTTCGCATTCCGGTAATCGCCGTCCGCGATCCCTTCTTCCACAAAACCGGCATCCACCTGGATGATCGCATGATCACCGACTGTCCAGCTGATATCTTTTTTGTCAAAGTAATCCGGTGCAAAAGTCCCCGAAAGGATCTGCGGTGCTGATACCGTGAGTGTCTCCTGTGGCTTTTTCCGGTCACCGGTCAGTTTTCTCGTGACCGTAAAATTTAAAGCTGTCTTATCGAGAGATGCTCCTTCCGCCGCAATCTTCGTCCGGTCTTTGATCTGGAAGGTTACCGGGATCCTGCAGTTTGCCGTCACAGACTTCTCCTCGAAACTGGATGCCGGCCTCGTTTTTGCCGTCAGGACAGCAAGTCCACCCTGAATCCCGTTTCCGTAGACCGTATCCTCGATCGGATACCGGTACTGTTTCTTTGCCTGCTCTGCCTCAGCCTTCCCGACGATGTCCTTAAAAAATCCGGCATTCAGATTCAGCTCGATTGAAGCGCTCTTTTTCGTATATCCGGACTCATCCTCATCATCATTTTTCTTTAAAAGGATCAGTTCATCATCGTCCACGCTCCATCTCACCGCCTCATCGGCGACATCATTATTCTTATCGACTACCGCCTGGATCTTCACATCCTGGACCTTTGTCCCGGCTTCCGGCTTTCCGTTCAGATATCTCGCCAAAAGTTTTCCCGCGCTGTCCCGCACTTCCGTCGTGATCGACGGGTTCATCCGGTCGCCGGTGCGCTCCTCTGTGACCCTGAAGGCAAATTCCTGAGGCTCCACCCGCACGCCTGCAGCCACCTTCTTATAGACAGCAGATACTTCTGTGTCATGCTCCGGCATCACAAACTGGTAGGAACCGCCAGTCTGATAGCTCGTCTTCCTTCTTCGCCCCAGAGAGTCCGTATAAGTCGGCACACCGTCCATCTGGAATTTTTCCGTCTCCGTATTCCTGGGCGCTGTGAGGACTGTCACCGTGTCCCCGGCCGCCACTGCACCCCGGTACGCTTTATGAAATTCTTTACTGTACGCGGACGGACCTTTTGCTGTAAGAACTGCGACATCGTAGAAATTCTCTGAATTTGCTGCCGTATCCACCTGAAGGACCGAAAGCAGATATCCCCGCACCGGCCGGCCCACGGAATTTGGCGCGAAATGGTCCGGAGTATAGAGGCCCTGTCTCACTGCATCCTCCGTATCCACAACATGGAGGACTCCGTTTTCGAGTTCCTCGTAGAAATAGAGCTCATCCTCTTTCTTTGTATTCTGTCCCTGGACTAATGTGTAGAAATTATCGCCCTTGTTCCAGAATCCGATATGGGCATCATATGAAAACCGGTTATCATCCGAAACTCCGGAACCACAGACTCCGGCCGCGATCTTTTCCTCCGTGTCTGCGAACAGATACGCTGCGTCCGCGCCAGCCTCCGCACCATAGCGGAAATGGAACCCAGTATCGTGCGTTCCGATGAAGGTTCCCTCCCGCGCCGCACTTCCGAGCCCGGAGGACGCGATCGTTCCCTCAAATCTCGCCACTTTGATCTTTCCGGAGGCATATTTTCCGGTAATTCCGCCGATAGACTGAGAACCGCTTCCGCCGATGGTCCCCATCACATGCGAATTAAAGATATCTGCAGAATTCTGAAAACCCGCAATTCCGCCAACATAACCACCGCCCTGGATCCTGGCGCTCAGGCTGTCCCCGGTATTCACTTCACAATCCGCGATCAGTGACTCGGAGGCCCGCCCGGCAATTCCGCCAATGAAAATCTCCTTTCCGCTTCCCGCGTCGATCGCCACATGGTCGGAAACACAGTTTTCCACCACAGAATCTTCCAGAACATCCGCGGTCACTCCGCCAACGGTGCCGGTAGTCCTCAGTGTCCCATTTACCGTCACATTCCGGATCACCGAATGCTTTGCCCGACCCGCAAGAATTCCTCCATTTTCCTTCACTGTGATCACATGTCCCGGCTTTACTTTAAGATCCGTGATCTCCGCATTCTCCACCATTCCGAACAGTCCTCCAAAGTCCCAGGACGGCTGGTACATGCGAAAATTCGAGACAGTCTTCCCATTTCCGTCAAAATGACCTTCAAACGGACTCACTTTTCCCGCCCGCATATCCGCACCGGTTCGGTAAAAACCGATCGGGATCCAGTTCATGCCGCTGAGATCGATATTTTTCCCCAGTTCAAACCAGGCACCTCCATGGACGCGAGAACCGCAAGTCCGATCAGATGCTCTTTTGTCGTGAGCTGGTAAGGTTTTTCTTTGCTTCCGTCTCCGGATCTTCCACTCAGGAAGCTCATATCACCTACATCCGCACCCCAGATCTCATCGTCCGCCGCGAATACAGCGATCTTCCCGGACGCATCCGACGCAGTCGCGATTTTCCCCTCCGCCGTCTCCACGCTTCTTAAAATTGCCATTCCCTTTACCGGTGTTCCGAGCGCCATGCAGACTCCTAATCCCGCTAACATCATCCGGCTCTTTCTTCCTCTGTTTTTTCTGCTCTTTTTCATATTTTTTCCCCTCTATGCCTGCGGCAGACAGAATGCCGGACAGATTCCGATCCCGCTATCCGACACATCCGCCTGTCTGAGGCATCCGTTTTCCAGATCTACAACATATTCCCTGTTTCCGTATACAAAATTTCCATACTCGTCTGTCTCATAAGCCGGTGTGCGGAGCCAGAATCCCCTGCTGTAAGGACTTCCCTTTCCTTCCAGGTTCCAGATCTCCTCCCGGTACCGGTACGCCTCCTCAAGAGAAAGCAGAAAGAAGCGGTCCCGGCAGTCCTGATACGAAAGCCGGCAGCTCCGAAGCCCATCCATCCGGGTCTGTGCAAAATCTCCGATTTCCGTCCTTCCCGTAAATGCGGTTACCGTTCCCGTGTATACAAAAGACGCATCCGGAACCGCATTCTCCTCCTGTTCTCCCAGCCACTTTCTTACCCGGGATTTCTTATAATTATTATCCTCCCCAAACGAAAGCAGGACCCGTTCCTCAGATGTGCTCTCCACGTCAGACCGGATCACACACTCCGCCAGAAACAGCGCGCGTTTTCCGTAATTTCCGCTTCCATCCTGATAATCATCATCAATGCAGCGGAATCTGCAGACTTTTCCTGCGACATTCCGCAGGATCACATCGCCGATCTTCCAGGACGCCCGGTCTTTTTCATCCCCGAACTGATCTTCTGTTCCGGACACTTCCTCTTCTCCGGTATCCGGCGCCCGCCCCCGCCACTCAAAACCGATCCGGCAGTCCGTAAACAGCTCACCGTTCACACTTCTCGTTCCCAGATCTGTCTTTGAAATATTGATCACATCCGGAAACATCTGCGCGATCACCAGCGTATCAAATGTGCTTTCTCTTCCTGTTACCGTGATCTCCTGTCTTCCTTCCCGGTCTGCAGCAGACACGGATTCCATAAAGAATCTTCTGCCTGCTTCCCGGTCCTGCAGGATCACCTGCTCCGCTGCCGAGATCTCTATCGGTCTCTCCGCCGCATAGGGGACAAGTTCCCCGCTGCAGCCTGCGAGTGCGCCAAAAGAACCTGCAGCAGCAAGCCACTTTACCATTTTCCTTCGATTCATTTTTCCTCCTGGATATTCCGGCTAAAGCCGCCGGCGGCTTTTCGATGAAGCAGACACCATCTGCTTCCGGAGATTTTTAAGACTTTAAAAAGATCTGTCATGATTTGACTGGAATGTCCCGGACGGTTCATTCCTCTGTTTGTCCATAACTATATCACAGGACCTTTCCGGAATCCATATCGGATCCGTAAAACCATGCCCCTGTTATTTGGTCAGTTTCACGAAAATATTTTTCTATTTTCGTCATTTTTGCCAATCCGTTTTCATAAAAATCCCTGCAAAGTCAGTGTTTACAGGCATTTGATAATGTAAAAAAGAGTGTGCACCATTGGCACGGAGTGCCTTTGGATTTCACAGGAAGTTCCTTTTAAGAAAAAACGGGACACGCCGCGCGCATCCCGTTTTCTTCTCCATATTGTATTTACCGAACTTCCACCATCCGCAGGAACTCCTCCATCGGGATCACACCGTCACACACCAGGTCTGCCAGCTCTTCCCGCATGGTCCGCATTCCCTGTGTCTTCACTATATATTCCTCGATCTCCCAGGCAGGCCGGTTCTCCGCTGTCATCCGCTTTAATTCCCGGTCCATCACAAAGATCTCATGGACCGCAGTTCTCCCTTTGTATCCTGTATTCAGGCAGTGTTCACATCCGCGCCCGCGTTTTGCACTTTTCACCGTTCTTCCAAGCAGACGTTGTTCCTCCTCCGTGAGTTCCACCGCCTCCGCGCAGTGCGGACACACCTTTCTCACCAGTCTCTGTGCTGCCATGCCGCACAGACTGTCCGCCGTGAGGTATGGCTCCACGCCCATATCCGCCATTCTTGTGATCCCGCCCACTGCACTTTTCGTGTGCAGAGTCGAGAGCACCAGATGACCGGTGATCGCCGCGCGGACACTGATCTTCGCAGTCTCCGGATCTCTCGTCTCGCCGACCATGATGATATCAGGATCCTGTCTCAAAACCGCGCGGAGTCCCGATTCAAAGGTAAGTCCCGCCTGTTCATTCACCTGAATCTGGCTGATCCCCGGAAGATATCGCTCCACGGGATCCTCGATCGTCACGATATTTACCGGCTGTCTCAACAGATATTCCAGGATCAGGTACAATGTCGTGGTCTTTCCGCATCCTGTCGGTCCGGTAAGATACAGGATTCCGCCCGGACTCCTCAGGATCTGTATCATCTTCTTATAATTTTCTTCATTCATGCCAAATGTCCCGCAATGATCGATCTCCGTCTTTCTATCCAGAAATCTCAGCACCATCTTTTCCCCGAAGATCGTCGGGATCACGCTCGTTCTCATATCCAGCCGGATCCCTTCGATCGTCTCCCGGAAATGTCCGTCCTGCGGAACTCTCTTTTTTGCGATATCCATCCCGCTGATGACCTTCGCTCTCGTCACGAGCGGCTGGTACATGGATTTGTCAAACTCCCGGACCATCGTCATCATTCCATCGATCCTCATCCGGATCACAAACCGGTCCTCCCACGGTTCCATGTGAATATCGCTGGCATTTTTCCGGTATCCGAAGATCAGAAGTTCTTCCAGGATCTTCACCGCCGATTCTGTCTCTCTTCCAACCCGTTCCGTTTTTTCCGCGCTCTCTTCCCTGTTTCCATTTCTTCCGTCTCCACCTAATGCAAGCAGCATTTTCACTTCCCCCTATCTCAAAATTTCACTGTCTGGACTGCGGTACCGCCACCTCATAAAAACCAATTCTTTGTCATCGGCATCCCTTATTTAAGGCCGCTGTCCGGGGCTCCCACAAAAATATTTCCAGATCTCTCATAAAGGACCCGTGCCTCCTCAGACACCGTGATCCTGATAAATACGCGGGATCCACTCGAATCCTCCACTGAAATTTCCGGCACGAGATCATCCTCACAAAACGCATCCAGTGAAAGCTCGTCCAGATCCCCGCCCCGGATCGCCGACTGCGGGTCTTCGGAGTAGGTTCTGGCAAGCATATCGAACTTGTCGCCGTTGATAATCCGCTCCCTAAGTTCCAGCAAACGCTCCTGCGCCCGGAGCTTCGCCTCGTCGGCATTGCTCGGATAACGCCCGATCTG
>OGLJ01001814.1_pt1 | contig 15722 bp, 9 predicted proteins | sample 1572801 | NCBI WGS metagenome assembly OGLJ01 (sample SAMEA2581877, study PRJEB24529) | metagenome | biome: Human gut stool | place: China | collected 2011
CCCCCGCCACTCGGTAACGCGTGCAATGACGGCTTCCAGGGCGTCGGCCGTAGGGTGCTCCGGAAGGGCGCTTCGCAGGAGATCAAGCGCCTCGTCCCTCTGTCCGAGAGCGGCCATCGCGTCGGCGAGCTCTCCGATCACCAGCGGCGTGTGCGCGGGGAAATTGTGTGCGAGACGTCGCCAGTGTTCCGCGGCTTTTTCGACGGAACCTGCGGCAAGCGCAACTTTCCCGGCCAGGTGGTCCACCCGAGGCGTCACGTCCGCGTAGGGGAACACTTCGGCAACGAGTCGCGCGGCCTCATCGAGGCGCTTCGAACGCAGGGCGACTTCAATGCGTTCGCAATAGAAATGGGCCGTCTCCAGGCGGTGGTCTTCGCCCGTCTGCGCCTCGATGGCGCTCACGGTGTCGATTGCGCTTTCCCACTCGTGTTCGATCGTGTAGATCGTCAGCAGTCGGCGCAGCGCACCGAGGTGTTCGCTCGGTACTTCGGACAGTTTTCGGTATTCGGCTTCGGCCCGGTCGAAAAGACCCGCGGCGAAGTAGTCCTCGGCAAGCTCGGCAAGCGCCTTCGTGCGGTCCGCATCCGAGAGGTCCGAACGATTGACGAGATGAAGATGCAGACGAATCGCGCGTTCGAATTCGCCCCGGCGGCGGAAGAGCTTGCCGAGCATGTGATGGAGCTCGATCAGATCGGGATCGAGTCGGCATACCTCGACGAGAACGTCGATCGCCTTGTCGGGTTCGTCGTCCAACAGGAGCGCCACACCCCGGGTGAAGTTTTCCGGCAGTTGGGTCTTCTCGCTGCGCTGGCGGCGATCGAACCCGCGACACAACCACCCGGCCGCAAAGAGCGCGGGCAGCGCGACGAGATACCAGAGGTCAAATTCCATTTCGGCTCCCAGACAAAACGCGACGTCGGTGTTTCGGGCGTTCCTTCGGAGCGTCCGAACGGCTCAAAGCCGTAAAAAGGGCAATATTTTAATCGGAAAAAAGGCTGTGAACTTTTGGTTCACAGCCTTTTCGCTGGTCGACCGACAGAACCGATCGTCACCCCGAAGGGTGCGTCATCCGGTCGGGCTTACGTCGGATCTTCGTCCTTCGACACATTCGCGTCGAGAGACGAGTCGGCGTACTGCGCGACGCTGACCCGCTCGCGCAACCCCTTTCCGGCCTTGAAAAAGACCGTGTACCGGGGGCGAACCTCCACGACGGAACCGTCCTGGGGATTGCGCCCTCGACGGGCGGCGCGGTACTTCTGGCCGAGAGAGCCGAAGCCGCGGATCTCGATGCGGTCGCCTCGAACAAGAGCGTCCGCAATTTCTTGGATGATTACCTGTGCCGCGTCGCTGCATTCGCGTTCGCGGAACTTGGGGTATCGGTCCTGTATCTCCCGGAGCAACTCGGACTTGGTCAGGGTCTTACCCATAGCGACCTCCTCCTAAAAAGTTACTTCTGTTCGAGCTTGGCCTTCAGAAGAGCACCGAGGTTGGTCGTACCGGAAGCAGCACCCGTATCGGCGTTGAGACGGTCGAGAGCGTCGCGCGCTTCGACGGCGTCCTTCGCCTTGATCGAGAGCTGGATGTTGCGGTTCTTGCGGTCGATGCTGACGATGAGCGCTTCGACTTCGTCGCCTTCGGCGAGACGGGTCGTGGCGTCTTCGACGCGGTCGGCGGAGATTTCGCTGGCGCGCAGGTAACCTTCAACGTCATCAGCGAGAGCGATGACGGCGCCCTTGGCGTCAACGGACTTCACCGTACCCTTAACGATGCTGTTCTTTTCGTGGGTGCTCGTGAAGTTGCTGAACGGATCGCCGCCCATCTGCTTGATGCCGAGGGAGATGCGTTCGCGTTCCGTGTCGATCGCGAGAACCACGGCTTCGAGCTCGTCGCCCTTCTTGTACTTGCGAACGGCGTCTTCGCCGGATTCGTTCCAGGAAAGGTCGGAGAGGTGCACGAGACCGTCGATACCGCCGGGCAGGCCGATGAACACGCCGAAGTCGGTGATCGACTTGATCTGACCAGAGACCTTGTCGCCCTTCTTGTGCGTCTGGGCGAATTCTTCCCAGGGATTGGCCTTGCACTGCTTCATGCCGAGGCTGATACGACGACGTTCTTCGTCGATATCGAGAACCATGACTTCAACTTCGTCGCCAAGCTGGACAACCTTGCGCGGGTCGACGTTCTTGTTCGTCCAATCCATTTCGGAGACGTGAACAAGACCTTCGATGCCGGCTTCGACTTCAACGAAAGCACCGTAGTCGGTGATGTTCGTGACCTTGCCGAAGAGGCGGGTGCCCTGCGGGTAGCGACGGGAGATGCCGATCCACGGATCTTCGCCGAGCTGCTTGAGACCGAGCGAGACGCGGTTCTTTTCCTTGTCGAACTTGAGAACCTTGGCTTCGAGTTCCTGGCCGACCTGAACGACTTCGGTCGGGTGACGGACGCGACGCCAGGCGAGGTCGGTAATGTGGAGGAGACCGTCGATGCCGCCGAGGTCGACGAAGGCACCGTAGTCGGTGATGTTCTTGACGATACCCTTGACGATGGCGCCTTCCTGGAGCGTTTCGAGCAGCTTGGCGCGTTCTTCGCCCATGTTGGCTTCAACGACGGCACGGCGCGAAACCACGACGTTGTTGCGCTTGCGGTCGAGCTTGATGACCTTGAATTCGTAGGTGTTGCCTTCGTACGGCGTCGTGTCCTTGACGGGACGCGTGTCGACGAGGGAGCCCGGGAGGAAGGCGCGGATGCCGTTGGTCATGACGGTGAGACCGCCCTTGACCTTGCCCGTCACGGTACCCGTAACGAGTTCGCCGGATTCGAGAGCCTGTTCAAGGTTCATCCAGGCAGCGAGGCGCTTGGCCTTGTCGCGGCTGAGGATGGTGTCGCCGTAGCCGTTTTCGACGGATTCGATGGCCACGGAAACGAAGTCGCCCGGCTGAACGGTCACTTCACCGCGATCGTCCTTGAATTCTTCGATAGGCACATAGGCTTCGCTCTTGAGGCCGGCGTTGACGACGACGAAGTTGTAGTCGACGCGAACGACTTCGGCGGTGATGACTTCACCCTGACGCATTTCCTGCTGGGCGAGGCTCTGTTCGAAGAGCTCGGCGAAGGATTCGGGCTTGTTGATTTCGTTGGACATTGTAGAAGACAAATAGAGCACACCCGCAGGTTTCTGACGCGATGCGCGACAGGACTCCTTTGGGCGGAGTTGATGAAAAAGCCGACCCATTCGGCGGGCCGGCTAGGAAACTGTGATTTTACGACAGCTTAGAAGCGTCACTCCACCAGTCGAGGACCTTTTTTACAACTTCCTCGACATTCATGTCGGACGTGTCTAGCACACGGGCGTCCTCGGCGGGACGCAGAGGCGCGGTGGCCCGTTCGCGGTCGCGTCGGTCGCGCTCTTCAAGGTCACGCGTGAGTTCGTCGAGATCGGACGCAACACCGCGCGCCGCGAGCTGCTTGTAGCGGCGTTCGGCGCGAACGCGCGCCGAGGCCGTCATGAAGACCTTGAGACGAGCTTCGGGAAAGACCACCGTTCCCATGTCGCGCCCGTCGGCGACGAGCCCCGGAGCACGGGCCGCACGACGTTGAAGTTCGAAGAGCGCACGACGCACGGCGGGCAGGGCCGCCACGCGCGACGTGGCGCGGCTCACTTCTTCGGAGCGAATGCGCTCCGTCACGTCTTCGCCCGACACCACGATCCGACCGTTTGCGAAGATGGGTGAAAGCCCTCGGCAGAGTTCCGCGAGCGCCGCTTCGTCCTCAAGTGCAATTCCCGCGTCGAGTGCCGCAAGCGTCGCGATGCGATACAGCGCGCCGCTGTCGAGATAATGGAAACCGAGGGCGCTTCCGACGCGTTCGGCAATCGTCCCTTTACCGCTCGCAGCCGGGCCGTCGAGCGTGATGACGGGAATCGTGGTAAGAGTCGAATCCATGGTGAAATCCTTGGTGCCTGTCAGATCAATGGGGAAATCGTACCCGAGTCGCAGCTCAGCCGCGTCGAGGATGCCGGAGGGCAAAGGCGTGCAGGAACTCCGCGAGTGCGAGCGCTCCCGAAACGGGCATCGCGTTGTAGAGCGACGCACGCAAACCGCCCACCGTTCGGTGTCCTGCCAAATTGAGCAGCCCGACATCGTGCGCTTCCTTGAGGAAAATCGGTGTCAACGCGTCTTCGGCCAGATGGAAAACAACGTTCATGCGGCTGCGCGAAGCCCGATCGACCCGCTGGGAATACACCTCGGGGTGTGCGTCGAGCGCCTCGTAGACGATGCGCGAGCGTTCGCGCGCCCGAGCATCCATTTCCGCGAGTCCTCCTTCGGACTCGATCCAGGCGGCCATCAGGTTCGAGCAGTAGAGCTGAAAGACGGCAGGCGTGTTGGGCATGTTGCCCGTCTTTTCATAGACGGCATAGTTGAGCAGCGTCGGAACTTCGGGACTGGCAAGCCCGAGAAGATCGCGCCGCACGACGACCACCGTAAGTCCCGCGGGACCGAAATTCTTCTGTGCGGCCGCATAGAGGAGCCCGAACTTCGAAACGTCGACCGGTCGGCTCATGAAGTTACTCGACATGTCGGCCACAAGCGGCACGCCCGCTGCGCCCGAATCGGGGATGCCCGCGAACTCAACGCCGTGCACCGTTTCGTTGTCGCAGTAGTAAAGGTATGACGATTCCGCCGTCACATCGATTTCTTCATCCGAAGGCGTGCGGGTGCCGTTGCCGGAAAAGGCCGACTGGATGCGCGCGAAGCGCATCGCCTCGGTTTCGGCGCTCTTGCTCCAGGTACCCGTCACGATGTAGGAGGCAACCGTACCGGCACCGAGCAGATTCATCGGCACCATCGCGAACTGCAAGCGCGCTCCGCCCTGACAAAAGAGCACCGCATGGGTGTCGGGAACGCCGAGGAGCGAACGCACGCGCGCTTCGAGCTCTTTGACGAGCGCGACGACGCGGGGCGAACGGTGGCTCGCCTCAAGAATCGAACATCCCGTGCCCTGCCAGTCGAGAAATTCGTCGCGAATTCGTCGCAGAACGGGTTCGGGCATCGTGCTCGGACCCGCGGAAAAGTTATACGGTCGCATGGCCTGGTTTTCTCCGAATCGGTGTGCGAAGGGCCGCCCATGAGGCGGCCCCCGCAGGTGGTCGGCAGTGAGAAAAAAATCGTCTTCAGACGCCCTTGGCGTCGTCCTTTTCGTTCGCTTCGTCCTTCGCGTCCTCTTCAAGATCGTCGCCGAAATCATCGACGTCGTCCTCGAGGTTCTCGTCGAACGCTTCAGGCTCTTCCTCCTCAAGCGCGGGCACGTCCGCGCCTTCGGGCACCTCGATTTGCAGATGTTCGACCTCGTCGCCGCCGCCGCGGATGACGCTGCGAACGGACGCGAGCGTGTCGTCGCCCATATTGATGAGGCGCACGCCCTGCGTTGCGCGGCCGATCACGGAGACTTCGCTCGCGTGAGTACGAACGACTTTGCCGCCCGTCGAAAGGAGCATGATGTCGTCCTCGTCCGTAACGAGCGAAGCTGCCACGACGCGACCGTTGCGCTCCGAAGTAGCGATCGAAATGATCCCCTGACCGCCGCGGCCCTGTCGGCCGTACTCGGTCACACGCGTGCGTTTGCCGTAACCGTGCTCGGTCGCCGTCAGAACGAACTTCGTTTCGTCGTCGACGACGGCGAGCGCGATGACGCGTTGGCCGTCCTTCAGACGCATGCCGCGCACGCCTCGGGCGCTTCGGCCCATCGGGCGCACGTCGCTTTCGGCAAAGCGCACCGACTTGCCCGCATCCGAGAAGAGCATGATGTCGTGCGTACCATCCGTGATCGCGACGCCTGCAAGCGACTCGCCCTCTTCAAGTTGCGTGGCGATGATCCCCTTCGTGCGGATGTTCTGGAAGGCCGTGAGCGGCACCTTCTTCACGGTCCCCGTATCCGTGGTCATGAAGACGTAGTGTTCGTCGTCGAACCCTTGGATGGGGAGGATGAAAGTGAGGCGTTCGTTCTCTTCAAGAGGCAATAGATTAACGACGGGACGCCCGCGCGCGCTCGCCTTCCCTTCGGGCAGATCGAAAACGTCGATCGGGTAGACCCGTCCGGCCGTGGAGAAGCAAAGCAGAATGTCGTGCGTGTTCGCCACGAGGAGCTGTTCGATTTCGTCGTCCTTCGTCGTCGCCTGAACGTTGCGGCCCTTGCCGCCGCGCGCCTGCGCCTGGTAGTCGGCGATGTCCTGGCTCTTGACGAACCCGGCGCGCGTGATCGTCACAACCATGTCGCGGCGAGGAATAAGGTCGCGCTTGTCGAAATTCGGGTCGCCGAGGAGGTCGATGCTCGAGCGGCGTTCGTCGCCGAACTCTTCGCGGATCGCTTTGAGCTCTTCGCCGATGATGGCACTCACGCGAGCGGGCTTGGCGAGGATGTCGATCAGGTCGAGAATGCGGCGTACCGTTTCTTCGTAATCCGTCTTCACCTTTTCGCGCTCAAGCCCCGTGAGACGGCGCAGGTTCATCGCGAGGATGTTGTCGACCTGCGAACGCGTGAGGTAGTAGAGCCCGTCGGCGCGAAGGCCGCGCTCGTGATCCATCGATTCGGGATAGAGGTCCTCGGCGCTTCCCGCGGCGCGCTCGGTGATTTCGCGCGCGAAGCCCATATTCCAACCGCGTCCGTAGAGCGCTTCGACGGCTTCGTCGACCGTCTTCGCCGCACGGATGAGGCGAATGAATTCGTCGAGGTTCGCAAGCGCCACGGCCTGACCTTCGAGCAAGTGACCGGCCTCGCGGGCCTTGCGCAGACGGAAGACCGTACGGCGGGTGACGACCTCGCGGCGGTGCGCGAGGAAGTACTCGATCATCTGCTTGAGCGTGAGAAGCATCGGTTGCCCGTCAACGAGCGCCACCATGTTGATGCCGAAGCTCTCCTGCATCTGCGTGAGCTTGTAAAGGTTGTTGAGCACCACTTCGGGCATGGCGCCCTGCTTGAGGTCGATCGCAATGCGGATTTCGTCCGAAGACTCGTCGCGCATTTCGGCCACGCCCTCGATCTTCTTTTCACGCACGAGCTCGTGCATGCGTTCGTAGAGGACGCGCTTGTTGACCATGTAGGGGATTTCGTCGACGACGATGCGAACGCGTCCCTTACCGAAGTCTTCGAGGTGGGTGCGCGCGCGCATGAGCACGCGGCCGCGCCCCGTACGGTAGCCCTGATGGATCCCGGACATGCTGAAAATGATGCCGCCCGTCGGAAAGTCGGGCGCGGGCATGCGCTGAATGAGCTCGTCGATCGTGCAGTCGGGATGTTCGAGCGCATGCAGACACGCATCGATCGTTTCCTTCAGATTATGCGGCGGAATGTTCGTCGCCATGCCGACCGCAATACCCGAGGAGCCGTTCACAAGAAGCTCGGGCAGGCGCGTGGGTAACACCACGGGCTCCTGCTCGGAATTGTCGAAGTTCGGCACGAAATCGACCGTTTCTTCGTTGAGGTCGGCGAGCATTTCCGAGGCGATCTTCATCAGACGCACTTCGGTGTAACGCATGGCCGCGGCGTTGTCGCCGTCTATCGAGCCGAAATTGCCCTGCCCCTGAATGAGCGGATAGCGCATCGAAAAGTCCTGCGCCATGCGCACGATCGTCTGATAAGCGGCGTTGTCGCCGTGGGGATGATACTTACCGAGCACTTCCCCGACCACGCGGGCGGACTTCTTCGTCGGGTTGTTGTGGGTATTGCCGATCTCCTTCATGGCGAAGAGGACTCGACGATGCACGGGCTTCAAGCCGTCGCGCACGTCGGGCAAGGCACGCCCCACGATGACGCTCATTGCATAGTCGAGGTACGAGCGACGCATCTCCGTTTCGAGCGAAACGGGAAGAAGCTCCTGCGCGATCGCATCGCCCGCGGTGGGCGAAGCCTCTCCCTCGAGCGGCGCCTCACCCTCGGTCTTCATGTTTTCTTCGTCCATGAAAATTCCTTCTGTCTCTCATGATGTGGAGTCGCTTGACGAAACGACGTTCCGAAGCAACTCGAAGCAGTTGATTGTACCAAGAGCCCGTGCGAGGGGGCCGCACCCTGTCGGTCGTTCGTTAGAATGCCCGCACGGGATCCCGCCGGATTCCCCGACCTCGCCGACGGGCCGCAAGCCGTCCGGCGAACCCACCCTCTTACGGAGATTTTTCACCACCATGCGTACGGTTGATTTACTTATCGAACCCCGCTGGGTTATCCCCGTCGTTCCCAAAGGGATCGTTCTGACGGATCACGCCGTCGTCGTCGACGCGGGGCGTATCCTCGACGTGCTGCCCGCCGAGGAAGCTCGTTCGAAGTACGAGGCGCGCAAGCATGACGTGCTCAAGCAAAGCGTGGTCATGCCGGGGTTCGTGAACCTACACACTCACGCCGCCATGAATCTCGTGCGCGGTCTCGGCGCGGACCTGCCGCTTATGGACTGGCTCACGACGAAGATTTGGCCTGCCGAAGGCAAGCTGATGAGCGACGAATTCGTTGAAGAAGGGTCATTCTTGGCCGGACTCGAACTCGCCGCTTCGGGCGTGACGACCGCCAACGACAGCTACTTCTTTCCCGAAGCCGCCGCCCGGGGGCTCAACCGCGCGGGTCTGCGCGCGGCGGTCTCCGCGATCGTCATCGGTTTCCCCTCCGCCTGGGCGAAAGACGACGCCGAGTACCTCGAAAAGGGCGAAGCGCTCCTCAAGCGCTACGCGGGGAGCGAAACCGTCAAGATCACGGTGGGACCGCACGCCCCGTACACGGTGAGCGACGAAGCGTTCAAGCGCTGCGCTGAGCTCTCGGATGCTTACGACGCCCCCATCCACATTCATGTGAACGAAACCGCGGGCGAAGTCGCCGACTCGATCAAGCTGCACGGTGTACGTCCGATCGAGCGTCTGCGACGACTCGGCCTGCTCAACGAGCGCCTCATCGCCGTTCACAGCGTTCACGCCGATGCGGGAGACATCGCGGCGATGGCTGCTGCGGGCGCTTCGATGTGCCACTGTCCCTGCTCGAATCTGAAGCTCGCCTCGGGCTTTGCGCCCGTTGCAGCCTTCATGAAAGCGGGCGTCAATGTCGGCATCGGCACGGACGGCGCGGCGAGCAACGACAAACTCGACATGCTCGGCGAAACGCGTCTTGCCGCCATGCTTGCCAAGGCCGTTGCGGGCGATACGACCACGGCGACCGTGGCCGACATGCTCTATGCGGCGACGATGGGCGGTGCCAAGGCACTCGGTTGGGAAAGGTTGATCGGCTCCGTCGAAATCGGCAAAGCCGCCGACCTCATTGCGGTCGATCTTTCCGGGGTCGGCACGCTCCCCATTCAAGATCCCGCCGCGCAGCTTCTTTATGCTGCCGATCGGGAAAACATCGTGCGTACGTGGGCAAACGGCGAACTCATCGCAAGTCGAGATAAAACAACGGGTAAAACCGTTTGGCACAAAGCCGAAATTCGACCCGAGGAGATACAAGCACTTGCCGAAAAGTGGCAAAATAGGATTTAAGTCGGTGGAAAGACTCTCGGCTCAGAATCCGGCTTTCCGATTCCGCTCCTCTCCGAGACAGGTGCGGTTCGGGAAACCCGACTCCCTGCGGAGTTTCCTTCTGCGCCGACGCCCGTTCTTGGAGCCGCCGAGAACGGGTTTCTGCCGCAGGACGAGGAATCCTTTCCAATGCCCTGTCGGAATTCGGTTTTGGTTGACCCTTCGGTGCATGACGAATCACTCAGGCGCACAAAATCGTCCGTTTCCACTTTTTCAAAGGAATAAATAAGAATGAAGACTTCCGCGAAGATTGGTGGCGTTGTTGCCGCCCTCATGATTGCCGCTTCCGGCGCCACGTTCGCCGCCGAACAGGTCAATCCCTACGTGCACTCCACGTCGGGCGAAATCGTCAAGAACAGCTCTGGCCTTTGCTGGCGTACCGGCTTCTGGACGCCCGCCCTCGCCGAAGCCCTCGGCGTGAACGGTGACGGTTGCGCTTGCGACGCCGACATTCTCGACGCCAACGCCTGCAAGGTCGTCGAAGAACCCGCTCCCGCCAAGGCCGCCGAAAAGGTGACCTTCTCCGCCGACATGCTCTTCGACTACAACCGCGCGACTCTCAAGGCCGAAGGCCAGGCCGTCCTTGACGACCTCGTCTCCCGCATCGCCGGTGTTGACATCGAGGTCATCCTCTCGACGGGTTATGCCGACCGCATCGGTTCCGACAAGTTCAACGAAAAGCTCTCGATGCAGCGTGCCGAGACCGTGAAGGGCTACCTCGTCTCGAAGGGCGTCGACGCCGCCCTCATCCAGACGGAAGGCAAGGGTGAAAGCGATCCCGTCGTGAACTGCCCGAACCCGAGCCGCAACGGCCAGATCAAGAACTTCCGTGAACTCGTCAAGTGCCTCGCTCCGAACCGCCGTGCGGTGGTCGAAGTCGTCGGCTCGCGTCCTGCGGAATAATGCCTCTCACGGCTCGATCGCCCGCGCGGTCGAGCCGTAACGAAGGACACCCAGCCCCCGCCCGTCGGGGGCTTTTTCGTACGTACACCTGCCGCTTCCCGGGGCGCCCGAGTCGCGTTCCGAAACTCCAGCGATTCCGTACCGACCATGATTTCGACGCTCATCTTTGATCTCGACGGGACACTCGTCGACACGGCGCCCGACCTCGCGCTCGCCGCCAATCTTGTTCGCACCGCCCGAGGACTGGAACCCCTGCCCGAAACCGAACTGCGCCCCTTTGCAACACGCGGTGCGACGGGACTTTTGGGCGCCGCCCTCGGCGTCGAGAAAACCGACCCCGATTTTCCCGCTTTGCGTGAGGAATTTTTGAAAAACTACACGGTCAATCTGACCGCAAAATCACGCCCCTTCCCGGGCATTCCCGCGTTGCTCGAAGCTCTGCGTCACGGGGGCGCGAGGCTTGCCGTCGCCACCAACAAGCAGGCCGCGTTCGCGTCGATCATTCTGCGCGACCTGGCGCTCAGCCCCTACTTCGATTCGATCCTCTCCAGCGACTCGCCGGGCTGCGCCATGAAGCCCAGGCCCGATATGATTCTGCGTACGCTCGAAGCGTTGGACGTTGCCCCCGAAGAGACGATCTACGTCGGAGACGATCCCGTCGACCTCGACGCCTCCCGTTGCGCGGGCGTGCGCACGGTGCTTGTCGACTGGGGCTACGCCCGGGTAGATCTGCACGAGCTCGATGCGGACCGGGTCGTCTCGTGTCCCGAAGAGCTCCTTTGCTACCTCCTCGCGGAAGGATTCGGCTCGGCCCGGTAAGATCCCGGATCCCTTTCGTCTCAGCGTTCGACGGGGACTAGTTTGTAGAGCTGATCGCCCGGGCGAATGCGCTCGGGCACGGGGAACGTGATCGAGTCGCCCTTGCGGGCGGAATCGGCAGGGCGCTCGTCGACGTACAGGGACTTGAGCGTCCAGACGACCGCACCCGTCGTCGGCCCCGTCACCAGGAGTTTCTCGCCCGGACACACCTCGCCCGCAAAGAGTTCCGCATGCCCGATGCCGTTGCGGGCGAAGTAGTTGCAAACGCGCCCGAGCGCCGTCTTCTTTTCCGTCGCTTTCGAGCCGTAGCCGCTCGTCCATTCGCCCGCCGTCTCACCAAGGTAATGCCCGGTCCAAAACCCACGATTGAAGACCTTCGAGAGGCGCGCGTTCCAGTCGGCGAGGCGCTCCTCGCTCCACTGCCCCGCGAGCGCGCACTTGAGCGCCTCGCTGTAGCAACGCACCGTCTCCAAAACGTACTCGGGAGAGCGCGCCCGTCCCTCGATCTTGAAAATCGAAACGCCCGCCCGAACAAGCCGCGGCATGAGTTCGATCGTCTTGAGGTCCTTGGGCGACATGAGATAGCCGTTGTCGATTTCGAGTTCCGTTCCCCGAACTTCGTCCTTTACGACGTAGGTGCGGCGACAGTTCTGAAGACACGCGCCCCGATTCGCGCTTTGACCGCGCGTGTGCAGGCTGAGGTAGCACTTGCCGCTCACGGCCATGCAAAGCGCCCCGTGCACGAAGAGTTCGATCCGAACGGGGCGGCCCGAGGGGCCGACGACGCCCTCGCGGCGAATGCCTTCGGCAATCGCCGCCGTTTGTTCGAGCGTGAGTTCGCGCGCGAGTACGATCACGTCCGCAAACTGTGCGTAGAACTTCACCGCGTCGAGGTTCGCCACGTTCACCTGTGTCGAGAGGTGCACGATCAGTCCCCGAGCTCGCGCGCGCATCATAACGGCCGTATCGGACGCGATGACGGCGTCGACGCGAGCGGCTTTCGCCGCATCGAGGACGCGCTCGAGTTCGGGCAGGTCCTCGTCGAAAATCACGGTATTGACCGTCAGATAGAGTCGCACGCCCGCCGCATGAGCGCTCTCGACAAGCGCGGCGAGATCCTCCTTCTCGAAGGTCGATGCAGCAAGCGAGCGCATGTTGAGCGCGCCGACCCCGAGATAGACGGCGTCCGCCCCCGCGGCGAGCGCGGCGGCAAAGGATTCCCGCGAACCCGCGGGCGCAAGAATTTCGAAATCGGCGGAACTAAGCGAAGTCACGACAGTGCGAAGGGTGAGAAACGGAAAGCGCAAAAACACAAAACCCGCGAACGGTCGTACCGTCGCGGGCTTTGCTGAAATCTGGTGGAGGCGGCGGGAGTTGAACCCGCGTCCGGAAACCTTTTTCCGATGGTTCTACATGCGTAGCCGAATGATTTGAGTCTCGCCTACCGCCCTGCCAATCGGCGGGCCGACGGTAAGCCAGCCATCAATTGATCTCGAACCCGCGTCGACGACGCCCGAGGATTCCAGCCTCTGTAATCGATGCTGCCGTCGGTTGCCCGACCTGACCCAGAGGCGAATCAGTGCAGCATCTCGCCATTAGGCGGCGAGAGCGTAACGCTTAGAGTTGGCGTTTATTTGTTTGCAGCGGATTTACGAGGTGACTGCACCTCGGCATGCCCCATACGGCGTCCGCGTCCCCGTCGAAGCCAAGGCGCCCCCGTATGTTGGAGGGGGATTATAGCCCGAACGGCCGAACAGCGTTCGATCGGACGATACGTTTGTTTGCACATTCGGAGGGTCCGTCGCGGGGCGCCGTGGACCGAACCCCATAGGAAAGCACGAACGGACCGACGATAATGTCCTTAACGCGAAACTCTTCGCTCGAAGCGGGTCGCGCGGCCCAAGCCGCGCTCCGCAACGACCGAACAACCAAAAAGGATGAGCAATGGGCAAGGGTTTGACTTTTACCGTCGTCGCCGTGGCCGTCGGCGCGGCGCTTTACGCAGGCCTCGGCTACGTCGCCGTGCCTCAGGGGGCGCGCTACGCGCTTGAAAAAATCGCCGCTGAAAAACTCCAACGTCCCGTTACGGTGGGCGAAGTATCCTTCAGCCCCTGGTCGTGGACCTTCGAACTTTCGGATCTTACGGTCGGAAGTCGCACCGGCCAACACCACCTGCTCAAACTCGATCACCTCCGCGTCGACGCGAGCAGTCGCTCGCTTCTTGAGTTCGCCCCGGTGCTCGACGCGGTCGAGGTATCGGGACTTGACGTCTTTGCGGCGTTGGACGAAGAAAAGTTCGACGAGCTTGCCCCAAAGGCGGACAGTGCCCCCGCCGAAGAGTCGCCCGCCGAAGCGGGTTCGGCAATGCCCGCGTTTGCCGTCTACAACATCCGCCTCTCCGACAGCCGGATCCGCGTGACCGACGCCGCGAAAGGGATCGACGAGTCGATCACGGACCTCCGGATCGAGCTTCCCTTTGTGAGCACGCTCTCAAGCGCCCGCGAAAGCCTCCTCACGCCGGTTGTCAACTTCAATTTGAACGGCACACCCGTGGCGGCGACGGGACGCACGAAGCCTTTCGGTTCGTCGCTGGAAACCGAACTTGCTCTCGACGTGAAGAATCTCGATGCGGCGCGCTTCGCGCGCATCGCGCCCGCTCTCAATTCGCCCGAACTCCGTCTGGCGAGTGCGAACCTCACCGCGCACGCCTCGGTGCTCTTTCGCAATCCCACTGGAGGCGAACCCGCGAAGATCATTCTCTCCGGTCAGGCCGTGCTCACCGACGTGAAGGCCGAAACCACAGTCGGGAAGAAACGTGCGCAGTTAGCCGCCCTAAAGAAAGCCTCGATCGACGTGCGCGAAGTGAACCTCGTCGAACAGCTTGCGGCCGTCTCGAACATTCGCGTGGAGGGTCTCACGGCCGCGCTCGACCGCTCGAACCCGCTCCTTGCGGCAAAGGCGGACGATACGCCCGAAGCGGATTCCGCTGCGGCGGGCAACGCCGCCGCGCGTTCGTCCGAATCTTCGGTCTGGACCTGGTCGCTCGACTCGGCCGAACTCGTCGACGCCAACCTCTGTTGGACCGACGGCACGGTTTCGCCCGCGGCGAAAGTCTCGGTCGCAAACCTCAAGGCCGACCTCAAGAACCTCTCTTCGAACGGGAAAGACCCCGCCTCGTTCTCGCTTTCGGCCGATACGCTACGGGGCACAATCGCCTTGAACGGCACGGTACGCCCGGCTCCGCTCGAGGTCACCGTCAAAGCCAAGGGGCAAAAGCTCGCCCTCACGGACGCGACGGGTTACGTGCGCGATGCGCTCGGCGTCGACCTGACCGCAACGACCGCATTCGAGATCGACGGAGCGATGCGCCCCGATGCGACGACCGCCCGGGGCACGGTATCCGTTTCGGGCGTCTCCCTCAAGAAAGGCAAAGAGACGCTCGCCTCGGTCAATTCCGCTTCGGTGGAACTCAAAAATCTGCAACTCGAAAAACGCACGGCCTCCGTGGGTCGCGTGGTGGTGGACGGCGCCTCGGTAACGGCCGTCCTTCGCAAGTCCGGCCTCAACCTCGCGCAAATCGGCGCGAAGGAGACCTCGGAGAACGGCAAGGCCGAAAGTCCGGCAACGGCGGAAAAGCCTTCCGAGGCCCCCTGGACTTGGTCCGTGGCGGAAGCCGCCCTCAAGCGCTCGAAGCTCGCTTTCCGCGATGAGACCGTGAAGCCCGTTGCCTCGGCTCAGCTGACGGACCTCAACGTCACGCTGAAGAACCTCGCTTCGACCCCGGGCGCAAAGTCGCTCCTCGACGTCTCGACCGTCCTCGGCGGAGGCACCCTCAATGCGGGCGGTCATTTCACGCTCTCGCCCCTCTCGGCCGCGGTTGAAATCAAAGCCGACAAGGTGGGGCTCAAGTCTTTCTCGAACCTCATGACCGCGTACGCGGGCGTAGGTGCCAAGAGCGGCGAATTCCGCGCCTCGGGCGCCCTCGGCATCGCCTCGACCGGAAAGGCCGAAAAGCCCGTCGTCACCTGGAAGGGTGACGCGTCGCTCGCGAACTTCAACATGACGAACGCCGCCGGAAAAGGCATCCTGAGTTGGACAAAGGCCACGCTCGCAGGTATGGACATCGCCACGACTGATCCGATCAAGGTCGTCGTCTCCAAGGCGTCCGTCGAGCAACCCGGCGAAAAGCAAACGAAAATCGTACGCGAACTCTCGGGGCTCGCCTCCGCCATCGCGGCGCTGCGCGGCAACGACAAGACCGCCGAGCGCATCGACAAGGTGAACGAGACGCTTTCGGGTACGATCGAGCTCGAAAACATCCGCTACGAAAACGGACGCTTCTCGGCCGAAGGGATCGGCAACGGCGCGCTCGGCGCGGTGCTTCTCGAGAAACTTTCCGATTCGATCGGCAGTCACCTCGTCAAGACGGAAATCGATTCTTCCGCGACGAAACGC
>OGLJ01001858.1_pt1 | contig 15371 bp, 5 predicted proteins | sample 1572801 | NCBI WGS metagenome assembly OGLJ01 (sample SAMEA2581877, study PRJEB24529) | metagenome | biome: Human gut stool | place: China | collected 2011
AGCAGGCTTATAACCTTTACCTTTAAGAGTGTTAATATGAACAACAACAGGATGATCAATGTCTTTTACAGACTTAAAAGCTTTGATAAGCTCTTCAATATTGTTGCCGTCCTTGACATATACATAATCAAGCCCCATTGACTTGAAAAGGTTACATTCAGCCTTGCCGTCTGTGTCACGAAGAAGTTTGAGATTTTTATAAAGTCCACCGTGATTTTCTGCAATAGACATTTGGTTATCATTTGCAACAATAATCAGGTTTGAATCCATTTCACCGGCAACATTAAAACCTTCAAGAGCCTCACCGCCGCTGATTGAGCCGTCACCGATGAGTGCAATAACATTGCCCTTGCCGTTTGTTACATCTCTGCCCCTTGCAAGTCCGCAGGCAAGGCTGACAGAGGTTGATGTATGACCGACAGTAAATATATCGTGTTTGCTCTCTATGGGGCTTGTATAGCCTGTTACATCATCGTAATGCTCCTGTGTAATATATGCCTCTTTTCTGCCTGTGAGGATTTTATGAGGATATGACTGGTGTGATACATCAAACACAAACTTGTCCTGTGGTGAATCAAATACATAATGAAGGGCAATTGTTGCCTCTACAATACCGAAATTCGGGCCGAAATGACCGCCGTGAACACTTGCACGATGAAGTAAAGCGTCACGCATCTCCGATGCAAGAGCGTTAAGTTCATCAATACTGAGTTTCTTAACATCCTGCGGTCCGTTTATTTTTTCAATATACATCGTAATCAGAGCTCCTTATCATATAAATTTTAAATATAAATTAGAGATATCTCTCTTTAGCTATATTATATAACCTCAAGCTAACTTTAGGTCAAGAGTATTTTTAAAAAATTTATCTTTTGCATTCTTTTTTATGTATATCGTTAAAACGCAATAGCATAACCCTCGACAGATAACTATAATTGAAACAGGCACTTACATAAAATTGCAAGTGCCTGTTTCATGGCTGAGCCGGCGGGATTCGAACCCACTATTTTAATCTTATTATGCCGATAAATACTGACTTTTATTTTCGACGTGTTGGATTTTGTGTTGGATTAAGCGCACAAACTTCTAAACGTATTGCCGCCTGCGATACCGTCATCATTCAAACCGTGAGTCCGCTGATATGATTTAACCGCGGATTCTGTACCGTTACCATAGATGCCGTCAAAACCATTCGGATCATATCCATTACAGATAAGCAATCCCTGTAAAACTTTGGTAATATTTCCTCTGCAGCCTTTTGATATAACAACAATTGCATTATGAGTGCCCACACCGTAAATTCCGTCAACAACAAGGTTCATTCCAAACTGACGGTTAAGTTCTTCCTGCAACTTCATAACCAAATGTTTTTTCGTGTCAGAGCCGTAGATTCCGTCAACTGTTGTTCCAACCCACGCCTGTACAGCTTTAATTCCGGAGTATTTCGGTGTTATAACTGTTGTTGCTGAACTGCCCTTATAGTTGGCATTAAATACAATGTCAGTATCTACATTTCCGCTGATACCGTTAATCTTACCACTGTCGGAGTTCTGCCAGATGTCGCAAGTGCGGCACGGAGAACTTGTTTCCCATTGAGCAAGCCAAATTGCATATTGCTTTTTAAGTTTCTCGTAGTTGAGATAACTTGTAAACCAGCTTGCGCTTGCATACACTCCGGCTGAATAGCCTTGAACTTTGATGCACTCACAAAATGCTACTGCCATTGCTGTTAAGGTATCTTTACCGAGTTTGGTCTGAGAGCCAAGTTCTAAATCATAAAACACGGGTAAATCAAGTTTTCGGCCGTTCAAGCAATAAAGGCAAGCACCTGCTTCCTTTTTCGCCTCGGCAATGCTGTACGCATACGAAAACCAATATACACCGACCTTCAGTCCTGCGGCTTTTGCTTTTTTATAGTGCTCTTCAAACTGTGCATCTTTTTGGTAAGTTTCACGGCCAAAGCCGGCACGAATAATAACCGTGTCAATACCGTCAGCCTTGACCTTGTTGTAATCAACTTTGGTTTGGCAGAAACTTACATCAACAGCAGTTACTTTCATTTTTAATCACTCGCTTTCGTCTGTTTTGTTATATTTATAAGCTGACAAGCCGAGCAGAGCGCCTAAGAAGGTGTCAACGGCTGTGATAGTGCCTACAATCTGTTCGCCGTATGGCAAGCCCCAAATGCCTGCTACGGCAAAGTAAAGTGTACCGATTGCAGGCAGTACGATGAGCGCAATGTATTTAAGTACATCATAGATTTTGTTTGTCATTTTCATTATTATCATCCTTTCTAATAATAGGGTTGGTTGGCAAGTCCATAACCTTTTCGTGCATATCGTCCATTGTGCCGTTTTGCCCAAGATGATGATATGACTGATAGCACTTGTCATATGCATCCTTTGCGTAGACTTCAATCCACCCTCTTTCTATGTATTTTTCGCCCGAGCGGATAAGCTCCGCCCTGAGCAATGACTGTGTACCTTTGCCAATTGCCCTGATTTTGGTCCACTCGGTTTTTATGATTGCAACGATAGCACCGAGTATAATACTGAAAAGAGCCTGCACCCAATATTGTATAATCCAATCCCACATTTACATCACCTAAAATACAAAGTCAAAATTTAATTCATCACCATCAGAAAAAATAAAATCCTTATCCGCCAATAAAGTGATAGAAAACCAATTTTTTCCCTCACCTATCGAAGCCTTAAACAAGTCCCCTGTTGAGCAAATACCTATTGTTATTATTCGCTCTTTTGTGTTATTGAAGGGTAAATCAATAAGATGCAGTGACTTATTTTTTCCTAAAGCAGATGCATTCATAGTTAAACAAATATGAGCCGCACATACATTACCTACTTTAAGGTATCTACATGTTGCCGATTTAACAAAATCGGATTGTGTCGAGTATGGATTTAGTTTTGCGTTCCCTGTTATCGTGTCAAAAACGGTATCTAACGCACGCACATGAACATTTTTCATATTTATGGGCAAAAAATCCACACTAATATAACCGTCTCCATCTTGACCTAAATTGTCAAAATTGCAACCAATAACATCTGCTTTCCATTCATTATTGGTCATTTTTGTTCCTGTTCCTCTATTTGTTGACTTATAATTGAGCGTATCTGAGGCAGTTGCAAAGTATGTAAGGTATGGAATACCAAAAGTTTTTAAATTGTCCTTATAAATTTGATTATATCCGTTAAGACAGTTATTAATTAACGCTCTGCCCGCATTAAAAAATTTAAATCCGTATTTGGTAGAGTCTACCATACATTGACTATAAGTGGCAACACCGCCCCACACAGCAAAAGAAGTGGAATGACTCATAATGTTTGTGTTATATGCACACCACGCGTGACACCTATTAAAATGATTGTCCGCTCCTCCGGTTAAGAAACCACATTCAAAGTCTACCGAAATGGAGTCTGTCACATAGGTGTCAGCACAACCAAGAAATAACATCGTTGAAAGAAGCCTTTCGTCACCCTTTACATAACCGCTTGTTATTATGTCTTTGGCAGCCTCACTTATGCCACTTCTTGTACCGTTAATGAAACTGAAAGTAGCTTCATTTCCGCCATAACTTCTGATTCCGTACAGCGCAGGATTTCTTACCATAATATGAGCGTAATTTGTTTTACCTTCATTTTCAATTTTAAGACCGTGTTTTGCGAGTCCGTTGTTGCAATCTATTATTAGCTTCTTGAACGAGCCGATATTGTATTTAGCATCATTACCTGATTTTATATTAACTGTAATGACCGAGTTCAAACTCCACGAACCTGTCACTTTTGGTTCAGAACCGTAATATGTTTCATCCCGTTTTTTACAATTATCAGATACTTTAATTGTTGCAAAATTGCCGTCAAAATTTGACCTGCTAACATCATATCTAAGCGTGTTACTAATTAAATATGTTTTACTGTTGCCAAGTTTAATTGCTTGATTATTTATCCCAGCTTGACTAAACATTTGCTGCAGTGCGGCCGTATCGTCTGTTACTCCATCCCCCTTAGCGCCGAACATTTCAGGTGTAACATAGTTTTTTAACTGTTCAACAAGTTTTGAGGTCTTATTGTAAAGACTGAGTATTTTTTCATACAATCCAAAGCCTACGGTTTCACTCGGCAACATACCTTTCTGCCTGTTTATTCCGACAAGGTTGGTATTGAGTGTTACTGTATTGCCATTGCTATCTGCATAACTACCGGTCAGGCTTAAATAGACTTTATCCCCCTCAAGCTCTGACGGTATGTCAAACACTGCGGTTTTGTCATCAGCTGTAATGCTCACTGTGCTTTTTACAATATTATTTTTTTCGCTCATAAAGTTGCCAGTGACAAGAGAGCAGTTGTCCCAGTCGGATTCCATAAAGTAGCATTTGATTTTAGTGTATTTCTTTTCACCGAGAACCGGATTAAATCCATTCCTGCGTTTCAGGGTATTTTTATATACTTCAAATTTTAACGTATTCATAATGCCGCCCCCTATCGTTAATTACATTATATAGTTTTCTGCTGGCTCAAAAAAGTTAAAACCCACACAAAAAGGACAGCGTTTCCGCTGCCCTTAATTTGTTTATTTACTTTGTTGCTTTTTGACTTTACCCAGATATTTTTTTAATGCAGACTTAAATTTACTTTCAGAGTCGTATATATTCAGCAACTGCCTGTACAATGTGTGTGTTGTATCGGCATCATTGCTCTTACTCGCTTGAATGTACTGCTCAAACATCGGATCAGTTCGGCTTGCACTCTGCATCAGCTTTTTCATTTGATTTTTTGTCTTGCCTTTATGCTCCATAAGGTATTTTTCAACCTTTTCATAGTTTTCAGTATCGCCGTTCTTCAAATATTCAAAAGCGTCAGTGTATTTATACATTAGAGTGTCATCGTTACCGGTAGAATCAAAAATACTTTCTTCTGATTTTTCTTCATCTGTCGATGATGACATTTTCTTCCACACATACTCTGCCCCCTGCTCCGTAAAGCCTTGGTTGTCCACAAGGTCAGATTTTGCGGCATCTTCGTCTGTTATGCCCTCTTTTTTCATATTAGCAATAATATTACTTATAACCTTGTCAGAGGCCTTAATAACATCATTCTTGCCGAATCCATAGGAAGAGACCTTGTTAATGAGGCTTTCATAAGTGTTAAGGTCACCGTTAGCTCTTGCTACTGCCGCCTTTTCAATGTCATCATTATTCTTTGATAATGCTTTTATGACTTTCTGCTCAAGCATATCACGAGCCTCTTTTTCGGTTTTACCCTTTGTATCCATTATTGTGTTGACATACAGCTGCTCGTAATATTGAGCTTTGTCGGCATCTCCGTCAATCGTAGCGTTAATCATCAACGGCACAAGCACAGTTGTGTTAATATTTCCTTTATTATCGGATATAATCTCGCCTCTGCCTTTTGTCAGGTCGGTAAAGTATGAGGTTAAGCTGAGGGCCATTCTCTTAATATTACTTGCCGGCAAGCCAAAACAATCGCCTAACAAAGTAGCTGCTAAGATATACTTGCCCTTTGAAATGTTTTCAATGAAATTATTAACATTTTCAAGGCTCATAGAGTCCAGCCCATAAAACGGTCTATCGTTGTCAATCATATGGGCAATGGCACTATATGCTGTATCGCCGAAAGTAAAAGTGCCGGCAAATGACTCCATGCTGTAATCAAGAACACTTTTGAAAATGTTTTCAGCTGTCACATTTCCCTTGTCATCTCTTTCATCGTCCCACTTATGCCACAGGAGCATATTAACTAATGTGGTTAAACCGCCTATAAGCAAAGCTGATTCTGTTGCCCCTATAAGCGATTTTGCAAATTTTTTCATAGCCACTTTTTTGGCGCTCTTATTTTCAGCAGATTTTGACAATTTATAGTCATTGCTTTTTGTACGGTACTCCATATAAGAATCAATGATAGTGTTGCCGATTGCCATTGTCTGAGAGCGAAAAGCATTCATCGAAAGAATTTTCAAAACATTGTTTCTAATGAATTGCGGCTTTGATGTTACCATATTGTTAGGCTGAGTTTCATCAACACATTTCTCGAATTGTCTGACAACTTCCTTGTAAAATGCATCGCTGCCTTTTTTTAGCTTCGTTGTTTGTTCAACATGCAGTTCTGCCGCTTTAAGGAGGCAACCAACAACATATCTATCAACCTTGCCCATAATGTCCATTTTGCTTTTTGTGCCGCCAACAACACCAGCTTCTCTGCTGAGCTCACCAACCACTGTTCCGTTACCCTCTGCTCTGTACCACAAATATGGAGTGTATTCAGCGTACTTTTCAAGGTCAACTTTCCACATTCCGCCGGCTGATGCTATTGCAACATTTTTTGTGCCGAAATAAGCATTGGCTGTAGGAAATGCGGCAAACTGTTTAATCATTGCTCCGGGATTCAGCAGAAGTGCTGCGCCCATATAGTTACCTTGCATGCGAGTCAACAAGTTGTTGTCAATTGTGTCCTTCGATTTTTGCAGGTCTCCCATAAGCTTATCAATATAATGCTCTGCAGCCTTACCAAATTTATCCATAATACCTTCGTGCAAAGTTGTTCCGTTAAGACTATTAGCATTTATCCAGTTATACACTTTCTTGAAGTTCTCAATTGGAGTCGTCAATCCGCACCATTCGGCAACAGAGTTTGCGTGCCTGTTAAAGACTCTGAAAACATCGTCAATAACAATAGGAGCAGACGAGCTTTCTCGGCGTTTAATAAATCCTCTGCTTTTCATTCTAAGGTCATTAAACTCGGCAGAAAAGTCCTTTTCGTATGCCGCACCGTCACCGTACACGGAAATAGGAAAATAGTTCCTGACGGTAGCAATCAGCATACCATATTTGGACATGCTCACTTCATTGATTTCCTGTTGAAGTTCGTTATTAAGGACTTCGCTAATCGCTCCTGAAATTTCTCTGAGCATTTTATTGCTCTCAACATATCTCTTGATGTGCTGTAAGTCTTCAAAAGTAAATCTTACTTTGTGATGATTTTCTGATTTTGCTTTTTCCTGCTTACTATGTCTGCGACTGTTAGCACTATCTAAATCTGGGAGCACGGTATAATGATTAAGTCTGTCGGCAAGCAAATGTCGTCTGCCTGATGATTGTTGATCTGTAAGATAGATTGACATTATAATGCCCTGACTGACCTTAACCCTTTCGCCTGTTTCGGTATCTCTGAAATCAAATTCCTTAACATCATTCTTTTGTATTTTTGCCAAATCTTTTTCAGAGTACTGATACGCAACACTTTGAACCTTGGTATAGGCTTTCTGCATTATTTTTTCGCGCTTAACGTCACCGTCATGCAAATCCTTAAAGAGTCTTGTAACAATGCTATCGTCATTATATCCGCTCAGAAATCTGCCGTATCTTACCGGGTCAAGGCTTGTCGCAACGAATCTATTACTTAACTCTTTCATATCCGATAATGCGGCATTGATTTTATTGCCAACGGTGTTTTTGCTTAAAACATTGATATTGACACCCTTGTTGTAATTAACATTTGAGATTTCATCAAGTGCTTTTGCCGCTGCGCTTGCAATAGATTCTCTTTGACCGTTAACGATGATTTCTGTAGCTTGTGTTAAAGAGGCTTCAAGGGCCGTCATTGTGTCATAGAGTAACCTTAAATCAGCTGAATCCAAATCGAAAATGTTTTTATATCCTACTTTTATGGGCTTGCCGTCGGCATCGTACTTTGTTTCACCGTTTTCGTCGGTTGCATACTCTGCAAATTGATCTGTAATTATTTCAAGCATTTTGGCTGTTTGCTCGTCGTATGCAATTGAGTTAATGTCAATGTATGAGTACTGCATACCTTCATGTGTGGATTTATCTTTGCCGGAAGATTCAGGTGCTAAAGACTTGTACTCTTCATACAAGTTTCTTACCTGTTCACCGATTTCAGCGACATTGTTCCATGCTCCGAAATATTTCGGTATAGTTTTTTTTCCACCATTCTTATATTGTCCGGGGTCAGCAGATTCTTTAAAACCTATCAATACATTAAGTATAGGTCTTTTGAGAGACTCGGGGATATTCTCGGTATTTTTGGTCTTAGCATCAAACTTTTTAACCAATTTGTCAAACTTTCTGCCGAGCATTTGCCTATATTTTGTTTGCTCTTTCTTTTCGGCATATTGTGCCATAAGGGTATCTTTGTCGGTCTCAATAATGGTTTTTTGGTTTTTACTAAGCTCTTCAAGCTCGTGGATTTTATCACGATACCTTTTGGCTTGTTCTGACTTTTTATCTTTCAGAGCATTATATCTTTTACGGTAAATTTCTTTTTGCGCATTATATTTTTCTTTTTGCTCTAAAAGTTTAGTCTTGTAATTCTCTACAGTTTTTGCGTTTAACGCAGTCTTAGCTTTTTCAGCCTGTCTCAATGCCTTGTTAATATCTCTAAGTTTTCGCTTGTCAATATTATTCTGCATTACTGCCGCTTTACCTTGCTGTTTGAGGTATTCCGCTGTAGTGTCAAATGCCATTTGAATTGCCGCCGCATCAATAGTGCTTTCGCTTTCAAACTTACCGTCATATGTTGCTACATACTGCGGTGCAAGCACATAATTCATAACATGGTCAAGCATACGATAACCGCTGTCGCTGTCCCAGTCAAAGCCGTCCTCTATCATAAGCGACCTGCCACCGATATTTTCAAGGTGAGAGCCGATATCTTCAATGTACGAACCAACTGCATTACCGTTAATGCCTTTTGCATTATGCTCTAATTTAACATTGATTTTGCCAAACAAGGCTTTTTTGTATTTTCCAACGCTGCCGTAATTTTCTTTGATTGTGTCGATTGCGTTCTCAGGAATAAGCAGAGTTGTGCCTCTCAATTCGTCACGAATTTCTTTCGCCCACGCTTCATGCTGTTCGTCAAGCTGTGTCGAGTATTGCAATGCTTCCCGACACTTCAAGACAAAATTCTCAAAGGCATCAGTAAAGTTTGACTTATCGTTTTGTACAGCGTCAATGAATGTATTCAAGGCGTCCACATATTCAGTAACAAGTGAGTCCGTTTCGGCATTAGGATTAATGTGGTAGCTTCTCATTACAGACTTGACCATGTTATAGATTTTCTTCTGCTCAGGCTTAATGCCCTTGCCGGCAAGCAAACCCTCTTTAACATTGCGGGCAGAATGATGGTATATCTGCTCAATCGTCAATTCAGGGTTGTTTTGGTCAACTGCCTTATCAAAATCAATGTGCTGTTCGTCATTGCCGTTCAAATCAAATAAGTCATCGTATTCATCGTCAATTGAAAAATTCAGTGTATCGTGTATTGCACCGGCTTTTTCATCTGTAAAATCATAATCTTCATCAAGGCTGTAACGAATATCAGGGTTATTGCCGTCAAATGTTCCGATATTGTCTGTTGCAGATTTAACCTGAGTATTTTCAAATGCTATGAATGTTTTTGTGCTTCTTCCAAAACTGCCAACATCATTATTAACGATAACACCGTCATAATTGCTGTTTTTGAAATAATCATCTACCAAAGCTTTAGCGTTACGGCTTGCTTCATTAACCTTATTTTCCCATTCTTCCATAATTTCATCAAGTGCATCTCTTGATATAGATTTTTGGTACTCTTCTTCTGATATTTCACCGTTCTTTTTCGCATTCCACAGCTTTTGATATTCCTCGTTTTCTCTTTTCATCTCCTCGTTGAATTTAGCCTTGTATTCCTCATTAACGCTGTCTATCGCACTTTTAGCTTTCGTATATCCCTGTACATTCTTATCGTAAAATTTAACAAGTTCGCTTCTGTTGTTGACAGTGAGGGGATTTTTAATAGAAGCATACAACGGTATTTGAATATTTCCGCCAACTCCGATATCGTTGTTTGTCGGTTTCATAAATATACCCGTCGGCATTTCGCTGTCAAATTCTCCCGATCCTTTTTGTTTTGTATCAAAGGTTGTAAACTCTTTTTCTGTTTGGTGGTACAAAACAAGCGGTTCACCGGTGTTGTCTACCACTTTACTTGCTTTTGCAGGGCTATTCTGCCAATCACCGAACCATCTGATAAATTGTTTGCTTTGCGTGATTTTGTTGATTTTTCTGTTGACATTATCATCAATAGTGCGTATAATGGTGTTAGAACTCAAGTTGTTAAGCGTCCTGGGTAATTGGTACCCTGACCGCTTAAATATACTTTGAGTTCTTTTTTTGTCTAAATAATAAAATCCTATTTTTCCTGTTGTTTCTAAAGCAACAGCTTCTTTGATTAAATCATTGATGTTGTTTTTGTTAAAATAAGTTGATACAAGATTTACATCAATAATTGTATTGTTATACTTGCCCTCAAAATCAATAGAAATCGGCGCAATTACCTGTTCTCCGTTTACCGATAAATCAACTAATACAATAATTTTGTGCGCACTGTCCCTATTTGTTCTATTTATACTATTCCCAAAATCGGGATGTGCTATAATCATAAGCGGATTTGAGATTTTATTGTAAATATCTTTTACGGTATCAAAACCTAAATCGTGATAATTGGTGTTTTTATGATATCTTCCCTCACTTTTTGCTCTTGTATCTGATACTGCAACAGAATAAATATGCTTTTTAGTCATAGCAAGAGGTAATGGTACTAATCCGATTTTTTGCAAAATATTAGGTGTAACACCCATAATTACGACATTATTACTGTTGTAGGTGTTTTTTTCAATCTCATCAACCTTCTTTTCAAATTCCGCTTGTACTATGTTGTCGGTACTTCCCATTGAATATTTCTCAACATCAATCTTCTCACCGTTCTGAACCTCTGTTTGCTCGGTGATATTTTCTCTTGCGGTATCTGCCGCCTCTGAAAATCTTTGGGCGAGTTTTTCAAGTACTTCAAGGTCTTTGGAAAAGGCTTTTGCTCCGTAGTTTGTGCTTTTGCCAATGAGCCAATCCTTTACTTTTGCAATCAAAGATTTAATTGCCGCTGCAATTTTAGCCTTGTTCTGCTTGGTGCTGAGGGCAATATTGAGAGCCTTTTCGTCTGAGGCAATGCTCATAAGTGTGTCGCACACGATTTCTTCAAGAGCGGCATCTCTTGTGTTTTCGCCCTCATCGGCCTGCAGTCGGTTGCCGTACCTCTCAATAGTGCGGTCAATCATCTTGTTAAGGTCAACACCCTTGCGTACAAGGTAGTCAGCTACAAAGTCACTTAATGTTCGCCACTCGGTCGGGTTGGTTTTCTTAATCATATGACCAGCCTCATGCAATGCCGTTGCAAGGATTTTCTGTGATGAAATTTCTGAGCTTAAAATAATGTTACCGTCTCTTGCAACACCGTTCACTCCGTCAGCAAGGCGGTCTGAGATAATAATGTTTCTGCCCGTCTTTGTCGCAAGGTTGCCGAGAGCACCTATAAGCTCCTGCGGAATTTGTGAAACATCTGTTCCGTTGTCGGCATACACGCTCACACCGCTTGTGTCTGCTCTGCCGTTGCGGTTGATAAGTTCTGTCAAGCGGTTTGTGTGGTGCTGAGTGTTAATGTCAACATCTCTTCTGCCGGTGCTCAATGCCTGACTTACAATCCGTTCACCGAGAATGTTTTTAAGAATTTTATATTCAGAAGTTTCTCTGAGTGAATCAAGTTTAACCCCCTCTCGGCCAAAGCTGTATGCGGCTGAATATGCTCTGTTATATTTATAGAGCATTTCGTCATCAGTCATTCTCTGTGCCTGCGGACTTTCTCTCCACTCCTCAAAGTTGGAAATATAGTTTCTTGCGCCGTATGTATCAAATTCGTTTGCGCTGTGAACAATCGTATCAAGCTGACTGTCAGAGAATGTTATGCTGTCCGCATTAACCTGCTTGCCGTCATTTGTGTTGAACACAAGTGTATTTTCTTCGTCATTGCGATTGATTTTAGCGGAGCTTTCAAGGCTTTTGAGTGCAACCTTGACAACCTTGCCTGTTGAAGTATCTGTTGCAATAATACCGTTCGGGTGATTCTTACCAAAAGCATATGCACCGTACATTTTGCCGATATCCTCTGTATCGGCTTTTTTTGTTGCATTGATTACAGCGTTTGCCTGTGCCTGTTCTGCGTTCTGCTGTCCGTTCTGAACTGTGTTCTGCACATTCTGAACTGTGTTCTGCTGTGTGGGGCTCTGTTCGTTCTGAGCATTAACGGCCTGATTACTCTGCTCTTGTGTATTCTGCTTTTTAACCTGCGCAATTTTATTTATAAGCTCAGGATTTTGGGCAATCTCTCTGTTGATAAGATACATAAGGTTACCGACATCTCCGGCACTGATTTTTCCCTCGTTATCCGTTTCAACGAGTTTCTGCATTTGGTGAGCATAGTTGTATGCTCTATCGTTTTTGTCGGTTGCAAGACCTTGTCTGATGAGCAAATCAAGGTCAAAGTTTTCATCGGCCATAACAGCTTTACCGATTTGTGCGTTGCTCTCTTTATTTTGCGCCATATCAATTTTTGCACCTGCAAGATTGACACCTGCGGTAGCAAGGTTAAGCACACCGCCAGATATTGCACCGCCGGCAAAATCAAGTCCGACATTTTTCCAAAAGTCCCAGCTTGCGGCATTCTCCGCCTCAGCCTCATTCATTCCCTGTTCCATATAATTCTTCTTAGCAAGGTTGTATGAAGATAAATCCTTGTTAATTGCGTCATCCGTCAATCTGTTTGCAAGGTCAGTAAAAGCCTCTTCCGAGCCTTCAGTAAATGCGCCTTTAAGCACATTACCAACAGCCGCACGAAATGTGCTTTTACCGCTTGCTTTAAACGCTGAGAGTTGTTCAAGAGAAACCTTTTCAAAAAGAGTTTCGGCAATACCTGATGCAATACCGGTCTTTACCGCATTGTCAATTGTACCGCCGTTGTTGATAACTTCGTTCGCCGCACCAACACCGGCACTTGTGCCCATAATGCCGAGTGACAAAGCCTGTCCGCCCGGAACGGCATTGAGCGGTAACAAAGAGGCAAAGTCAGCCATACTCATTCCTGTGTTGTAAAGGAATGAACCGAAATCATTGTTAATGTTTTCAGATACCTTTGCACGCATAGCGTCAGATATAGCCGTACCTGTTTCCTCGGGGTTAATATATCCGTCACCGCCATTATATTTCTTATCAAGGTCGGTTGAGATATATTTTACTGCATCGGGAACAGCCCCTGTGAGCCTTACTCCCACGCTTTGGAGTGAGCCGAGAACAGGATGTTTGTCAGCGTAATCTGTATATACTCTTGTAGTTTCCGCTGCACTTTCGGCATCTCGTTCTCTCTTGTACCATTTATATAGGGATTCGGTATCATAACCTTCTTTTTTCAGATTATTGAAATCCTTTACAATCTGATTGCGTTCTTTTCCTGATAGTTTGTTTATGTAGTTGTAGTCATCAAGAATAACCTGATTTTTAACACCATCAGTATTTTCTTCACTTCTGACTAAACTTTGATTACTGCTGTATTCCTGCAAAGCATAATATTTCTGCAAAACAGTTTTTGCCTTGATGTCGTTATTAACAATATCGTCGTACTCTTTTTTCTTCTGTTCAGAGAGTTTTGCGTTGTCGATTGCAGTTTTTAATTTTCCCTGTTCATCTTCAATTGCTTTAAGCCGGTTATATGCCTGTTCTTCATTTCTCTGATTCCACAAGCTGTTAGCTTCTTTATTAAGCTGATTATTATAATCTTCCAACTCCTTGCTTGATGAATTGTCATACATATGCTTGTTAAGCCAGTCAAGCTCTTCTGTTGTTGCGTGTATGCGTGCATTTTTCCTCTGTTCAAGCGTAGAGTTTTTGTATTTATCTGCATACTTCTGTTCTTTCTCTGCCTGTTCTGCAAGTTTTGCATTTTCAGCCGCCGCTGTTTCGGCATTCTGCTGATTTATTTTTGTCTGCTTATTAACCCTGTCGGCAAGCTCATCATATTCTTTCTGCATTTTCTCGGCTGTTTGGTTGTCACCTGTCGCAACCGCCGCATTATACATGTATGTAAGTCCCTTGACTCTATCATTCAAAGACTTGTTCGGGTTTTTAATTGCTTCCTTAAAATTTTCTGCGGAGCTGTTTGCCTTATCCAAATTTTCACTAAAAAAGGATTTTATATCCGAGCCTGTAGTATTGTTGCTGTTTTTCTTTCGGTTAATGATATTAAACATTTCATTAACCGTCATTTTCGAGCTTGTTGTCCCTGTGTCATTGTTACCGGTAGTATCTTCTGTTTCACCGCTGACAATTTTACGGATAGTCATTTCAGAATTATGCTGAGGTTCAAGATTCCTTCCTGCTAAATCTCCGCTTCTTGCTCCTGCATTACTAAAATTATCCTTGCGGTACTTCTTACTGCTCTGCCTGCCTGTGATTATATCTTTTAATTCACCCATAGTTTTACTCCTTAATCGTCAATCGTCAAGTGACAGTCCGTATTTTGCTGAGAGGTATGCAACATCTGCCGCACTCAACTGTCCCATATTGTGTCCCTGAATAATACTGCCTCGAATAAACTTCTTATTCTTCTGCTTGTCAATTCCCATTGTTGTTGCGTAACTGTCGGCAAGTTCGCTGTTATACTTGCTTCCGTCACTTGTTATGCCGATTTTCTTGTACAGATAATCCTTCTCATCATCGTTGATATATCCTTCACGATATTTACGGTCAATGTATGTTTGGGCGTACACGGTGTAATTGACTGCACCGCCTTCTTTATATAACGCTCCGTCCTCTTTGTTGCCCTTGCCCTTTTTAAAATCATCTTTTGTAACGCCCATTGAGGCAAATACAGCATTTGCATTTTCTGTTTTGCCTTTGTTTTTCTCAGCCTTTGCTTTTGCTTTTTCGGCCGCTTTCTGAGCCTTAGTGTAGGCTGTATAAGCCGCCTTATTTCTTTCATACTCAATCTTCTGAGCGTTTTCTCTTTCAGCCTGTGCATTCTGTGCAAGCTGATTGGCACTTACCGTGTCATACAAATAGCGTTGACTGTTTGCTGCTCTTGCTGATGAGAGATTATTTACTGCTCCATTAAGTTTGGTGGAATAAATATCATTGTTGGCGCTGTCAAGGTTTGTGTCTGCCTGTCTGTCGGTTGAGTACCTGCTTGCAAGAAGATTAAGATAGTTCTTATAATCTCCTACCGTGTCACGATTACGGCTGTAATCTGTACCCTCAAGCGTGTTATAGAGATTAAGCACATTTGCGTTTTTCTCCTGTTTTGCTTGATAGTCCTGTTGTGCAAGCCCCTTAAATGTGCTTTCTGCATCGCTTATATTTCCCATGCGGCCATTGTAAACCTCGTCTGCGACAGTATCGGCATAGGTAGGATTGTAACCGCCTGCAAGCTGATTAGCGGTATTACGGCTCGTATCTC
>OGLJ01001868.1_pt1 | contig 15267 bp, 11 predicted proteins | sample 1572801 | NCBI WGS metagenome assembly OGLJ01 (sample SAMEA2581877, study PRJEB24529) | metagenome | biome: Human gut stool | place: China | collected 2011
CCACAAATATATTTTTTTAAATTTCGTCAGTTTTTACAATGGTCTGAACAGTAACTCCAACGTCCACTCCAACAATTAAAGTGTCACTTGTTACTTGCTTTAGTCTGTCATTCTGTGTTAAATTCATTTTGAACCTCCAGTGTTTTGATTGTTTTGTTTACATCCGCCAAGATGCAACTCAATCATACCTTGAGGTTCTTTTTTATTCAATTGGTATTATTTCTGAATTACAGGAATGCTCCCATTTCCTGATATAACACCCATATAGTTAACGCCTGAGCTCAATACCTGTGAATAACTATTTAACCCCAAATCCGGTCTGACCGTATCAATTTTATTTCCTGTCCACCCTCCAACTGTCTTACATAACGTAATCCGCAAGTCATCTATCGTCTCATCCATATGGATTTCAATGTTTCTTCTGGTAGGTACATACCCATCTTTTACCGGAGTGATCGTATACCGGCTTTCCGGCAGATAGACTGATAATTTGCCAAGCATATCCGTCTTTTTCTTTACTTCCTCAAACTGTCCTGTCTGATCCGTAATCGTTACTACAGTATCCGGCAGCAGATTACCATCTGTGTCAACCACAACCAGATTCAAACGATAACTTAAATGCGGACACTTCGTCAGACCATAATCATTATGATCAATGGAATAATAAAAATCAGCGATTTTCTTCGACTCCCCAATTAAATTTATATTATAGGAAATTTTACTCAGCATTTTCACGCCTGCTTTTAGCGTAAGCTCTGCATTAATTTTTCCCTCAATACATTTTTGGCAGCTGTGAATCGTCTTTTCCTGTTTTAGGATTTCCGGTTTCCATGATGCATTTAACTTAATGCCCGCTTTACCTGTAAGGCTTGCAGAAGCAACATTATTACTCAAAATTTTTACACGCGGTTCTAAAGAAAGCCCCCAGTAAAAACTTCCACTGATTTTTAGTTTAGGCGTACATTTTGGCATTGTGGTCAGGCTTGTAATTCCATTGTTATCTGCCTGAATGCCAAAAGTACCACTGATATCAGCGCCGACTGCACCATTAATTTCCCACTCATATATCATAGACGGCGTCAGTTCCACAATAATACCATAAAACATATATCCCACAGACGGTAGCGGTACAGTTGCTGTAAATTTTCCTTTTGCTGTAATATCAAGGCTGCCTTTATAATCCAGCTTTAATTCCACATAACACTTGGAAAATGTAAGATATAATTTTGCAGAATATGTAATCCGCATCCACAAACCGCCTGAAATACTGTAACTTCCATCAGAATCTTTTCCTGATTTATCCAATCTGAATTTCATTGTCTTTTTGACACTTCCACTGATGTCGGCTGCTTTATACTCACTGTTCTCCGGCTCATCCGAAAGTCCCTCATATGTGACACCATCCCCACAGGCAGACGGATCGATCGTTGCGTTTGCAAGATCATCTGATGCATCAATTTTGACATAGGAAAAAACATCCTCCATTTCGATGTCATCACCGGTAATCGTAACCGTTGTTCCATTTACATCAATCGATGCAACTTTCGTTATAATAAACTGACCATCTGCATATTCATAGGAAAAAATATCTCCTTCTTCCAAAGATGTCATGTCTGTATCTGCATTTTTGATCACATATGTATTTGTGGAATCATCTGCCGACACCACAATATTTTTTCCCGTTTCAGATGGAATAATAATGGTATCGTCTCCATAGACTGCAAAATTGTTCGTATCATCGTCATCCAGGTTCAGCACCTTTTCTTCGTCAAAATCATCTGTCGTCTTTGCTAAAAACTCCTGCATTTCCTGCGTATACATAGAGGATTCATATACTGTACAGATTGGACGAAGTGTCTCTGTTTCGATTAGATATCCACGCACCAGATAATATTGTGGAATCGTGCCGGAATTGATCGTTACTGTTGTTTCTGTCTCTGTATTTGTTACGTTCTTTTTCCCGGAAGCCAGCATCTGATTGCCGTTCTCATCATATACTGCAACGACAAGTGTTGCATCCTGTGTTGTTTCAAAAGAAACAGATGCCTGATTCCCGCTCATATCAATCGAAAACACATTGCATCCATTATTTTCAGTCTGCTCGGCTGCAACACCAGAAAATTCCTGTGCAAACATTGATCCGAAACTGTCTGTTCCTCTGACCGTCAATTCTGAGGTAACCCTGGCATCCGTTTTCTCTGTCTCCTGTAACTCCTCTGTCTGCTCTTCTGTTTCCGTCTCTTTAATTTCGACAGTCTCCTCAGTTTCTGTCATATCTGCTTCATTGTCCGTCTCTGTCTGTACGATTTCAGCCGCTTGTGTTTCGTCCGGTTCTGTTTCACCGTCTGATCCGGTCTTTTCTGTCAGAGTCTCTTCCGATTCTTCTGTTTCTTCGCTTTCCGTAACTTCACTGCTCTCTGTCCCGGTCTCTTCTTCCTTTATGACTGCGGTATCATCCTGCGCAGCAAATACACTGTCCGGAAATGAAATTCCCGTCATGGTCACTGTAACAGCAAGCAGACCTGCCAGTAATCTTTTGTACATAACCCATTCCTCCCTGCAATTTTCTTTTTTGATTACATTTTCTTTTAAACTTACCGGTACTTTATCTCCCTCCATATAAAAGTTTCCGCTCCCTTTCAATTAATATTCCTGCAATTATAAGATTTTATTTGTATTTTTTCTTATATAAATATAACACTTGTATTTCAAATTTGGGGTAAATGGCGAAATGCCGGATTATAGAACATCCCAAAAAGAACTCCAGACAGTCAAAAAGCCATATTCTGACGTTAATCAGAATACAGCTTCTTGAGTTGAACTGTTTACATTATAAACTAGTTCATGGATACAAATATAGTTTAGCACACTTTTCAAAAATCTACAATAGTAAATTTCATAAATTTAAAAAAATTTTTTAAATCACATTTTTCGTCCAATTTTTCTATTCCACACAGACTTCTCTGTAAATTCATGCAACTTCCAACCCGGCTTCATCTAACCGTCACATTCCCCCGATAGAATACAGCTATCAACAAAAAAGGAGTGACAAACATTATGAAATATCAAAAAGCATTATTATGTATCACATTGGCAGGAACACTGATTTTTTCCGGATGCGGCAGCACAAACAATAGTACAGGTAATAACACAAATACCTCTTCTTCTGTAGAAAGCACAGTGGAAACATCTACGGAGGACACTGATGCAAAATCAGATGAAAACACGGTAACCGGAATGATTTCCGAAATTACCGACAGCACGATCACAGTTGCAGCCATGCCGGGCGGCGGTCAGGGCGAAGCACCGGGCAATCCACCGAGCGATAACAACGGTGGTGCCCCAGCAGGCAACGGGAACTCTGACAACAACGATTCAACAGAGGCACCTGGCAAACCTGACTCTGATGGCGCAGATTCCACCGAAACCCCTGGCAATCCGCCTAGTGGAGACAACAATTCTGCCCCTTCCGACAACGGCGGTGCCCCGGATATGGGCAATATGTCAACCGAGACGATCAATCTGACCGATTCCACCGTCTACTATGACAAAGATGGAAAAGAAACAACACTTTCCGCTTTATCCGAAGGTACTATGGCAACGATCACCTTAGATGATGATGGTAACGCTGCAACTGTAACGATCTCTGACAACGCCGGCGGTCAGCCGGGAGGTAACACTCCAGGCGGAGGCTCGCCGGGAGGCAGCGCTTCCTCCCAGCCGGAATCTTACAATGCCGTAACCGAATATACGGAAGATACCGAAGTTTCCGATGAGACTTTCTCTTCCACCGGATCCGATGAAAATGCGGTTCTTGTTTCAAATGGCGCAAACGTTACTTTAAAAGATATCACATTAGACCGCACTTCCTCCGACAGTACCGGTGGCGATTCGTCCAGTTTTTACGGAGTAGGTGCGGGTCTTTTGGTAACTGACGGAACAGTAACCATAGACAATGCGACGATCACGACAGACTCTGCCGGTGGTGCAGGTATCTTTTCTTATGGAAACGGAAATGTCACAGTTTCTGACATCACAATCACAACCAGACAGGATACCTCCGGCGGTATTCATGTTGCAGGCGGTGGTACTCTGACTGCAAAAAATCTGACCGTGACAACGAACGGCGAATCTTCTGCTGCAATCCGGAGTGACCGTGGCGGTGGTACCATGACCGTAGACGGCGGCAGCTACACTTCAAACGGAACCGGATCCCCGGCTGTTTACTGTACTGCAGATATCTCTATCTCAAATGCAGCTTTAACTGCCAACGGATCCGAAGCAGTCTGTATCGAGGGCTTAAACTCCTTAAAATTAACAGACTGTGATCTGACCGGCAACATTCCGGAAAACGAGCAGAATGACTGTAACTGGACCGTCATCCTCTATCAGAGCATGTCCGGTGATTCCGAAGTTGGAAACAGCGATTTTTCCATGACAGGAGGAAGTCTGACTTCTAAAAACGGAGGCATGTTCTACACCACCAATACAGAAAGTACCTTTTATTTGTCAGGCGTAGATTTAAGTTATTCTGATTCCAATGATTTCCTGTTAAAATGTACCGGAAACAGCAATGCTCGGGGCTGGGGTTCTTCCGGTGCCAACGGCGCTGACTGTGAATTTACTACAGATGCCCAGACCATGGCAGGAAAGATCATCTGGGACAGCATCAGCCAGCTTGACGTTTCCCTTGAAAATAAAAGTACCTGGACCGGAAGTTTTGTTCAGGATGAAAGCAATGCCGGAAATGGCGGAGACGGTTATGCAAATCTGACCATTGACAGCAGTTCTACCTGGATCGTTGATGGGGACAGCACTCTCTCCTCTTTAACCTGCAAGGGAACCATTACAGATGAGGATGGCAACACCGTTACCGTCAAAGGCTCTGATGGAACCACTTATGTGGAAGGTACAAGCGATTATACAATTACCGTAAGTTCTTATGAAGCATAATTAATTTTATGACTTACAAATAATTTATTCGTATACCTATGCTTTCATAAATGATAGCTTATGGACGAAGAATGACAGACATAAAAAGAGCCAGACAGATCATCTTTATTTTAGGATGTGACCTATCTGGCTCTCTTCGATTTTTTGCATTTATCCTGTCATCAAAAGCATACTTCATCTCTTATACTTTTATGCTTCACGAAACACCTGATAAATATCTATTTTTATTGCATCTGTATCCGACATTCCAATAAAAGTTGCCCCATATTTGTCGGTTCCATCTTCCATTTTCTGCTTACGCACGATCTCGATGACTGCATCGATCACCTCTTTCGTCCATATCTGGATTCTGGTATTATAATATCCCCCCACTTCCAAAGGTTCGTCGGACTGGAAGCCGATTCCGCCGCGCGAAACATCCGTAACTACAACCTACGTGTAATCATATGTCGTCGTTCCATCTTCTGTCAGACGTTCTAACTGGACGAAAACGTCGAGTTTTAAACGCTTATGATGTCTTTTCTCTTCCATTCCGTAATTCTCCTTCTCTTTCGTGATTTTTTCAAGCAATCATTTTGCCCGTAAATCATGCTGTCTGTTGCATCTTTTCAGATCATTTAAACTGTTGTATCCGTTATCAGCATTGCATCCCCAAAGCTAAAGAAACGATATTTCTCCTGCACGGCAATTTCATATGCGTTTAACACATGTTCCCGTCCTGCCAGTGCTGAAACTAACATTACCAGTGTGGATTCCGGCAAATGGAAATTGGTAATCAGGGAATCAATGACTTTAAACCTGTAACCCGGATAAATAAAGATCTCTGTCCATCCGCTTGTCTCGCGCAGGAAACCGTTCTCGTCCGATGCCGCCTCTAAAGTACGCGTGCTGGTCGTTCCTACCGCAATGACACGATGTCCGGTCTCTTTTGCATGGTTGATCTTATCTGCCTCGGACTGTTCGATCCGGTAAAATTCCGAATGCATATGGTGTTTTAATACATCCGTCTCCTTGACCGGGCGGAATGTACCAAGCCCTACATGAAGTGTCACCTCTGCGATCTCCACACCCATTTCCTTTACTTTTTTTAATAATTCCGGTGTAAAATGGAGTCCCGCTGTCGGTGCAGCGGCAGAGCCATCATACTTTGCATATACCGTCTGGTAACGGTTTTTATCCTGAAGCTGATGTGTGATATAAGGCGGCAGCGGCATCTGTCCAAGCTGGTCTAAAATCTCCTCAAAAATTCCATCATAGTGGAACTGGATCAGACGGTTCCCTTCTTCCACGATATCAATGACCTCACCGGTCAGAAGTCCATCGCCAAAACTGATCTTTGTTCCGACTTTACATTTTTTGCCCGGTTTTACAAGGGTTTCCCAGATATCATTTTCCTTACGTTTCAACAGAAGGATCTCGATCTTTGCCTCTGTGCCCTCTTTCACTCCGTACAGTCTTGCAGGAATTACTTTCGTATTGTTAATGACAAGGCAGTCTCCCGGTCTTAAATAATCTGTAATATCCTTAAAAACACGATGTGTCACTTCACCGGTATTTTTATCCAATACCATCAGCCGCGAACTGGAACGGTCCTCTAACGGGTCCTGTGCGATCAGCTCCTGTGGCAGGTCATAATAAAAATCTTTTACGTCCATGATTCTCAATCCTATTTTCTTAATTCCGCACCAACATGCTCAAGTGCTTTCACGATTCGATCCATTGCACCAGTGATATCGGCATCCTCTAAGTTTCTGTCCTTTGCACGGAAAGACAAGGAGTATGCGATTGATTTATATCCCGGTTTGATCTGTGCTCCCTCATAGATATCAAACAGATCGTATTTCTCTAAGAACTGACCGCCCTTTTCATCGAAGATCTTCTCGATATCGCCTGCAAGCACTTTCTTCGGAACAACCATGGAGATATCTCTGGCTGCAGCCGGGAATTTAGCGATTCCCTCATATTTGTGGTCGAAAGATGCGTGGGATACGATCTCTGGCATATCAAGTACTGCAACATAAACGCGCTCTTTGATTGCATAATTTGCAGCAACGGTCGGATGAACCTCACCGAGATAACCGATCACAGTGCCATCATAAACAACATTTGCCTGACGTCCCGGATGTAAGAATGGTTTTCCGGCTTCAGGATCATATTCCGGTTTCAGTTTCATACCTGCTTTATAAAGGAACTCCTCGATAACACCCTTCATGGTAAAGAAGTCACCCTCTCCATACATTCCAAGTGTAAACTGCATACGCTCCTCCGGCAGTTCTGTCACCGGTACCTGTTTTGGCAGATAAATATTTCCAAGCTCGTATAAACGCACATTTTTATTTCTGCGGTTAAAGTTTGTGGAAAGTGATGTCAGCATACCATTTAAGGAAACAGTTCTCATGATGGAGAAATCCTCTCCGAGCGGATTGCTGATCACAACCGCTTTGCGGAGCGGTGAATCCTGTGGCAGTAATAATTTATCGTATACTTTCGGGCTCTCAAAGGAATACGTCATCCCCTGTGAAAATCCGCAGAACTCTGCGATCTCTCTTGCTACTGCCTCGATGCGGAGTTTGAAGGTAAGTTTTCCGGTGGTAGCCTCACCGCTTGGCAGTGTGGTCGGAATCTTATCATAACCGAAGAATCTTGCCACTTCCTCTGCAAGGTCGGCGTCACACTCTAAGTCCTGTCTCCAGGATGGAACGATCACTTCGTTCGAAGCCGGATCATAGCCGAGGTTGATCTTTGAGAAATAAGCCAGCATTGTCTCTTTTGCAATGTCCGTTCCAAGTAGTTTGTTGTATTTCTCCGGCTCGAATGGAATACGTTTATCCCCTTTGGCATTCGGGTAAACATCCACAACGCCGCCGACAACTTCTCCGGCACCAAGTTCCTCTATAAGCTGGCATGCACGGTTCATTGCCTCGATCGCTGTGTTTGGATCTAAGCCTTTTTCAAATTTTGCGGAAGCATCTGTACGCAGACCAATCTTTCTTCCTGACAGACGGATATTTGTTCCATCGAAGCATGCAGCTTCAAACAGCATTGTTTTAACATTGTCCGTGATCATGGAGTTTTCTCCACCCATGATACCTGCAATACCGATGGCTTTTCTTCCATCACAGATCATTAATACAGAGTCATCTAAGGTGCGTTCCTGACCGTCTAAAGTCACAAACTGCTCACCCTTTGCAGCGCGTCTTACTACGATCTCTCTGTCCTCGATCGTGTCAAGGTCATAGGCATGCATCGGCTGTCCATACTCTTCCATCACATAGTTTGTGATATCTACAATGTTATTGATCGGGCGGATTCCCTGCGCACGCAGTCTGCACTGCATCCATTCCGGCGACGGTGCGATCCTGATATTTTTTACCACTCTTGCGGTGTAACGGGAACAGAGCTTATCATCTTTTACAGATACTTTGATGTAATCGTTAACATCTTCATTATTGCCTGTTTCTGTCACAACCGGAGGAACAAACTCTTTTCCAAACGTAGCTGCCGCCTCTCTCGCAATACCTAAAATAGAGAAACAGTCTACACGGTTTGAAGTGATCTCATATTCCACAACCGTGTCATCTAATCCAAGATAACTGATAGCGCTCTCTCCGACCGGAGCATCTTCCGGCAGGATATATAAACCGTTTTCCGGTGCAAGTGGGAACATATCTCTGTTTGAACCAAGTTCCTCGATGGAGCACATCATACCGTTTGACTCCACACCGCGCAGTTTTCCTTTTTTGATCTTAATACCGCCCTCGGTCTTGCTGCCGTCATGACCTCCGGCAACTTTTCCACCGTCTAATACAACCGGTACTTTGCACCCTTCAGTCACATTCGGAGCACCTGTCACAATCTGTATTGTCTCCGTTCCGATATCTACCTGGCAGATCACAAGTTTGTCCGCATCCGGATGTTTCTCAATGCTTTTTACCTGTCCGATCACAATTTTATCAAGATCCTCATCCATGTTCTCATATCCTTCTACCTTAGAGCCGGATAATGTCATGGCATCCATATATTCCTGTGGTGTACAGTCAAGACCTGGAACTAAGTCTTTGATCCACTTTAATGAAGTATTCATAATGCTATATTCTCCTATCTTTTTCCTAGAACTGATTTAAAAATCTCTGATCATTTTCATAGAGCAGACGCATATCATCGATCTCATATTTGAGCAGTGCAATACGTTCTAATCCGATGCCAAAAGCAAAGCCTGAGTATTCTTCCGGATCAATGCCGCTCATGCGCAGTACACGCGGATGTACCATACCACAGCCTAAAATCTCAATCCATCCTTCACCCTTACAAAAACGGCATCCTTTCCCGCCGCATTTAAAACAGGTCACGTCCATCTCGGCAGATGGCTCTGTGAATGGGAAGTGATGCGGACGGAATTTTACTTTGGTATCCTGTCCGAATAACTGTCTTGCGAATTCTGCAAGTGTTCCCTTTAAATCAGAAAACGTAATGTTTTTATCAACGACAAGTCCCTCGATCTGATGGAAAGACGGAGAATGTGTCGCATCTACCTCATCGGCACGGAATACACGGCCCGGTGCGATCATACGGATCGGGAGATGTCCTTTTTCCATCTCACGGACCTGCACCGGAGATGTCTGTGTACGGAGCACGATCTTGTCATTGATATAGAACGTATCCTGCTCGTCCTTTGCCGGATGGTTTGCCGGGATATTAAGAGCCTCAAAGTTATAATAATCATACTCTACTTCCGGTCCCTCTACCACTTCGTAACCCATTCCGGTAAAGATGCGCTCTACCTCTTCTAAAGCGATCGTGTTCGGATGACGGTGTCCGACATTATTTTTCTTTGCCGGAAGCGTCACATCGATGACTTCTCTGCGCAGTTTTGCATCTAACTCCGCTGCCTCTAACTTTTTCTTTGTCTCATCTAAAATCTTCTCGATGCTCTCTCTCGTCTCATTGACAAGCTGTCCGACTAACGGACGCTCCTCCGGACTGACATCTTTCATACTCTTTAATACTGCGGTCAGTTCTCCTTTTTTTCCAAGAACCGCAACACGCACATCATTCAATTTCGACAGATCGCCGGATTCTTCGATCTGGCGGATCGCATCTTCTCTGATTTTCTGCAATTTTTCTTTCATGATAATCTCCATTCTGCATTATTTCTTTCAGATATTTGTCTCACAAATTATTTTTGTGACACAATTTCCTGTGGTGGATTTGTTTCAGCAACAAAAAACGCGGAGTCATTCGTCCAGGGACGAATGATTCCGCGATACCACCCTGATTCTTTCTGCCACGAATATTGACAAAAAGCTCTTAACATGCGTAACGTGCATGGACGTCATCTGCTACTGTCACTTCACAAATGCAGCTCCCGTGCGAACTTCGCTTCCTACCTTGTCTTAAATGGGTTTTCAGCCGGTGACCCACTCTCTCTGAAAGAATTATAGTGCACTACTAATCACGTTCAATGCCTTTTCTTTTATTCTCACTCTGTATTGCATTTTAGCACAGGCAATTTATTAGTTCAAGAGTTTTTTCTCTTTTTCTTCTCTTTCTCTTTGAGCAGCCACTTGCGGATACTGTCATTGAAAATGACATTTACTTCCGCCGACATCATCATGATATACATACAGAAATAAAGCCACAGCATGATGAGGGCGATCGTCGTCAGGCTTCCATACATGGAAAAACCGTTAAAATAATCCACATAGATGGAAACACCGATAGAAAAAATATACCACGCCACACCGCAGATCGCAGCCCCTGGGATCTGACTTTTAAAAGTCAGCTTTTTATTCGGCAGTGCTGTAAATATCACATCAAAGAAAACAATTAACATGACCAGCATGATAAGTCCCCGAAAATGTGCCAAAAGATCTACCGCATGCCGCAGTAACGGGATATACTGCGATGCCAGTTTTTGGAGAGAATTACCAAAAACAATGACTAACAGTGTAAACACAATAGCTACCAGAAAAATCACCGTATACACAACTGCCCACATCCGCAGTACAAGCCAATTTCTTGTTTCCTCCAGATCATTGACCGAATTGAGTCCATCCGTCATGTACTGCACACCTTTTGCTGCTGACCAGATTGCAACGATCGCCGTAATGGAAATAATGCCTGCTGATCTGTTGTATACCTCATCAATCAGTGAAATAAGAAATGGTGCTATGTATTCCGGCATAACTCTCTCAATGATTTTTAAAAGCGTCCCCTCTGTCACGGAAGTATACTGTAACAGGGATGAGAAAACCATAAGAAACGGGATCAGTGATAATATAATAAAAAATGCAGACTGCGCAGAATATGCATTGATCTTATCCCGTTTACATTTTCCCATAAACGACATCACATTTCCTATAATCTTCCAGATCATAATGTCTCTTTTCCTTCCATCTCTCCGATTGTTTCCACGGTAATATCCTGATAAAAATAATTTAAGATATCCTGATAGCCCATACCGGCTTTTGCCATTCCGTTTGCCCCATTCTGGCTCATTCCGAGTCCGTGCCCATAACCACCGCCGGACAGCAGATATGTCCCGTCTTCCTGTTTCTCGACGGTTGAAAATGCACTTGGCAGCATCGTAATATTCTCTGATTCCGTTGCATCTGCGTAGACAATTTTTTTCACCATACAGCCTAAAATCTTGCGGATGTTGTACTCTGTTTTTATTTTCACAATGCCGCATTCATAAGTAAGATCTAATGTAAGAATCGAACCGGAACTGCTTCTTGCTTCCACTGACATTCCGGTAATGGCTCCCATTTTCTTCCCGGCAGCGGCGACATCCATCTCCGTCGTACCGTCAGATTCATAATATAACACATTTTTTGGTGAAATGGAATGTCTTGCCATTAAGATCTCATTCACCGTTTCTGTCTTATCCGATAAATCTGCCGTTGCAAACCACCTGTAATAACGGATATCGCTGTCATATCCATCCGCACTGCTCTTGATGTACTTGGAAAATGCAGTTTCATCCGACAAATCTATGTCAGCATCCGCCTGGTTTAAGCATGCTTTTTTCAGATAGCCATAGGACGACGGATCATCCACATTCCAGATCTCCGCGGTGTCTGTGTAACCCATGGAAGTCGAAAAATAATATGCCTCCACAACTTTTCCGTTCCAGGTCAGCACCTGCCCGCATGTCGCATCCACAGCGGCGACAGATTCCTTTGTCTTTTCTACTTTGTTATAAACCTGGTAGGAGGTGCTGTCATTGATATGTGCACCGTAAGCCGCCAGATCCGCCCGCATCAGCTGCATATAGGCATAACTGCGCGCACACACCGCCTGTGTCTTAAGCGCTTCCGGAGAAAAGCTTGATGGCATCTCACTCGGCACGACCGCATGCAGATATTCCTCTAACGGCAGTTCATTGACAACCGTATATCCATTCTCTGTGCTGCGCACCTCAATCGTCCCCGCATAACCATTTGATACAGCCGTTCCATTTCCATTGCACAGATAGATCTTACCGTCTTCCGACTCCGGTTTTACGATAAAGGTTTTTCCCGGTGCCATCGTCAGTGTATCTGCCGGATGAAGGAGTTCCTCAGATCCGGCGCTTTTCGTTTCATCACCACAAGTTATATCGGCATTTGTCGAACACTTCAGATAAACATCGCTCCGGGTATTTGTTCCGTCATCCGATAGCAGAAGAACACGGATATTTTTGATATCAGCCGGCTGTAAAATAAGAATTGCGCAGACTTCCTTTCCCGCAGTCACATAAGCCACATTCATATTGCCCAAAACGACATCCGATATGGATTTTTCAGACACATCTCCATAGGTCTGGTAAACCGGAAGCTTCCCATTGTGGTGGATTCTTCCATAATCTTCAATCTCGATCTCAGAATCATCATAGGATAACATCTGTCCCTGTATGATATCCTGTTTTGTTTTGATTGCAGTAAGCGCTCCATCCCGAAATACCAGATCACATACTCCCGGTTCACAGGATATCCATCTCTCCTGTAACTCTTTTTCATAGACGGCACCTGCAAATAAAAAACTGATTTTTTCATCCTGACAGGATTTCAGATATGCATTTTCAATCGTTTGTTCCTGCTCTGACACCTGTGCAATTCCAATGCACTGATCCTCTTTTATATAAACATCATAGGACATCCAGTCCGTAAAATATGTATTCTGCAGTTTCGTATAAAAATCTCCCTGATTCGTGACCAGAACCGTCTGATCTTCCATTTCCATACGGTTTAGCACAAGCAGTGTTTCTTTTTTTACGCTTTGTTCCATATCAAGAAACGCAAGGATCTGCGCATATACCTGGTTCCATTCTGTACGCGAAACGGCAGCATTTTTTCTTTTTTCCGAAAAATCAATCTGTTCCGAAACTCCAAGTCTTTTTAACAGCTCATCCAGCACTGCCCCTGTCAGATAATCTTTTTTTCCGCCCTCAAACCATTCGTCCCACTCTTCCTGTGAATATACGGTAAAAATCAGTTCCTGCTTTACTTCATCAACGCTGATATAATTTTCCGAAAAAAATTCCGGATCATAATTTTCCTTCAGTTTTCCTATCAGTATTCCAGCAAACACACAAATTAAAACCGCCAATATTACTGCCGAAATTTTTGGCATATTTCTTTTTTTCACGCTAATCTCCGTTTCTGTATCAAATACCTTTGATTTCCGTCATTTTATTACATAAAAGAAGCTGCTTATATTTCAAAGCAGCTTCTCTTCGTATTTTTAAATATTCCTTTGTATATCAATGATTTTTCATCTGTATACCGAATATTCTTCTGTACAGTAAACTTTCTTTTGTACTCTTTACTTCTTCTGTACTTTAAAAATCTTCTGTACCATATGATCTTTTGTATAAACCCAAAATGCCGTTTCCTACGTTTTTGACTCCTAGCGACCGCTAGGTGGGTAACCGCACGCTGGTTTCTGTCTTCCACTGCTCACGTACCGAAGTACTGATGGCTTGACATCTGCCTTCGAATATAAGAATCCCATAAAAGTAAATGTAGGTTCAAAAATGTAGGGTGTCGCACATCCCAGGCCGTTTTTGATAGTCTTATTATACTTTAATATGCCCTATTTCGCAACTATAAATTAGTGCCAAATTTTGTTTTACTTTCTATCTATTTTCTCTATTGACAAAAGCTGCTTTACCTGTTCAACAGCTTCCTCCATATCATCTGTCCGTATGGAAAAGTCACAGAGTTCCTCATTGTCAATTTCATTTTCCAACGATAATAAGCGGTACATCTTCTCCTGATTACTGATATCTTTTTCTAAAATACTTGAAATCATCTTTTCGCGGCTGCTTCTGCAAAATAAGATCGAGGTCGCAAACAGCCGTTTCATGGATATCGCGCCTCCAATATCAAGCGGTACGATCGGACTTACCCCATCCTTTATCATTCTGGCAATATCTGATGCTGATATTCCATATTTATTGCCAGCATACACAGTTACTGTCACAAAATCATTTTTTTTATTTTTAAATTCTTCTACGGAAAGTCTCTGATGGATTCCATCTGCTGTTCCCGTCGTATAAGAATGAACAATCCTGCCTGTTCCTGCCCTCTCAAGTCTTTTTGCAAGTTCATTTTTCCCAGAACCGGATGGACCGACTAAAGCTATCACAGACGGTAAAGAAACCGGCTTTTTATCTAACAGCATCGATTCTTTGATCTGATCGATCAGCTGTAAAAACTCTCCATAATGGTTTACGGAAAGAATCCCACTGAGTGATTCATTCCATGGGCGCCGCATTAAAACCGGATATTTTGCACAACTCTTTAAAATATTATGCGGGCCGTCATCCAAGGTAACATCAAAATGAACCAGTGACTTCTGAAAACCCATAATAATATTCTGTTCCGGGAAATCCGGAAATGCCGTCAATATCTGTTTTGCCCGCAGACTCATAAACTGTGGAGCGATTGCTGTGATAATATATACTTTCCCCTTTTTCTGCAATTCATGTATGAAATTTCTGGCTTCATCGGTCACAGTCTGCATTCGATAAATGCGTTCGTCCTGATAATACTGCTTGATAACCGATGCCTTGCCAACATTTTCCCATGAATTGATATCTTCCAGTTTCAGATCTAAACCATGTTCCCCATTGGCAAGCTGTATCGCATGGATGTTCAGATCCGAGATCACGTCATCCCAGTCAATTCCATATGTCAGCATAACAATCATTCCCCCTTTTCCATAAAATTCCTGTCATTTATTTTAACACTTACCCCATCCTTAGAACAAAAAGTAACAAAGAGTCGCTTGCGACTCTTTCGCGCTCGAGCGGTGCTGTTTACAGCTAAC
>OGLJ01001888.1_pt1 | contig 15079 bp, 7 predicted proteins | sample 1572801 | NCBI WGS metagenome assembly OGLJ01 (sample SAMEA2581877, study PRJEB24529) | metagenome | biome: Human gut stool | place: China | collected 2011
AGAAGTAAGGCTGTCCAGAGCACGATCTTCTGTGCAGTTGCCGGTATTGCAGTGATCATTATCTTCCTGCTCCTTGCATGGGCAATCGCAAAGAAAGTGAGCAGGATGGTACTGGAAACCATTCTGGAACCATTACATGCGATCGAGGATGTGGCGAAGGAACTCACGGAAGGAAATCTGCACAGCCAGCTGGAATACCACTCCGAGGACGAGATCGGAAGACTTGCACACAGCATGCGCAAATCCATCCGTATCCTTGGAACGTATGTCGATGATATTGACCGCTCCATGAAACAGTTCTCAGAGGGCAATTTTGATGTACAGCCAGAGGTAGAGTGGAGAGGAGACTTTGTTGGTATTTTACATTCCTTTATGGAGTTCCAGAACAGCATGTCTGATACGGTAAGAGGAATCCAGAGGGTTTCCGATGAGGTGTCCAACGGAGCAGAACAGGTGGCATCCAGCTCGAACGAGCTTGCAGACGGCGCAACGAATCAGGCAGCAGTTGTCGAGGAACTGACCGCTACGGTTACCGGTGTTTCCGAACAGGTGGCAAACAATTCACAGGCAGCAAAAGAGATCAGTGGAAAAGTGGAACAGCTTGGACAGGCGCTGATCGAGAGCAACGGAAAGATGCACGAGATGGTCGGCTCTATGAATGAGATCAATGATGCATCGCAGGAGATTGACAAGATCATTGCGACGATCAATGAGATCGCATCCCAGACCAATCTGCTTGCATTAAATGCATCTATTGAGGCTGCAAGAGCCGGTGAGGCAGGAAAAGGTTTCGCAGTCGTTGCAAATCAGGTAAATGTCCTGGCAGATCAGAGTGCAGAAGCGGCAAAGGAATCAGCGGCACTGATCGAGCGCTCTGTGAATGCTGTTGAAAAAGGTATGATAGTTGCAAAGGAAACAGCAGCACAGTTAGAGGAAGTGGCAGAGAAATCAAAAACGATCACAAGTGAAGTGACAAATATCGCAGAAACCTTAGAGACACAGACAGCAGAGATCCGCCAGATCAATGAAGGAATCGAGCAGATCAATGATGTGGTACAGACGAATTCAGCTACTTCAGAGGAATGTGCGGCTGCAAGTGAAGAGATGAGCAGCGAAGCAGATAATTTACGTGCAATGATCCGCAGATTTAAAGTTGTAAAGACGGAAAAATAATATCAGACCAGATAAATTCAATTGGATGCGCAGGAGTATAAGCGCAAAAGAAAGAGGAAAGGTTCTCTGGTTATGAATAAGGATGTATATGGAATATTAGGAGATCTGACAGCAGAGATCTTATTGGAGATCATAGCGGAATGCATGGATGATTACCTGTACGTAATCGATCTCCAGAATAATAAGATGGAAATTTCCCAGTCTGCCCTGGATCGGTTTATGATCTCTGAGACACATGTGAGGAATGTAAAGCAGGAGATCATGTCCGTTGTCTACGAAGAAGACCGCACGATGTTTGCAAAGCATATGCAGGCTGTGATGGATGGAAAGGAAAAGGTGCATGATATCCATTACCGGTGGCTCGACAAAAACGGGCTTCCGGTGTGGGTCAACTGCCGCGGAGTGGTGATCGATGATGAAGATGGGAAGCCGGGGTATCTGGTGGGATGTCTGAATGAGACCGGAAACCAGCGGCGGGCTGATAATGTGACCGGGCTTTTAGGCGGAATGGAATTTTGTGCTTACCTGCGGTCACAGAAGAAACCTGTGACGACCGGATTTCTTATGCATATTGGAATTGATGATTTTGCAGCGGTGAATGAAACACATGGCAGCAATTATGGCGATTATGTGTTAAAAAGTGTTGCAGACTGTATGAAAGAGTGTCTGTCCGGAAATCAGCGACTCTATCATCTGATCGCAGATCAGTATGTGATCGTGGATCTTGACAGTACTTCCATGGATGATGCCATACAGCTCAAAAAAAAGATCGGTGAGAAAATAGACGAATTCATCATCTCTGAAAAATATGAAGTTGTATTTTCAGCTTCTGCAGGAGTGATCGATGCCTCGACTGTGGCAGAAGGCTACGAGGAATGCCGCAAAAAGTTTGAATTTTCCCTGAAAAAGGCAAAACGGATGGAAAAAAATAACATCTATTTTTACAGGCAGGAGGATTACGAGAAATTCCAGCGGAATGGAAGAATCATAAGTGCACTGAGAAATTCCATCGCTAACGGGTGTGAAGGCTTTGAAGTATATTATCAGCCGATCGTGGATTGTGTTTCCGGGCGTGTGATCGGTGCAGAAGCACTCATGCGGTATACCATGGTGACAGAGGAAGGTAAGGAGTGGCTGTCTCCGGTCGAGTTTATACCGCTTCTGGAAAAGACAGGACTGATCATTCCGGCGGGAAGGTTTGTGTTAAATGAGGCAGCAAAAATGTGCCGTGAGATACAGCAATATATACCGGAATTCAGTGTGAACGTGAATATTTCCTGTTATCAGATCGAGCATGGAAAGATTGCAGACAAGATACTCACTGCGGTCAGGGACAATGGACTGACGCCGGACTGCATCTGCATAGAAATGACTGAAAGCGGCTTCATGGATATGACACCGGTCTTTTGTAAATTCAGGAAAGTGCTTGAGGAAAATGGGATTCAGTTCGTGATCGATGATTTTGGAACCGGATATTCCAATCTCCACTGCATCAGTGACATGAATCCGGGCTATGTGAAAATGGATAAGGATTTCACAGCAAAGGCAATGAGCTGCGAACGGGATTACGAGCTGTTTAAAAAGATCATTGAGATGGTCCACAGCATCGGCATCCGCATCTGTGTGGAAGGAATTGAAAAAGAAGACTGGCATCTTAAGATGAAAGAACTGCAGGCGGATTATCTTCAGGGGTATTTTTTTGGAAAACCCTGTGAAAAAAAGAAGTTTATGGAAGAGTTTGTTTGCAATCTGCGCAATAAAGGCGTATAGTGGGATAGTACCTCGCAGGAGGTGCTATTTTACTATACAGATTTTTATATAAAAATTTCATATCTGCATGAAACGGAGTATAAAGAATGAACGAAATAGAAGTTATCTGGAAGTTTTTTGATAATCTGGGTGAGTACGTGTACGCTACAGACATAGAGACAGATGAGCTTGTTTATATGAACCGCAAACTGTTAGAGGTGTATGGATTACAGTCCATGGATGATGTGAAAGGGATGAAATGTTACGAGGTGCTGCAGAAATCTTCTGTTCCCTGCGGCATGTGCAATAATGATAGGCTTTGTGCCGGAAAGTTTGTCGAGTGGCGTTATTATAATCCGGTGATCGATAAATACATGATGTTGAAAGATACCCTGGTGGAAGATCCTGTCACAAAGAAAAAGTACCGGATCGAGATCAGTATAGATATCAGCGAGGAGCGTTCACAGGACAAGATGATCCAGAAGTACAGGGATATGGAGTCCTTTGTCAACGAGGCATTGAAGGAAGCACTTTCTGCCGAGTCGCCGGACGAGACAATCCGTATTATTCTGGAATATCTCGGAAAAGCGCTGAACGGAGAGAAAACGTATATTTTTGAGAGGAACAGAGATGGCAGGGATGATAATACATATGAATGGACAGCGCCGGGAGTGCCACCGGAGATCGACAATCTCCAGAATCTTCCGCCGGAGATCTGTGAGAACTGGTATCACATTTTTGAGGAGGGAAAATATGTCCGGATACCGGATATTGAGGAGATGCGCCTGAGTGATCCGTTTCAATATGAAAATCTGAAGCGGCAGAATATCCATTCCATTGTTGCCATGCCAATTTATGATGCGGAAAAAATCATTGCTTTTTACGGAGTTGACAATCCGCCGGCAGTTTCATTGGAATATACGTCGGATATGCTTCAGATCATGGGTTCTTTTCTCAAGTCCTGTATCAAACGCAGGAATCTGATGAGGCGTCTGGAAGATCTGAGCTATAAGGATGCGCTGACTCAGCTTGGAAACCGCTTTGCGATGGAAAAGTATGTGAGACAGATCAATCCGGAGCAGAGCATCGGCGTAGTTTATTGTGACGTTACTGGTTTAAAAGGTGTGAATGACACACTGGGACATAAGGCAGGGGATGACCTGATCCTTAGAGCCGGTGCATGTCTGGAGCAGGTGTTTGGCGATTACGGCGTATTCCGTATCGGGGGAGATGAGCTGCTTGTATTGTGCGCGCAGATCGATCAGGACACGTTGGCGGAACGCATAAGGCAGTTAGAGTGTCTGACAGCTGAGAAGGACGTAAATATCGCAGTGGGAGTGATCTGGCAGGACAGGGCGGACACACATCTGGATGAACTTCTGCAGGAAGCTGAGAAGCGCATGTATGAGGATAAGGCAGAATACTATAAGAAAACAGGGATTGAGCGGAGAGGTGCAGACAAAAAAGGCTGAATCTGCTCTCACTAAATGAGAATAGATAAAAAAGTGATAATAATTTTGTCTGAAAACGGTATTTTCCTAGGCGAAATGTAAAAAATTTTAAAATAGAAATAAAATGATTGTGATTTTGCCATGAGGTACAGTATAATAAGAAATGTCGGTTAAATGTAAAAATCATGTAAAAAGTTTGTAAATAAAATTGCAGACAGGGATACGTTAGAATGCATAACGTAGTTAGGAGTACAAATGACAACATTTACTATTATTTTATCGCTGCTCAGCGGAGTGGCACTGTTCCTTTTTGGTATGTCCCTGATGGGAGACGGACTGAAGAAAGTGGCGGGAAATAAGCTGGAGCTGGTTCTTTATAAGCTGACGAACACACCGTTGAAAGGAGTGCTGCTTGGAACTGCTGTGACAGCGATCATCCAGTCCTCCTCCGCAACGACTGTTATGGTTGTCGGCTTCGTAAACTCCGGAATGATGAAGGTTGCGCAGGCGATCGGTATCATCATGGGAGCTAACATCGGAACGAGTGTGACAGGCTGGATTTTGTGTTTGTCGTACATTGACGGCTCAAATGGAATTGCACAGCTGCTGTCCACAGCGACCATCTCAGCGATCGTGGCGATCATTGGTATTATCTTTAAAATGTTTGTAAAAAAATCCGGCTTTAAAAATGTCGGTGACATTATGCTTGGGTTCTCCATCCTGATGGTGGGGATGCAGACCATGAGTGGGGCAGTTGCACCATTAAAAGATAACGAGCATTTTGTGAATGTATTGACAATGTTTAAGAATCCGGCGGCAGGTATACTGGCAGGTATTTTATTTACGGCGGTATTGCAGAGTGCATCTGCCTCAGTCGGTATCCTTCAGGCGTTGTCCATGAGTGGAACGATCACTTTTGCAGCGGCGCTTCCTATTACCATGGGTATTGGTGTCGGCGCAGCCTGTCCGGTTCTGCTCTCCTCGATCGGAACGAACAAAAATGGTAAGAGAACAGCCCTGATCTATCTGTTTAACGATCTGTTCGGCATGCTGTTCTGGTCAATTGTATTCTATTCTGTCAATGCTGTGGTGCATTTCCCGTTTATGAATGCCACCATGAGCCCGGTACTGATCGCAATGTTAAACACGGTTTTCCGTGCGGCAACGATTTTAGTACTTCTTCCATTTATCAAATGGATTGAAAAAATTGTTTATCTTGTTGTAAAAGATTCGCCGGAGGACGAGGAGGATCAGGCAGACTTCGATCTGCTCGAGGAGCGTTTCCTTGCTTACCCGGATCTTGCGATCACACAGAGCCATCTTGCGATGAACGGCATGGCAAAGAAGGCAAGAAAGAATATTTTACGCGCGTTAAGCCTGTTCCTTGTGTATTCGACAGAAAAGTTTAATAAGGTACAGGAAAAGGAAACGCTGATCGATAAATATGAGGATAAGCTGGGAACCTATCTGATGCAGATGTCCACGCATGAGATGAATGGAAGCCAGGCGAAGCAGGTATCCAAGTTTTTGCATACAGTGAGTGATTTCGAACGTCTGGGCGACCATGCGGTGAATATCTCAGAGGTTGCGGCGGAGCTGAACGAGAAGAAAATTGCATTTTCGGATGAGGCACAGTATGAGCTGGATGTGCTGGAGAATGCAGTAAAAGAGTGTGTCAGTCTTGCGGTGGATGCATTCTGTGCGGACGACCTTGAGATGGCGGCAAAAGTAGAACCACTCCGCGAACTGATCGGTATCCTCTGTGATGAACTGAAACTGCGTCATATCGCAAGACTCCGCACCGGAAAATGCGAGATGAAGCAGGGATTTGCGTTTAATGATCTGCTGACGAACCTGGAGCGAATCGCAGCACACTGCTCGAACATCGCAGTTGCCATGATCGAGCTTGAGGCGGCAGACTTTGATACCCATGAGTACTTAAAGAGTGTCCGCGAGTTAAAGAATGACACTTACATGGCATACTTTGATGAGTATGAAAGAAAATATGACATCAATGGTTACCGGAAGAAAAAAACAAAAGCACAGAAATAGAGATCAGTGATTACGGCTGTCGTACTGAAAGGAGAAATTCCCGGATTGTATGGCAGCTTTTTTTGACTGGTACATCGTCCTGCAAATAACGAAACGCCGTACTAGTCAAAAAAGGCAGAATGATGTACTATGAAAAGGAACAGAAAACGAAAATTAGAATTTGAAAAAAGTAAGGGAAAAACATGTCACTGCAATTTATTTTCGGAAATTCAGGAAGTGGAAAATCATCCTATTTATATAGGAACATACTAAAAGAAGCGGCAGAGCATCCGGAGAAAAATTATCTGGTGCTTGTGCCGGAGCAGTTCACCATGCAGACACAGCGCGAGCTTGTGCGGCTTGAAAAGTCACACGCCATTATGAATGTGGATGTGCTCAGTTTTGCGCGTCTTGCCTACCGTGTATTTGATGAACTTGGAAAACAGAATCTTCGTGTGCTGGAGGAGACCGGAAAAAATCTGGTACTCCGAAAGCTTGCAGGGGAACAGAAGAAAAACTTAAGTGTGCTGGGCGGTAACTTAAACCGGATGGGATATATCAGTGAGGTGAAATCTCTCATTTCCGAGCTGACGCAGTACAATGTGTCACCGGAAAAATTGGATACATTTTTGGAGACAGAGGATGTAGGAGAGACATTGCGCCTGAAAATGCAGGATATCTCGGTCATGTACCACAGTTTTTCCGAATATCTCAAGGGGCAGTATATCACCGCCGAGGAAGTGCTATCGCTATTGTGCGACGTTGCAGAGGATTCTGGTATCATAAAAGACAGCGTGATCGTGTTTGACGAATTTACCGGGTTTACACCGATACAGAACCAGCTTCTCAGGAAACTTTTAGTGTTATCAGAGCGTATCATTGTCTCCGTGACGATGGATGCAGGCGAGGATTTTTACCATTGCAGGGGCGGACAGGAACTTTTTTCCATGAGTAAAAAAACGGTGTCGGTCCTGATGAAAATGGCGGAGGAGCTTCACATCACGGTGGAGGAGCCGGTTGTGTTATCCGATGGAAAAAAACACAGGTATAAAAATGCACCCTCCCTGTACTTCATGGAGCAGAATCTGTTCCGTCCGTATTATCATAAATGGCGGCAGAAGGAGGACGAACTTCGGATCGTAAGCCTTAAAAATCCAAGGGAAGAACTACACTTTGTGGCGCGCGAGATCACGAAATTTGTCCGTGAAAAGCATTACTGTTATAAGGATATTGCAGTGATATTCCGTACTTTCTCGACCAGACGAGAAACATTCTGTTTCATCCGTTTATCGAGTTTATCCGTGCGGTGCTTGAAGTGGTGGAACTTGATTTCTCTTATGAGAGCGTGTTCCGTTTCCTTCGCTGCGGACTGACCGGCATCACAGAACGGCAGATCGATCTGCTGGAAAACTACGTGCTTGCCAAAGGGATACGTGGCAGAAAAAAATGGGAAAAACAGTGGACGTTTGTGTTCGATGATACCGAAAAAGAGAACCTCACAGAAATGAATGAAGTGCGGGCAAAGATTTATGATCTCTTTGCACCGTTATCGGAAGCGTTCACACAGGGAAAGACTGTGCGTGACGAGACCACTGTGTTGTATGAATTAATTGAAAAATTAGAAATAGAACAAAAATTAAAACAAAAAGAACTGGAATTTGAACGGCAGGGCAATCAGGTCAAGGCGAAAGAGTACGCCCAGATTTACAAAATTGTCATGGATCTGTTTGATAAGGTTGTGGACTTCCTGGGAGGCGAAGTGCTTCCGGTCAAAGAGTATGCGGATATTTTAGACGCCGGATTTGAGGCTGCAAGAGTCGGCGTGATCCCGCCGGGAAATGATAAAGTGACGATCGGTGACATCGAGCGAACCAGATTGAACCATATCAAAATCTTATTTTTCATCGGTGTCAATGACGGTGTTGTGCCGAAAGCGGGCAATGCCGGAGGTATCATCTCGCAGTTTGAACGTGAGAAAATGGTGGCATGTCATCTGGAACTTGCACCGGGTGCGCGTGAAAAAGTGTTCATCCAACGCTTTTATCTATATCTGAATGTGACGAAGCCATCTGATTTTTTATATGTGACTTTTTCAAAAGTGAATGCGGACGGAAAAGCACTTAGAAGGTCGTATTTTGTTGGAACGCTCTTAAAAATGTTCCCAGAGAAAACGGTGGAGGAAATCGAGGAGACAACTTCTGCGGACTGCATCATGACGCCGAAGAGCAGCATGGCGTTTTTCCTGGAGGGACTGCAGGATGATGACAGGGCATCTGATTTTTCTCAGGTAGAAAAAAGAAAATTATGGAATGCTCTCTCAAAATTCTACCTCACAGATTCCGAGTGGAAGCCGGAAACGGAAAAACTTTTAAAAACTGCCTACGAAGTGCACAGCGATGAGCCAATCAGCCACGCAGTGACGCAGGCACTTTACGGGACTGTGTTGGAGAACAGCGTCACAAGACTGGAGCGTTTTGCGGCGTGTGCCTACGCGCATTATCTGAATTACGGTTTACGCCTAAAGGAGCGTCAGCTTTTAGAGTTTGCAAGCGTGGACATGGGAAATATTTACCATGATGCGCTTGAACATTTTTCCAGACGTGTGGAAAAATCAGAGTACACCTGGTTTAACATCCCGGAGGATGTGCAGGAGACATTTATAGAGGAGAGCATGGATGATGCGATTGCCGGGTGCAAAAATGCCGGAGCGTTTGAGAACGTGAGAAACCGTTATCTGACCGGCCGGATGCGCCAGACCATCAAGCGCACGGTATGGGCGCTTACCACCCAGATCCAGAAGGGAAAATTTGTGCCGACTGATTTTGAGGTGTCCTTTTCGCGTGCAGATAAATTGGACGCCATCCGTTTTCAGCTGAGTGATGAGGAAAAAATGAACCTGCTCGGCAGGATTGACCGTGTGGACACTTACGAGACGTCGGATAAAGTTTATGTGAAGATTATTGATTATAAATCGGGAAACACGAGTTTTTCACTCGTCAATCTGTATCACGGACTACAATTACAGCTTGTGGTCTATATGAATGCGGCATTGGAATTAGAGGAAAAACGCCATCCGGGCAAAAAAGCGGAACCGGCGGGTATCTTCTACTATCACATTCAAAATCCGATAGTAGACGGACTTGGAAATGAGACAGAGGCAGAAATACGAAACAGCGTTTTGGAGCAGTTAAAATTAAATGGTCTGGTGAACGATAATCCGGAAATCTATGAGGCGATGGATTCAGATTTTGCCGGAAATTCTTCGGTCATCCCAATCGGAAAAAAAACGGACGGAAGCTTAAAAGCATCTTCCAAGGTTGCCAGTACTTACGATTTTTCTGTGATGTCTGATTATGTACAGGAGAAAATCAAAGAGACCGGGAAAAAAATCTTTGCCGGAGATATTTCGATTCATCCATACTCGCTGGACGGAAAAAGTGGCTGTGATTACTGTCCATACCATACCGTCTGCGGTTTTGACACCCGGATGCCGGGTTATTCCTATCATAAACTGGAAAAATTTGACAGTGCGGACGAGATATTAAAGCGTATGGAAAACGAAAAGCAGGAACAGTAAATAACAGGAGTGAGAAATATGGGAGTTTCATGGACCACAGAGCAGCAGCAGGTCATTGACTTAAGAAATCGAAATATATTGGTATCTGCGGCAGCAGGTTCTGGAAAGACCGCTGTTTTAGTAGAGCGGATCGTGAAAATCATAACAGACAAAAATCATCCGGTCGACATTGACCATCTGCTGATCGTGACGTTTACCAATGCGGCAGCGGCAGAGATGCGGGAGCGGATCGGAAATGCGATTGAGAAAGCGTTAGACGAACAGCCGGGGGATGAGCATCTGTTAAGGCAGTTGACCTTGATTCACAATGCACAGATCACGACCATCGACAGCTTCTGTCTGTATGTGGTGCGCAATCATTTTCATGAGATCGATCTGGAACCGAATTTCCGTATCGGGGATGAGGGTGAGTTAAAATTACTGCGCGAGGATGTTCTTGGCAGAGTTTTGGAACAAAATTATGAGGAGCCTTCGGAAGCATTTTCCGATTTTGTGGAGGGCTATGCTTCGGGAAGAACCGATGCTGCATTAAATGAGATGATCCTTCAGTTATATGAGTTTTCCAGAAGTTATCCGTGGCCGGAAAAATGGCTGGATTCGTTTGTGGGAGCCTACAGCATCGAAACCAGGGAGGAGTTAGACCGCGCAGAATGGCTTGCTCCGCTCACGGAAAATATCTGTTTTGTCTTAAAAGACTGTGAACAGCTCTTAAAGCAGGCGCTTGCAATCACACAGCAGGATGACGGACCGGATATGTACGAGAAAGCAGTGCAGAGTGATCTGGAAAAATATGAGGGTTTGTCAAGACTAACCTCTTTCTGTGAACTGTCCGGGGCGCTTTCCGATATCAAATACGACAGACTTGCGAGCAGCAGAGGGTTTGAGGGAGATCCCGATAAATTAGAGCTGGTGAAAAGTCTCAGGGAGCAGGCAAAGGATGTGGTGAAAAAACTCTGCAGACAATATTTTTTCTGTTCGCCGGAGATGATGATCGAGCAGTTAGAGCGCACGGAGCCGATGTTAGAGGAGGTTGTCCGTCTCACAAAGCAGTTTGCAGATGAGTTTGCAGCCGCAAAACGCCGGAAAAATCTGGTGGATTTCCATGATGTGGAACATTTTGCATTGCAGATCCTTGTGGATGAGGAGACGGAGAAGGCGAAAAAGACTGCGGAAGAGTTCCGGGATACCTTTGAGGAGATCATGATCGACGAGTATCAGGACAGCAACGAAGTGCAGGAGACACTGCTTCGCTCCATTTCCAGAGAGGAGCGTGGGGAAAATAATATTTTCATGGTTGGGGATGTAAAGCAGAGTATTTACCGATTCCGTCTCGCAAGACCGGAAGTTTTCATGAAAAAATACGATTCCTATTCGCTGGAAGAGAGCACCACGCAGCGTATCGATCTGCACAAAAACTTTCGAAGCAGAGAGGAAGTCTTAACCTGCACAAACGATATTTTTTATAAAATTATGGCGCGGAGCCTTGGAAATGTAGAGTATGATGCGGAGGCTGCACTGTATCCGGGGGCAAGCTATCCGGCAATGCCAGTGCAGGAAAATCCTGTTGGAGAAAAAGCAGCAGAAGATGAAAAAGTTTCCGGGAAACAGATAAATGGATTTACACCTGAGATTTTACTTGCGGACAGCAATGATGAATTATTGGAGGACACAGATTTTTCCGATAAGAAGACATTAGAAGCAAAAATTGTGGCGGAGGAGATCAGACACCTGATGAAAACGCAGCCTGTCACCGATAAGGCGACCGGAGAACTTCGGGCGGCACGTTACTCCGATATTGTAATTTTGCTCCGCAGCCTGTCCGGCTGGGCGGATTCGCTTGTGGAAGTGCTGAACGGAAATGGAATCCCGGCGCACACGGTTTCTTCAACCGGTTATTTTTCCACGGTGGAAGTGCAGACGGTACTGTCCATGCTGAGGCTTTTGGATAACCCAAGGCAGGATATCCCGATGGCGGCAGTGCTCAGCTCGCCGATGGCAGGGCTTACCGATGAGGAGCTTGCGGTGTTAAGGCTTGAAGATGGCAGTGTGCCGTTTCATGAAGCGGTGCTCGAACTGGCAGAAGGACTTTATGACGAGGACGGGCAAAAAGAAATTTCAAACCCGGAGGCAGATCAGAAGCAGGGAAAAAATGCGGATGAGAAACCAGAAAATCATATAGAGTCGACCGCTCACCAGAAATTGCTCGAATTTTACAAAAAATACAGGCAATTACGCCAGCTCGTCCCGGACACTCCGATCCATGAGCTGATCGAGATCATCCTGTGCGAGACCGGATACGGTCATTATGTGGCGGCAATGCCAGCTGGAAACAGAAGGACAGCGAATTTAAACATGCTTTTGGAAAAAGCCGCAGCCTACGAAAAAACGAGTTACAAAGGACTGTTTCATTTTGTACGCTATATCGATGAACTGCAAAAATATGATGTGGATTTTGGTGAGGCAGACATGGTCGGGGAAAACGAGGACGTTGTCCGAATTATGAGTATCCATAAGAGCAAAGGTCTTGAGTTCCCAATTGTGATCGTGAGCGGTATGGGCAAAAATTTCAATAAGCAGGACACGCGGAGCAAAATGGTACTTCACCCGGAACTTGGTATTGGTCTTGACTACATGGACGGAAAATTGCGTATCAAATCACCGACTATCGCAAAGAAGGCGATTGCAAAGCAGATCGATCTGGAAAATCTCGGCGAGGAACTTCGTGTACTTTACGTTGCCTTAACCCGTGCAAAAGAAAAGCTCATTCTCACCGGAACATTAAAGGATGCCCCGGAAAAACTGGAATTTTTCAGGCAGCAGGCAGCATTGTATGCACATTCCAGCGACACCACAGCGATTCCGTATCTGACAAGGGAAAGTGCCGCAGGGTATCTCGACTGGATACTTCCGGCAGTGATTTCCTATGGGGACAAATACCCGGTCCGGATCGTGGAAGCGGCAGAGCTTGTCTTAGACGAAGTGGAAAACCAGTTAGAGCAAAATGAAAATCTGACAGAGCGGATCGTGGAGATCGAAGCGGCGGACACACAGCTGGTCGGGCAGTTAAAACAGCGGTTTTCGCAGCGTTATCCCTATCAGACAGACATTTTGCGGAAAAACAAATATTCCGTATCCGAATTAAAGCACCGTGCCATGCGTGAAAGATTCGAGGCAGAGCAGGAGGAGACAGTTCCGGCATTTTTGGAAGAACCTGTGACGCCAACGATTCCTCTCTTTATACAAAGGCAGGAGAAAATCACGCCAGATCAGAATGTAAGCGGTCAGGGAGTGCAGGTAAACCGTGGAGCGTTACGTGGTACTGCGGTGCACCGTGTCATGGAGTGCTACGATTTTACTTCAGAAAAAAGCGTACAGGAACAGATGGACGCTATGGAAAAAGAGGAGAAGATCACTGCGGATATGCGCACACTTGTGAAAGAGCGGATTGTGGCAGATTTTGTTTCCTCGGAAACAGGAAAGCGGATGGCTCTCGCACAGCGCGGGGGAGCGCTTTACCGTGAGAAACCATTTGTCATGGGATTTACGGAAGAGGAACTGGAAAGATATGGCTTTGGGGCAGGTGCGCAGATGATAGAAAATGAAGCGCAGACTGAAAATGCACAACAGGAAATCATGTCAGAAAATGTGTCGCAGGAAAATCATATGCATGAGGAAGATTTAACTTTAATTCAGGGAATCATTGATGTTTTCTGGATTGAGGATGACGGAATCACAGTCCTGGATTACAAGACAGATCGTGTGGATACTGCGCAGGAGCTGATTGACCGTTATGCGACACAGTTAAAGCTTTATGCGGATGCGTTGGAGCGGGTTTTTGCCACCCGGAAACTGAAGGTGAAGGAGATTCTGATCTACTCGTTCCGGTTAGAAAAGCTGATTTCAATTGAATAAATGTATGCACGAAGATCACTGGAGTCTTAATGATTCCGGTGATTTTCGTATAGAGCGATCGTATAGAGCAATCAGACGATATTTTCTTGTGTGCATAAGTGATTCATGGTATCATAGAAATCATGAGAATTGAGATTCTATGCTATGGCATTTCATTTTTCAAAAAACGGTGTCTTGTCAAGAAAAAGTAAACGGTTAAGTGAGGAAATTTATGGGACAGATCATACTTGCCTCGGCATCGCCGAGAAGAAAAGAATTGTTAGAACAGATCGGACTGGAATTTGAAATCTGCCCGGCGAAAGGGGAGGAAGTTATCTCGAAAAGCGCGCCGGAGGAGGTTGTGATGGAGCTTTCCGAGCAGAAAGCGACAGAGGTCGCAGCAATGGTAAAAACATATGAGAGCGGACATGGGGAACTGATAACACCGCAGGATATCTTAGTGATCGGGGCAGACACCGTCGTTGCATGTGATGATACCATCCTTGGAAAGCCGAAAGATGAAGCCGATGCAAAGCGGATGCTCACACTTCTGTCGGGGAGAAAACATGCCGTGTATACAGGCGTTACGTTTGTGTTTCTGGACAAAAACGGACGAGTGGGCGCACATACCTTTTACGAGAAAACAGAAGTTACCATGAAGCCGTTGTCGGAACCTGAGATCGACCGTTATGTGGCGACCGGAGAGCCGATGGATAAAGCCGGTGCCTATGGGATCCAGGGAAAATGTGCCATTTATATTGAAGGGATTGAAGGTGATTACAATAATGTGGTCGGACTTCCGGTTGCACGCATTTATAAGGAGCTGCAAAAGCTTGGAATCGATCCCTATCTATGGTAAACTGCATGAAATAGTAGATTGGATGATTTCTAAATTCTCGTAGATCCTAAATTAAAATTTAGAAATTATCAACAACACATATGAGGAGAGGAGCAAATAAAATGCAATATGATGAGACATGTTTAGAATATTTTCTGGCACATCAGGAACAGCTTCTGCCGGAGCCGGTGGCAGAGACAATGGAAGAGGCAGAGGAATTTTTAGAGGACTGCATGGCGGTCGTCTGTATGAATCTGAAAGAGGTAAAAGCTTATTTCGAAGATCAGGGGGCTGATATCGAGGGAATGTCACTCAGGGATCTGGAGGAGGCAAGCGAAGTTTTTGCCCTCCCGGATGGCAGATATCTGA